>Ga0208667_1000450_pt1 | contig 17514 bp, 20 predicted proteins | sample 11BtaG_FD_184085 | JGI IMG/M metagenome (GOLD analysis project Ga0208667, IMG submission 184085) | Marine viral communities from the Subarctic Pacific Ocean - 11B_ETSP_OMZ_AT15265_CsCl metaG (SPAdes) (version 2) | ecosystem: Environmental > Aquatic > Marine > Oceanic | place: Pacific Ocean... | reverse complement strand
CAACCGAACGGGTACGGCCTCAAGGATTATGCCGATGAAATTAGACGAATGGAAAAGATTTGTGGCGATTCGGAGGTCATCCGCATAATCGACCCGAGGCTTGGGGCGGCAAGCTATCAAAAGTCGGAAGGATCTTCTAACATAATCGATGATTTAGCGGATGAAGATATCATCGTCCAACCGGCAGAAGCGTTAGACATCGAAACAGGACTCCAAGCGATTAATAATTTATTAGCATGGGACCGCGATAAACCGATGGATTTGGATAATAAGCCCAAATTGATGTTTTCGGATGAATGTCAAAATCTCATAAGTTGTCTGCAAGCATACACCCCTGGAAACTTGAAGGATTTTTCAAAAGATTATGTCGATGTATGTAGATATTTTTGCATCGGGAACTTCGAGTATTTTAGCGAGGACGAATTAATTTCAACTGGTGGAGGAGGGTATTAATTATGGCAACGAATAGAAAATGGAGTGAGGAACAGCGAGCGGGTGTTGTGGAATTGCGGAAGGCGGGCATAAGCTGGGCTAAGATCAGCAAGCAGACGGGCATTCCGAAAGGTACTTGCATTGGATTTTGGAAAGAAAGCCCACAGGATGAGGATATTCCGATAGCGGCTCCGGAGACCATCATGGCAAGGGTGCTTAAACTCGTCCCCAACCCCCGCCTTATGCTCATCCACTTCGATGATCGGGAAGGGATTGCTCGATGTGTTAAGCGGCCCGAGGCCAACCATCCGCCTAAGAGTCAGGTGTTGGTAAAAAAGGTAGAGGATGATCTATATCGAATCGCATGAGCAGACGGAAAGACGGATTGATGCCATGTTACAGGAAATGGTGGTAGAGGAAGGCTTGTCTGCATTTGAGGCGGGAAGAGATCCGAGGAGTCATACTTTACAAGAAATAGCAGACTTTAGTGGGGTTGGTTTTGAGACTATGAGACGGATCGAAAAAACAGCCCTGAGTAATTTTAAAAAAATAATGTTAGAATTGGAGATTATAAAAAATGGAAATACAGGAATTTAGCGAAAAAGGGCCGGATGTAGATGCCATCAAAAAGGAGTTCGATGATGCGAAAGCAGACTTGAGCTTTTGGATGGATAAAGCGGAACAGGGTAGGGAGTGTCGATTTAACGAGTGGGCTGGCAAGGATGAGTCAGGCAAGAAGAATGGACCGGAGGCATTTCCATTCGATGGGGCATCCGATTTAGACCCAAACCTGGTTAATCCATTGATCGATGGAGATGTAGCCCTCCTTAGTCAGTCCCTTTCACAGGCCAACCTCGTAGCCGCCCCAGTAGAGTCGGGAGACATTGGCAGTGCGAAGATGGTAAGCGAATTTTTAAAATGGCGGATGAACTCAATGACGGAACTTCCTCGTGAAGCCGCCATCGGAGCAAACTATTTATTGCAGAATGGTATCACTTTTTTCGGCACTTATTGGAAAAGGGAAACCACTCGAGTATTTAAGGATATCAGCTTGGAAGAGATTGCCCAAATGAGTCCCGAGCTGGCAATGGCGATCCAAGATCCTGAGATGAAGGAGGGGGTTGAAGAGATGCTATTTCCTTTATTCCCGAATCTTAAAAAGCGAAGGGTTCGGAAGATGATTAATGAACTTCGGAGCAAAGGAGTTTCAAAAATTCCGACTGAGAAAGCGGTAGTTAATCGTCCCGCAATTAAGGCTTATGAATTAGGCAGAGAAATAATCATTGACTCTAATGTAATTGATTTGGAGTCTGCTAGGTCAATCCATTGTATCCACTACTATTCTCCCGAAGCTCTCATGCAAAAGGTAAGCGAGGGATGGGACAAGAAGTGGATCGAAGAGGTACTAGAGAACAGTAAAGGCTTTTATGCGGATGAAAGTTACAGTTCTGACCTCATGTCTTACGACTCCGGCAACTTTTACGGCACTCAGGATTACGAGGGCATGGTTCGGGTAATTACAACATATCGTAAGGAATTGGATGAGGACGATGTACCGATCTGCACGATTACTTGCTGGGCAGATGAAGCAGAAGGACATGGGTTTCATTCTCCGATGGAGTACGATGAAGGTCGTTATCCATTTGTCTGTATCACTCGTGAAAACCTTAATCACCGCTTACTTGATAGCCGAGGATATCCCGAGCTTTTAAAGTCCTATCAGATTGCAGTTAAGACTGAAATGGATGCCCGAAGAGACCGTGCATCGATGAGTACTTTGCCCCCTGTCGAACATTTGCAAGGCCGCAAGCCCGATCGTATTGGTCCAGGCGCACAGATTCCAGTTCGCCGAAGAGGGGAAGTTGGTTTCATGGAAATCCCTCGCTATTCGCCGGCAAGTATGGATGTGGAAATGCAGATTCGCCAAATAGCGGATAAGATCACAGGTCGCCCAACTTCGCAATTAGATGCAGTTGAAGCAAACAGCATCCGCCAGCATTTGGTCAACCAATGGCTCAACGGGTTCAAACAGATTCTTAATCGGGTATGGTGCTTGGATCGGACATATGGCGGTCCGCAGATATGGTTTCGGGTAACAAATAACGAACAGGGAGCCATGCTCATGCTCGATGAAACTGCGGAGGTTTACGATTTTAATATCACATGGAACAGCATGAACCAGGACGAGGAAAAGGTTCTTCAGAAACTTGATACAGTTGGTAAATTAATGTCAACTTATGACCGGCAAGGAGTTGGTCGATATGATGTATACCTTCGTAAAGTTTTAGAGGCAATCGATCCAAATCTAGCCGGTCAATTAATCGCCCCAGTTGAAGAAGCAACAGACAAGGAGATTCAGGAAACTTCCGCAGACATTGCCAAAATTGCATCGGGGCAAGTGGTCAATGTACCGCAACAAGGTGTAAATTCTCAACTTCGTCTACAGAAACTCCGAGAGTTCCTTGAAGGTACTCCCGAAATACCGGCACAGGATGTTCAGCAAAGAATGCAAGAGGACGAGAACTTTGCAAAGAGACTTCAGACATATGCGGGACAGCTCGAAATGATGCAAGCCCAACAAAGAAACGCAATAATTGGCCAGCTAGGTACTCCTCCTGGAAATGTACCAGGTACTTCAGTAGCCGCTTAACAAAAGGAAATATTATGGCATACGGAAAAGGAACATACGGATCGAAAGTTGGAAGACCTTCCAATAAAGCTAAAGCAATGGCTCGTAAGAAAATGAGTCCAGCAATGAAGAAAAAGCTGAAAAAGAAAAAGTGAGTAAGGTTTACCGAGGAGTTACATTCGCCGGATATTCAAAACCGAAGCGGACCCCAAACCATCCGACTAAATCCCATGTGGTTTTAGTTAAAGATGATGGGAAGGATAAAATGATTCGCTTCGGCCAACAGGGTGCAAAGACTGCGGGCAAACCGAAGAAGGGTGAAAGTCAGGCAATGAAAAAAAAGCGGGCAAGGTTCAAAGCTCGTCATGGGAAGAATATTGCCAAGGGAAAAACATCAGCGGCTTACTGGGCAAACAAGGTGAAGTGGTAAGATGGCCAAGGATGCTTGCTACAAAAAGGTAAAGGCTCGTGTAAAGGTATTTCCATCTGCCCGAGCATCTCAGCAGATTGCCAAATGCCGGAAGTCAAAGGGACAGGTTAAGAAGTCTCCGGCTGGATCTTCATTAAAAAGGTGGGGTGCTGAGAAGTGGAAAGATACACGGACCGGCAAACCATGCGGACAGGGTAAGGCGATTGAATACTGCCGCCCGACAAAGAGAGTTTCGAGTAAAACGCCCAAGCTAAAATCAGAGATGAGTAAGAGCCAATTAAAACGGAAGAAGGCGGAGAAATCGAAGGTTGGTATGGGCAAACGAGTTAAACCAATAAGAAAGAAAAAATGACACTAGGTGATGCAATAAGCGGCCTCGGCGAACAAACCGAATGGCTCGTAATAAAAGACTTTATTAAAGAGCAAAGGGATATGTGCCTGGTCGATTTTCAGGACTATACCCATGTCGATAACCCTCAGAAACTTGCCCGCCTCAGCGGTGAGATTGCTGGCTTAACCCGAATTGTAGAAAGTTTAGAAAATGCCGAAACTGACACCCCATCAGCAATTTAAAAACGAACATCGGGCCTTGCTAAATCGCTGGCTCGAAGAGAGCGATATCGATGACCAGGAGATGGCACAAATCGCTTTGACGGATGTAGAGGAATGGATGGACGAGGAAGTTGTCGGATTTGATTGCGACATGGACCTCGAAGATGACTAAGCGACTAGGCTATATTTACGAACAGGAATTTTTCACTCGGGCATTAAGGCAAGGCCTAGAAGTATTCACCCCACTCGGTGACCATTTACCGGTCGATTGCATGATCGTTAATTCGGCGGGTAAAAAGTTTAATGTTCAGATTAAGGGGTCAGGTAAAGCTAGTCCCTCGGAAAGAAAAAATGGATGTCAAAGGTACAAATTTAGTACCACTACTGGTCGATCCGTAAAACAGCCACTCGACTGCACAAAGGTCGATGTAGTGGCAATTTATTGTGCGGACATTGATACCTGGTATCTGATCCCATGCATGGCATTAGACGGAGCATTAACTGTTGCGGTATACCCACACAACCCCAATTCCAAAGCCAAGCACGAGAAATATCGGGAGAATTGGGAAATATTTAAAACTGCCTGAGTAATATTTCCGACCCCCTGTCATAATGGGATGTGGCGTACCATATCGGTACGCAGATTAACGCAAGAGTGCGAACTTTAAACGCAGAATTATGGCAGATACAGAAATTAGCGAGGCTCCGGCTGATTCGGGAGCAGAAACAACAACGCAAGGGATCACCACTTTGGAAGAATTGACGGCATCGTTCGTTGATAAAGTCGAAGAGGCTGAACCCCCACAGGAATCTGAAGCGGAAGCTGGTCCCGAGACGACAACCGCAGACGCAGAAACCGACCAGGATACAGATGTTCTTTTACAGTCAACCGAAACCGAGGAATCGGAGGAGGAAACGGAAGAGATAGCCGAAGAGGAGGAGTCAGAATCGGAAGAAGCTGAACCGCCCAAAGCTGTCGGCAAACTGCTCAAACAGGTTAATAAACTGACCGCCCGAGCCAAGTCAGCCGAAGAAACAGCCGAAGCATTACAAGCTCAAATCGAGTCATTAAAGACTAACCCTCAAACGCAGTCGGAATCTAGTCAGCCAGCTCTCGAAGAAGTCCATGACTTTCAGTCTTTGGAAACTCTTCGGAAGGAAGCTCTAGCCGCCAAGAAATGGGCACTCCAAAATATTGGCCGTGACTATGTAGAATCCGGTGGAAAAGAATTTAGCGATGATGATATTCGCAATGTTCTGACCCAAGCCGAGGACTACTTATCGGAGAAAATACCCGAAAGGGCACAATATCTCCAGTCAGCACAGCAGTGGCAACAGGATACGATTAATGCTCATCCGTGGATTTCAGAAACAGTCGATACCGACCAAGCCGAAGAACGGAGATCCGTTTTAGGGCAAATCAAAAGTCAGTATGCGGACATTCTTAAATCCCTACCTAATGGCGATTTTGTAGCGGCAACCCTTGTTAGAGGAGTTGAAGCGATCAAATCAGATCAGGCGGCCAAGACGGCCAAGCCTAAAGCCAAGAAAGTAGCCAAAGCACCTCCGACAACGATGGGCGATTCATCCCCACCGGTACAAACCTCGGCCTCTCGTCAGACTGCAAATAAGCAAAAGATTTTGGAGCGTAAAAATCTCTCGGTCAACGATCTCGCCGCATTCTTAGCGGACTAAAAAAATTTAAAAATCTTAAAATAAGGAATTACTAAAATGGCTATTGCTACAAGTTATAATGTTCTAAGTACCAAGGGTGCTAGAGAAAATTTAGAAAATGTGATGAAAACGGTTTCTCCACAAGAGACTCCAATTTACAGCACAATTTCACAATCCGCCGCTCCAAAAGCGACTCTTAATGAATGGTTGGTTGATTCACTCGCTAATCCAACTGGCTCAAGTGCCGCAACAAACGCAGACGGTGTAGATATCACTCTGTCAAATGCCGCTAACTTAATTGACAGCCGCGCTCGTCTAGGTAACCGGGTAGCGACACTCAGGGATATCTTCGCAGTTTCTCGTCAGGCTGAAATGGTTGATGTTGCTCCTGGTGGTTCGCTCTTTGCGGCCTCAACTGCAAAATCTTTAATCCAGTTAAAGAACAGCCTTGAAGTGGCAATCGCTTCAAACAACGATCAAGCCGCTGGTGATGCTAGTAATGGTGCGACCATGTGCGGACTTGGAATTTGGTCCGACCCAACTGCAACAGGCAACACTTTCGACACATCCTTGAAACAAGGTTTCCGTGCAGTAAGTGGTTCAAGAGTAAGTCTTGCAAGTTTGACAGAATCCGCTTTTCGTGGACTCCTTCAGGCTGTTTACACTGCCGCTGGTTCTAAAGGTTCTTTTAAACTTTTTGGAGGCCCATCAGTCGTAAATAAAATTACTGACTACACAAGATCCACCACTGCAAACAGTGACTTTAACTTCAACCAGGATGTTAAGGATGGTATCTTGAAATTATCAGTGGTACAATATATCTCCGACTGGGGTGTAGTGGACATAATCCCTACAATTTGGAACGGGCGTCGGGATGCCGGAGCAAGCGGAACAAGTACCGCACTTGGAACTGTTAACACAGATCGAGGATATCTCCTCCCATCTGATGACACTGTTTCCTTGAAGTTCTTGGAAGGCATGACTGTTCAGGATCTTCCTGACAACGGTGCCGGAAAACGCGCATTCACAGAGTGTATGGCTACAATTCGTGTCAGCAATCCACGCGCGCTAGGAAGTATCGTATAAGTTACTGAATATCAATAGTTTAATTTGGTTCATTAGTGTTATTTGGGGAGGCCGGTTGGGTAGTGGCCGGCCTCCCTTTTCTTTTTAGAATATGAGTCTCAATATAATAGTAAAAGGCGGGAAAAGAAGTGGAATGTCGGGCGAAGAAATGGCTCAGTATTTAGCCAAGAAAGTGGATCGACAAGCCGCTCAAGAAAAAGCTGGATATAAGCAAAGAGCATTAGCCGCTCGTAAGTACGGCCAATCTGTTAGCGGAGGGAAAAACTTCCGAGCAGTTCGGTCCGTAGATTTATCCACTTACATGAGACATGAACAGGAAAGACCAGGCTGTATGTCCGACCCTCAATATTCTAAAGACTTCGCAAAAGCCAATCCCGAAACTGTGATCGGATCTTGAGAACTGTAACCTACACCGAACTTAAAAATCGATTCACCTCGGCTATCGGGGTGGATACATTATTGACGGTCGAAGAAACAGCATTCAAGAACTCATTGAACGACCGAGTAAAGGGAGCATGGACCCGCGCACAATGGCCCGAGCTAATGACAGTAGTAGAGAAATCTGTTGCCGCCGTTACCTCGCCCATAGTTGCAGACAAGGCCGTGCAAATCGACAACGATGCAAATCTAATGGATGTGTTTTCGGTCTTCGATAAGAATCCATTATCGGATCGAACAGCATTCAAATTGGATTACAATTTAATCAATGGGTATTTAGTATTACCCGCCAATTCGTCTCAAAGTTCAGTCTTTGTGATGGGCAACCAGGTAACCCCCTCGAGTTATGGTGACGGCGGGGGAGAGACTTCCACTCTACCAAGGTTCTTAGAGCGTTACTTACTTTTAGCGACCATTTCCGACTGGTACAAATCAGACGGCCAGTTGGAGAAATCAATGCAACAGGAACAAATGGCGGAAGAAACCTTGGCACTCGAAATCGACCGAGTCGAGAGGCTGGAAGGAATGAACAAAATATCGGTCAACACTTACCCGAGCTACAGCTTCGGAGTTAACATTTTAACAACAGTATAATATTATGGGAATCAGCAGTATAAATGTTTTAAACAGTATGGGAGCCAATGGCTCTGCATATGTCAACGACACAGCCGCCCACACAAACGGCACAGACGGATGGACAGCGATCCAGTTTACCGAGGACTCAGTCCTTGCCGCTTTAGTCGGCAAAATGGATGACTCAGCGGACTTAATTTCCGATGCGGTTACCTTTGCGGCTGGGCAAGTTTTGTATGTCCCTTGCACATCGGTTTCGCTCACTTCGGGAGCTTGCATCTTGTATAAGGCATAAGCGATGCCGGATCTCGCACTAGGCTTAATGATCGGGGAGGGCGATGCAGATTCGCACATCCCACCCATCGGAGTCGATGGTGCATTACAAGCAGAAAGCGGACCCTATTTAAATACCGAGGACGGAAATATTTTAGCATTTGATTAAAGGAAAATAAAACATGGCAAATAAAAAATTAAGCTCATTAAACGCTCTCGGGACCACTCCCGCCGTTGGCGATATCCTAGCAATCACCGATGTTTCGGATACCACCGGTTCAGCACAGGGTACTACTAAAAAGGTAACCGTTGCCAACCTGGTAGCGGCCGCCCCACAGGGTGATTTACTCGCATCGAATAATTTATCGGATGTTGCAAATGCGGGAACGAGTCGGACGAATTTAGGACTCGGTACTGCGGCAGTTGCAAACACAGGCACATCGAATGGTAATGTAGTTGTATTAGACTCAACAGGACTACCAGCAGTAGACGGATCGCAGTTAACAGGTATAAATGTAGCTTTTACTGATATTCTAACTAAGACTGCTAACCATACACTCGTGGATGCTGATAGCGGAAAAGTTATTTTCTGTAACTCAAGCAGTCGAATTGACATTACAGTACCGTCAGGTCTTACAAGTGGATTTAATTGTCGGGTGGTTCAAGGTGGTACAGGTCGAGTAAGATTCCTCACGAGCGGTTCAACTATTAACGGATATACTAGCGGTTCAAACACACCAAATGCAGTTCTTGGTCAACACGGAGTAGCAGACTTAGTACCGACAGGATCGAATGCTTATACTTTAGCGGGGGACATTGACTACTTATTTATATATGGTAACACAAAGTCTTTGGAACTAGATGGTGTCGATGACTACATGGATGTAGGAAATATTGCTGAGTTAAATTCGGTGACGAGTTATTCAATTAGTTATTGGGTGCGTGAAAAAAGTGCAACAGGAACAGATCAAACCTATCATTGGAATGCAGGAACTTCAATTCCAGGAATTAGTCTAGTTTACTTCAATAGTAGTGGCGTTGGATTTACTACCAAATTAGGTGGTTCAATTAAAACTATAACTTCTAGTGGTAGACCCTCTTTTGATGTTTGGCACAATGTTGTAGTTTCTTTTGGAAGCTCGACCACAAAAATTTACATTGATGGCGTACTAAAAGCATCGACCAATCATGGATCAACAACCACAGATTCAAATGTGGGCGATAGTTTCAGAATAGGTGCTAGACTTAATACCACAAAAGTGGTCAACGGATACCTCGATGAGTTTGCGATTTATTCCGAAGCTTTAACTGATGGATCGGTAAGTGTAGGTGCGACAGCAGGGGGGCAAGTTGAAGATATTTACAAAGGTCAATCTAGTGGTGGATCAGGAGGCACAACAGGAACACCAGGTGATTTAACTAGCTTTCAAGGCACAGGAAATGGTGGATTAGCTCATTGGTGGCGATTTGAGGATAGTCCTAATGATGTGATTGGATCAAATAACGGAACATTAAACGGAACAACTTATTCAACTGAGACACCATAATTATGATTTATGTAATAATAGAAGCAGATGAAGTTGATAATGTAGATTTCAGCCAAGTAGTTGAAAATAATGCTAACTCAATTCGCTACAAAGCAGACGAGTCACAGGCAATAGTTAAGTTTGAGGGGGATACACCTAGTTTTTTAGAAGGTAAAACTCAGTATTCTCATTCTGAAATATTAGCTATAGTAAATACTGCGGAGTGGAATTCTGAATGATTTACGCCATACTATTATTGGCGATATGCCTGACCGGATGCAGTATGCGCTCTGTCTACCCAACGTTGGGAGGTATAGCTGGTGGTGGAGTAGGGTCGATAGGTGGCCCAGGCACAGCGGCATTGGGTGCTGGTGCTGGCGTATTAGCTGGTGAAGCACTTAAAAATAAAGATGCCCTCGTAGAAGCAGAAGAAACCATCGAAGCACTTAGTCACGGAGATGTATCAGCCTTAGTCGCACAGGGTATGCAAGAGCATAAAACAGGATTCGATGCATTCACTGCAACGATAAAAAAGATACTCACAGGAGCGGCAGTATTACTTGGTGGATACCTACTAATCCCAATCTTTGTGGCTAAACGAACTGCTCGTCAATGCTCACAAACAGAAGCAATTAAACACGCCACTCGTCCTCCCTTCCCCGTCCGTCCCTCCGACCACAAATGAAAAATTTTAAATTACTCGCACAGCAATTTTCAACACTCTCCACTAAAGCAAAAATGGTAACCATATTTGTCGGACTAGTCGTAGGTATAATCGTTTTAGACTGCTTATTCTAATGGACCGCACCGCACTAGCTGGATTCGGGGGATCGCTTGCCAGTATCAGCGGTTCATACCATGAGCTTATCGGTATCATTGCCGGGGCTATGACAATCATTTACATGGCGGTAAAGATTTACCAGGAGGTAAAAAAGAAGTGAGCAGATACCGGTCATATGGTAAGCTCGATGATAAATTCGTGACTGAAGGAGATACCTTCTTTCTGCGAATGAATGCCCGACTGCGGCCTAATCAATTGAAGCCTGGTGAGGTTGCCCTGTCAAAAAATGGCCGAATGAATGAAGACGGCACATGGCAGACTCGTAAAGGTTTATCGACTTTATTCGGATCAATTACATCGGGAGCCAATGCCATCCGTTTACCCTACACCATTCAAAGTGCCCAGCGAAACAGCGGAGTGGTAACCATTGTCCTTAATGAAACGCCATCCCTTTCTTTTATACCAGGAGAAAATATTCATGTGGCCGACTTGGACTCTTCGGCAAACGGGACACAGACTTTAACCTCGGTAAATTTTACGACTAAAACAATTACCTATGCGAACGCCGGTAGTGATACTGTATTTAGTATTAACGGCGAGGGCGTTGGAAATACATCAGTGGTTTCTGCTGGAACCGCAATCTCGACCACTTTGAACTTTACCCTTAATGACGATGGAGTAAACGAGGTATTCGGATCAGCAGTATTCTCCGATGCGGCATCCAATTCAGATGATTATATTCTAACTGCCACAGATACAGTCTGTATAATCTTTCGTTTGAAGGACTCCGCACTTTTTAAATGTCGATATGACGGGGGTGGGGAGTCCGTGGATGCACCTGTTAACCTGACTCAGGGACTCGGTAAGATGTTTATCTTTCGGACAAATCAGACAACTCTTGAGGCATCTCCTAAAGTTAATTTAATTGAAGTATCTTCAGCCTCTCAGACTTCAAACACAATTACAGTTAATACATCTTCAGACCATAACCGAGTGGTAAATGATTTTGTGACTCTTAGCGGGTTCGGGAATTATACGGAGAATCCAAATGACTGTTACCAGGTTAAAACTGTTGTATCTCCAACAAGTTTTACAGTAACTAAAGAGGCCGCACAGACTGCCACTTTTAATGTATCGGGTGCAAAGGTTGAATACTTTGACGACTTCACAAAAGTTGCAAACGGGACATACACCGCACCGGTTTATCTTACCGATACTACCGCAGTCGCACAGGATGGAGTGGTGACGATGGATATTTCACCTAGTACGCACGGCCTGTCGGTCGGGGATAACTTAACTATTCAGTCCGGCACAAGCCCATTCGATTTATTTGCCGATCAAAAAGTCAGAGTTACGGGAGCGCCAACAGTCAACCAATTTACATTTAATTTAGAAGTCGCTAATGTTTCTGTTGGACAATCAAAATCTTTAACAGTCAATAAACCATTGGCCATCGGAAAAGGATTTATTCATCAACCCTCCGCCCCGTGGGGAGTTGTACATGAAAGAAGGCTATGGCTTCCGTATTGGTACACTTCGGCCACTACGCCAACGGACCGAGACATTAGAGATGAAATCGTGGCATCGGATATCATGGATTTCAATACATTTGATGTAATTGGAAATCAGTTCAGACCGACTGCGGGGCAAAGTGATTTCACAGTTCAGCTTACTCCATTTACCAAGGATAGCCTGGTAATCTTTAATCGAAAATCGATCCACCTAATGACAGGAATAAGCGGATCTCTTGCAGATGTTTCGACCAATGTGGTAACAACTGAAATCGGATGTTCGGCAAGAAAGACTGTCGTCCAGGTAGCTAATCAAATAATGTTCTTATCTGACCAAGGAATATATTCTATAACCTTTCTTGATGAGTATAATTTGCGGGGAACAGGCACTCCATTATCCGAAACCATCCAGCCTTATATCGACCGAATAAATCAGGACTACGCTCACCTATCCTGTGCAGTTTATTTCAATAATCGGTATTGGATTGCATTGCCAATTGACTCTTCAGTCGGTGCTGGGGATGCCACAAAATTGAATACAATAATTGTTTACAATTTTATTAATGGTGGGTTTGAAAGTATTGACACAGTTAATTCTGCCGAGTTTGCGATTCGTGAATTATTAGTCGGACGGGAAGGCGCTCAGAATGCTTTATATGTATCCACGGAAGAAGGTGGGATTCACAAAGTCGATGCAGTTGAGGGCGGTGATGTGGTATCGCTGACTGCCGGCCAGGCAGAAAATAAAACTATTAAAGTAGTCTCTCAGATTACCACTCGCCAATATGATGCCGATCAAATGGATCGCAAAATGTTCAGCCGTGCAGAGTTTCATATTAAGAGCGGTGAGGAAACGATTACGGATGGTAACATTAGTTTTGTAACGGAAGATCCTGACTCAACCACTTCATCCACTTTGGTCTCTTCTTTGATTGGCTCAACCTTACCGGCAAATGAAGACTCATCGATCAGACTGGGGATCAGAAAAAGAGGCTTCGGTATTCAAGCAGACTTTCAACCAACAGAGGGCAGACCCTATCTTCGAGCCGCCAAAATAGATGCACGGATAACGGATCGTTCGACAACAAGTATTTCATAAGGAGAATAAATCATGGGAGTTTTAACAACGGGACAGACATTTTCGAGTGGAGACCAAGTAACGGCCGCCAAACTTAACGACATTGCAAATCAGGCAACATTTACCTCGGCAAGTGCGACCACAGACGACTCCACTTTAACCCTTGGTTCGAGCAAGCTGAAAGTAAAAGACCTCGGGATCACATCGACTCAGCTCGCCACGGACTCTGTTATCACTGCAAAGATTCAGGACGGAGCAGTAACCTCGGCCAAGCTCGATGCGGGTGCAGTTAGTGTCCTTATGCCGAGCGGTTCGCTCATGCCATACGCTGGTTCATCTGCTCCGACTGGTTACCTCCTCTGCGATGGTGCGGCAATTTCAAGGACAACTTATTCAGCTCTGTTTGGTTTAGTCGGTACAACTTACGGATCGGGCGATGGTTCATCGACTTTCAACATCCCCGATCTTCGAGGGCGAGTAATTGCTGGACAGGATGATATGGGCGGAGTATCTGCCAATCGATTAACCGGTTTGTCGGGCGGAGTCGATGGAGATGTTTTAGGCGGCACAGGGGGTGCTGAAACGCACGGCTTGAGTCAGGCTGAAATGCCCGCCCACCGACACTTAGCTGTTCATGGTCCTATAACTTCACCCGTTCCCTATTACCATAGTTCACCTGGTCCAAACACGACACTAGCGGGGAATTTTGGTGGTGGTACTCCCGATGACTCTGTTCACGAAAGTTATACGAAAGTGACGGGTGGAACAGCGGGAGAGAGTGGCAGTAATTCGTCAACTAGTAGCTATTCAACTACTGCCCACAACAATGTCCAGCCGACCATCATTTTAAATTACATAATAAAGACTTAAAGATATGAATATTTGGGATTTTGTACCACTTTACACAGACTACGATGACTATGGCCTACTTGAGCGAATTGCTCGGGGTGGAGCGGCAAAGTCATGGACAGATGACCAAGGAAGGTCAGTAACTTCGGATGGGATTCTCTTTACTTCCAAATCTGTAAAAGACCCAGGATTCGATGAGGCCATGAGGCAATATGATTCTGAAAACCAAGAAAACGAAGAGTTAGCTATGATTAACCCAGCCGAGAAAGAAATACTTAAAATGTCCGGAGCCAGCGGGCAAATGACAAAGTCGGGTATAAAATCCTACGCCCCCGAAGATCCGCTCAAACAGGCGGCAACTCTCCTTAATATGGCCGCCCCACAAGGTGAGGGCTTGGCATACATTAATCAGGACGAGGCTGAGATGCTCAAAGATGCCGGTGGGGCGGGTGAGCCGGTAAACAGTTCAGGCGTACCTTCTTTCTTTATTAATAAATTATTTGGCGGTGGGAAAGATGCTCCAGCCTTACCCGAATTTAATGTTGGCAAATCAGCAAGCGATTATGTCGGAGCAATGGCAGACTCAGGACTTCAGGACCAGCTTTTAGGAGTCCGCCAGCAGTACGATCCACAATACCAGGATTTACAGATGGGCCTCGCCCAGCGAGCCGCTGACCCATTAGCAAACCTAGCTGAGACATCTGCCCTCAGAGGACAGGACTTTGGGGCTAGACTGGCGGAAAGACAGGTTGGATCGGATATCAGTATGATGAACCGCTTTGGTGCGGACATGAACCAGGCTTATCGGGCATCCGACCCACTCATGCAAGACCGTACCCGTCAGGCTAATCAGTTAGCCGATCAGGCGTTCAATGAGGCACAAATGACTGACTTATCTCCCGAAATGAGAAGGCGGGCAACTCAGTCCGCCCGTGAAGGATTAGTCGCACGGGGCAGAGAAATGGATAACGCCGGTATAGCGGCTGAAGCGATGAGCCGGGAAGATTATTTACGCAAAATTATAGGCGAAAATCGAGACGATGCGATGAAGTTTGGTGGGTATGCAATGCGAGGTAACCAGGCAACCTCAGTTGATCCATTGGCATTCCTCCGAGGTGGCCAGAACTTCGCCCAGCAAGGATTTAATGAAAGGTCAGCAATGTTCGGAATCCCACAGGAACAGGTGACACGGATTAACCCCGATGCCGGAGTAAATATCGGAATGCAAGAATATGCGAACCGAGCAAATTACAATGCCAATACTTATGCGGCCCGTGAACAGGCGGCCAGTGGGGCGGCTCAGGGATTTATGAAAATGCTTGGTTCGATTGGTTCAGCGGCAGTAGGAGGCGGCGGTTAGCTAGGACAATCTAATATAAGGCAGAATAAAAATTTTGGCGGAGGAACACAGACATATCGAGGAGGCAGTGGGAACACTATGCTGACGGGCGGATACAAACTATTTTAATATTATGGCAATAGGAGATACAGTACAGGCGGGTTTAATGAGGACAGATTCCTCACCCATACTTATAGCGGGTCAGGCACAGGCTCAAGCGAACCAGGCATTCGGAAATGCGGTGGGCGGTGTAGTCGAAAAGTTTTATCAGAAGAAGAAGGATAAACAGGAAAGAGATGAGCGGGAACAGGCTTACCTCAAGATGGGACTTACCAGCGAGGAGGCCAAAGCGGCAAGCCGAGATAAAGACTTAGCCAATCAATTCATCAATAAGATGAATGCGGACAGGAATTTCAATTTGCAAATGCTTCAGTTTAAAGACAATGAGGCTTTAAATGCCGCCCGAATCGCATCCCTTGCAGATGATTCGATTGGTAGGATTGCTGATAGGGAAATGGCGGAGGAGAACAAGCAAAAACAAATCGGCATGTCGGAAGCCCTATTAGCTGAAACAACTGATCCCGAAGTCCTAGAAGATTTTAACGAAGCACAACCTGGTCTTTTTGCTCTAGGCGGGAACCAAGGTGTAAGAAATCGATTTTTAGAATTTCAAAGGGATGAAGCACCCACAGTATTAGGCGGAGAACTTGACTCCTCTAATTTCGCTCGTTATGCGAGGGAACAAAATCTTGATCCTGTGCTTGCTGGTAATTACTTTATGAATTTGCAGAAGGCGGAGCAAGCAGTAGCTAAAGAAAATACAGGCAAGATTGGAGATCAATTCGCATCAAGATTACCGGCATTAGAGCCTTATTATTTTAGCGAGTCTGATGCCACAAACGCTGTAAGCAGAGAAGCAACAAAGCTAAATATAAATCTTAATAAAGATCAATTGGCTCAAGCGGTATCTAAGCAAAAAATCATACCGACTAAAGATTTAAGATCAGCCGCAGACACTCGATTTAGTAAATTAAATCTTGATGAACCAAGGACAATTTTAGAAGCGGCGGATGATCTAGAATCTTTCTTAGATGAAGGGGGAGTGCTGTCGGGTAAGGTAGCGAAAGAAAAACTTGCTAGAATGGTACAACCAGCGGGCATATTAACCGAAGACGATTTGCGTAGGATGGGGACATCTTCGGCATTTATGGACTCCTTAAATACTTTGCTAGAAGAGAAAAAGACAGGCAAAATAGATAAAACACTAGAAGGATATCTTCGGAACACTACTAAGGTATTTAGACAACGCGCCCAACAAGTATTAAGGGAAAAAACGGATTGGACTGTAAAGTCTCTTGCAGATAATTTTGGGATTACGCCCGAAGAGGTGAGAAAATATACTCAGTTCGGCGGCATAATGTACGGATTTGATCAGCCCAGCAACCAAAGCCCGCAACAAGGACAACCTCCTCAAAATCCAAGTGTTCAATCGCCTAGTACATTAAAAAGTGGCGGTATATTCACACCGATTGCTCCGTAATGGCTAAGTACGAAATTAGTCACCCCGAGCTACCACAGGTCCGAGGGATACTAGAATTAAAGGATGGCGAGGAACCATCCGATCAGCATTTTTGGGAAGCGGCTAAGACGATGGTGCGGCCATACGGTGCATCGCAATTATCAGACGAGGCTAAAATATCCGCTTATCGAAATGGATTCTTTGATACTCCATCCAGTCCGATATTGGATGTGGATGATGACCCTGAAACCATTCAGGACGAAGAATCACCTGGTTTACTTTCTACCCTTGGGGATATGGTCGATAACTTAGGCACAAGAATTGACCCATTAACTTCCCCATACTCTAAAGTCCTTCAACTAGATGATGAAGCAGTATCCTACGATAAAACAGAAAATATAGAGCAATTTAGGGAAGCGGGAAAAAGACTTTTTGGGTTATTAGATAACCAAGAAAGTTTAGGCGATTTAGGATTTGATCCAATCTCCGAAGCACTCAAGCAGACAGGGATGCCATTTTATCAAAAGAATAAAGATGCCCGTGGCCGAGTAAAAGCCGCCGCAATGGATTACGCATCTGACAATATAAAATCATCTGTCGGAATGGGTACAGCTAGGGCATGGAAGACACCTGAGTTCTTACTTCGGGGCGGAGCCGCATTATCAAATTATTTAACTTTAGATGAAGAAGATGACGGAGAAGTCCTTAGCTATGTAAATAGTTTAATCGGATTTGATAAGGTAAATTACGAGTATGAAACTGCCGCCGAGTTTGCCGCATGGGTGATGGATAATCCTGTCGATGCATTAAAAGGAACAGTTGGA
>Ga0208667_1000446_pt1 | contig 17606 bp, 10 predicted proteins | sample 11BtaG_FD_184085 | JGI IMG/M metagenome (GOLD analysis project Ga0208667, IMG submission 184085) | Marine viral communities from the Subarctic Pacific Ocean - 11B_ETSP_OMZ_AT15265_CsCl metaG (SPAdes) (version 2) | ecosystem: Environmental > Aquatic > Marine > Oceanic | place: Pacific Ocean... | reverse complement strand
GGTCACTACAGCAACCACCAGGTGAGACGCCGTGATATGCTGCGCCTCTTGGTTGATCTGAAGCAGAGCGCAGGGCAGTGGGTCAACAGGTTCGCTCTCGCATGAGGGACAGGGTGGGGGGACTGTATATTGCCCCCCTATGCCCCTTAGCGGTTGCGCCAAGCGAAAATCCATGGGTCCCTCCTAACCTACAAAAGTATCCAGACGAGCACTAAATATTTTTGAAAATGGTTTTTTAGAAACCTCAAAACTTGAAAAATTTTCCCAGCAAAAAAATGCCCGAAAAAGTCGATTATAGTAATTACGATAGGATTCTAGAGAACTTTGATAAGTTCTGTGATGAGTTTGAGTCGAGAGCATCAGAAGCATACATGAGAGGAGATCAAAACGATGGAAGAGTTGCAACAGCAGCAGCAGAAATTGGAGAGCGCACTCCTGAAGCTGTCCGAGAGGTTGACGAGCCTGGACCAACGAATATCGCAGCTGGAGCGACCACAATTGATGTATCGTCGTCCCACGGTATCTGATTACGAGAGTCTCTCAGAGACATTAGATTATCTTCACAATAATGTAGAAGGAATCAAGAAAGATCTTTTACAGGTTGCGAAGACAGTATAATGCCTGTAGTAATCGTGCCAAACAATGAAGTACTAGGAACGGGTCCATTTGTATTGAATCCGAATCCCACGGTGCCATTGTATCAGGACACAGCAAGGATTGCGCCGAATCCGATATTATACGAGACAATCAACCCAGCGATGACGATAACTGTGCAAGCAGTGGGAGGATGTCCTGTCAATTTATTACCCGAGTTAATCACAAGTATCACGTTAGTACCTGGGCAGGGCATAACGGGTGGTACAGGATCAGGGTGTAATATTATTAAACTGTCGGACATTGCTGACAGACCAGTAACAGACATCCCAGCATTCCTTCTACCAGCGTTTGCAGAACCCTCTATAACGTATGGAACGATTGCAGGACCACCTAGTCCCACGATGGCATTAGTGGCACCTCTGAAGGGATTCTACGGGGAGAAATATTTTTATGACGCCGAGTACATCTATGCGTCATATTATAGGAATTCACCGACATTAGATCCTATTGATGGGAGCATAACACCGAACGCGCCGATTACGGATCAAAATCGTTTAACGTCTGTAAGTTTATTAGAAGGGAAGAAAGTATTACCATTTGCTGATGTACCGGAAGGTATTGAAAAAATTACTAATGATCTTTTTCCTGGACCTGGGTTTGCATTACAACTAGATGAGTTAGCACCATTTGATCCTGCGAGTGTATTAACGTATGGTAATGATTATTTGCAAGCATTAGTACCGGAGATTAGTAGTTGGACTAAATGGAAACCAAGTTTCATTGAGATTATGAAATATAACTATACATTAATTGTAACTCATACATGTCCGCCATTTGTCACTAGTTTCCAAGGTAGTATGTTAGTACAGAACAATTGGACACCTGCAGCAAATCGATTAGCATACTACATAGGATTACAGAACGGATTCTTGGACGTAGACAATGAAAACCCTTAGACCGATGTCAAGAATGGCAGACATTACTACTGGACATGGATGCTATGCACCTTCTGTGGGCATCACAGCATCTCCTAATGTCTTAATCAACGGATTGCCTGCTCATAAGGTTGGAGACTCCTTCACACCCCATACATGTGGCAATGATGTGCATGGTGATGTAGCAGCGGTAGGTTCAACGAAAGTAATCATTAATGGAACTGGTGCGATGAGACTTGGCGACACCCTAGCACCTGGTGGAGCATTAATGGCAGAGGCATCATGGACAGTATTTGCAGCATAGCAGTTATGTGCTATAATACAGGAGTCAAACGATAAAAGGCAATGGCAAAGAGCAGAGTTGGACTATCAGGAGCAGACACAATTGAGTCTCGTCCGAAGCGTACTCGTCAAGGACGTGGTAAGCACACTAAGTATACTGCTACATCACGCAACAATGCAAAGAAACGTTACAGAGGACAAGGTAGGGGATGAATTTAATTTGCAATCTTCCTGCAGAGAAAGTTTGGGTTCGTAGGGAGTACTTACGAGATCATCAAGATGGACATGGGGAGTTTGTTGAGGGCGTCTGGGTTGCTGCTAAAAGCATACCTGGGCGTGCTTTTTACTTTGAGACATACTTGCCAGAATATGGTGCAATGTATGACAAACTACCCATTAGTGCATTTGTACGGTCCCCCGAAACTCCAGTCATAGACATGAGTTTGGAGAACCTACAATTCTGGAATTGTATGGATTATGGTGTCATGGCAATCAACAAAGGATTTGTCTCATCAATGGACTGTGAGGTCTTTACTAGAGATCATGGTCTCATGAGAGGACAATATTTGTTTACACTTGATAACTACCATGCAAACCCGGATGTAATAGATAATAATGTAAGTGAGGTGCCACAAGAGCACAAATCACATAATTGCATCGCATTGAACAATGGTCAGTATGCATTGTATCCTAATAACAGGATGCGTCTGTATGACCTCTCTATTACCCCTGAGGAACCCAAGTTCCCTGACTTTAAAGTATCTACCATAGAATACCAAGTAGAGGCAGGAATCGACTGGGGACGCCTTGGAGACACCGATGATTATTTTTGGCAAACACAACAGGAGAAACAAAATGGGACACCCGAATAGGTTAGACGGATCAGTTGACAAAGGTGAAGACTTTGTTAACGAAGGTATGACACTCATCACAGAGACTGATAGTGATAAGTATCTGAACATGTCAGCAAAGCGCAACCGCAACAAAGCAAAGAACGAAGAAGTTTTTGATTCCCAAGAGTGGGCGGATGGATTCGTTGGTAAGTGATAAATAGTAACAGCCTATTACTGTGTCTAAATGCCAACCTTTGAGACATTCAAAGATTTGAGTATTACCTTTAAAAAACATCCGGTAAGTGATGATTTAGTGGTAGTAAAAGATAAGGCAGCTATTGTTCAGGCAATAACTGCTTTACTTCTTACAAACAAAGGAGAACGACCATTTCAACCTGATTTAGGTTGTGATGTTCGCAGATCTTTATTTGAACCTTTAGATTATGCAACTGCTGGTACTATCAGATCACAAATTGTTGATGTAATTCGTAAATACGAACCAAGAATCAGTATTGATAACGTTAATGCTATTGTTGATGAACAAAACAATGGTTATATGATTGAACTATTCTATACAATTGTTGGTAGAGATGACGCACCAGTAGCAGTCGAATTCTTCTTAGAGCGTACACGATAATGCCTTATACTCAGGTTGCCAACTTAGACTTTGAAGATATCAAGTCAGCTCTGAAAGATTATCTCAGAGCGACATCAGATTTTACTGATTATGATTTTGAGGGATCTGCACTGTCAGCTCTCGTAGACACACTTGCCTATAATACGTATTATACGGCGTTCAATACCAATATGGTAGTCAATGAACTATTCATTGATTCAGCGACCTTGAGGGACAACGTAGTATCTCTAGCGAAGCAGTTAGGATACAGACCGAAGAGTGCTACTGCCCCAGTCGCTTATATTTCTTTTACTGCAACATATTCAAATTCCACGAGCGATACAGAACTCATATTAAAGAAGGGAACAGGATTTGTTGCAAATTACGACAATACTTTATATCAGTATGTTGTACTAAATGATGCGAAGGCACAAGTATCTAATGATGTAGCGACATTTACTAATGTTCCTGTTTATGAAGGAACACAGATTGTTAATACATTTACAATTAATACATCACTAAAGAATCAAAAATTCGTTCTTGATAATGACAAGATAGATACAAACACTATTGAAGTTAAGGTATTCCCAACTGGTAGTGGTTTTAATGAGTTGTATCAAATTACAAATAACATATTAGAAGTTGACGGCAACTCTAAAGTTGTCTTTTTAGACGAAGTTGAAGATGAGAGATATCAACTTATCTTAGGTGATGGTGTTTTAGGTAAGAAACTAGAAAACGGTGCTAGGGTTGAAGTTTCTTATATCAAAACAAATGGTTCGGAATCTAATGGAGTCAGAACGTTTATATTTTCTGGCGTATTAGAAAATGTGAATGGAGCATCACCACAAAGTGTTTCAACATCTATCACAAATGTAGTTCCTTCCAGTGGTGGTGAAGAGATTGAGACAACTGCAAAGATTAAATTCAATGCACCAAAATCTTATGGAGCACAAGATCGTGCAGTAACAGCACAAGATTATGGTGCTATTGTTCGCAACATTTATCCATCAACTAGCGATATTATTATTTTTGGTGGAGAAGATCAGGTTCCCCCAGAATATGGAAAAGTATTCATTGTATTGAAACCCAATGATGCTGCGTTCTTAACTTCACTAACAAAAAAAGATATCACAGATAAGTTAAAGAAATATATGGTTGCTTCTGTACAACCAGTTATTTTAGATCCTTCGATTCTTTATGTTGAACTGACCAGCAAGATTTTTTACAATAGTTTAACTACAGACGAAACACCTGCACAGATTAGAGATAAAGTAATTGGTTCGGTTCAGTCTTATCTTGATACATCTGATACAGAAAAATTTAACGGCAAGTTTAGATACAGTAAAGTAGTTGGTGTGATTGACGATACAGATCGTTCTGTTAATTCAAATCTAACATCTGTCATGATGAGAAAGGATTTCTATCCTACTCTCAATTCTACCTTCTATTATGAGGTATGTTTTCAAAATGAATTTGAAACTGATTGTGATGATCCGGTCCTGTCATCTACTGGTTTTAGAGTCACTGAATACCCTAATTTTGATGTCTATCTTGAAGATAGGTCCGGTAAAATTGTCCTATATAGACTAGATACCGTAACAGGTGAGAAAGTTGTTCTAGACAGTGATGTTGGCGATATTGATTATGTAGAAGGTGAACTAAAAATGTATGCTCTAACTATTATTAAGGGCACCTATTTTGACAATCGCATTTCATTAAGAGTAAAACCACTTTCCAATGATATCAAGGCACTCCGTGAGGTCTATCTTGATGTTGACGTTGCTAATTCCTCGTTCACTGCATACAAAGAGTAAAGTAAATGGCTGCTGTTAAGACCAAAAGAATTTCTACTCTGATTGAGTCCCAGCTTCCTGAGTTTATTACTACCGAATATGAACTTTTTAGTAAGTTCGTTCGGAAGTATTACGAACAACAGGAAGTGCAAGGTGGCACTTTGGATATTATTAATAATATTCAAAAATATGCAGATATTGATTTTTACGAAAAAAATCTTTTAACACAAAATAATACTCTTGCTAGTTCTATTTCTAGCACAGACAATACTATCACTCTTGATGATGCTCAATCATTCCCGGCAAAGAACGGGTATGTAAGAATAAATGATGAGATTGTTTTTTACGAATCTCGTACAGATACCCAACTACAGAATTGTTCTAGAGGTGTAAGTGGTAATACCACGTTAGGCGATCTATATGATTCATCTGATTTTGTCAGTACTGATGCATCTGCACATCAATCTGGTGCAACGGTTTATAATGTCAGTAATTTATTCTTATATGCATTAGTTAAAAACTTCGAGAGTCAGTACTTAGGTTCTTTCCCAGAGAAATATCTGAAAGGTGATGTTGATAAGAGAACTCTTATCAAGAATATTAAAAAGTTTTACAAATCAAAAGGAACTAGTAGTTCCATTAAATTTGTTTTTAACACTATTATTGCAAAAGATGTTGAGAACAAACCAGAAGTATACAACCCAAAAGATTTTACATATAAGTCTTCGGAATCTGATTGGATTAGTGTATATGCATTGAAAGTCAAAGTTGTATCAGGTAATCCAAAAGATTTAATTGGTAAAAAGATTACTCAAGCATTAACAGATGAGTATCCTTATGCTGATGCTACTGTAGATAATGTATATCCAGATGGCACGTCAGACAATGAAGTTATCTGGAATATTGTATTAGCACCAGAGACAGTAAACGGATCGTTTAATGTATCAACCAAAACTAGATTAGAAAAAACATTTAGTGATTCTGCCGGAGAAGGAAGTAGAATTGATGTAGCTTCTACCATAGGGTGGGAATCTGTAGGTAGCATCCTCATTGACGAAGAAGTTATTGAGTTTGATGACAAAAATATAACTCAATTTATTATTAAGAATAGAGGAGACCTTCCGGTAAATCACACACAAGGAACTCCTGTATACAGACCGGTTATAATTGAAGGATCTAGTGTAAAATTATTAACCCTTGGTGTTGTTTATAATGCAGTACCATCAGATAAACAACCATACTCATTTACGGATGATAAACTACAGATTTCAAATCCTGGATTTGAAACATCTGATCCTAGAATTGTACAGACCGGAACTAATCAACCAAGATGGATTCTTGGAACTGGTGCATCTGTTAGTTCAACAACCAATGCATCTGTACAGAATGCACTAGCAGGTGTATCTACAGATGTCTCTGCTATTTTTGCAGATGATCAATACTACTATATTACAAGTTCTAGTTATCCATCATATAATATTTTTGATGGTAGCACAGTTTCTGAAACTATGTTAGATCAGAAACTTCTTAGAATCATAAGAAAAGTTCCTGCAACAACCACTGAGATCTATAAAACACCAAATAGAGATGTTGGTATCCTCCTTAATGGTGTTCCTGTTTATGGTTATAAAGATGAAGAGAGTATTCGTTTTGGTAAACTAGAACAAATCCTTGTTAATACAAGGGGCAGAAATTATGTAAATCCTCCTTTTGTGTTGATTGATGGTCTTCCAAATAAAGCAAGATCATTTCTGACAGGTAATGTTGTTGATAGCATCGTAGTTGATACTAATGACACTTTCTTAAGAACACCAACTATCGAAATTACATCAGGAAGAGGTGCTAAAGCAACTGCTGTTGTAACAGGAGGAGAAGTAACTAGTATTGTAATTGATGATCCTGGTAAATTCTATTCATCTCCACCAACTGTAGTAATAAGAGACAAAGTTGGTAGAGGTAGGTTTGCTGAGTATACTTCTGTTGTTGATACAGATGGAAGAATTACTGAACTGAATAAAGTTTTTGGTGGCACTCTTTATACACAAAAAAATATTGAAGTTCAAATTGTTGCAGTTGGTGAAGATGCAACTGCAACACCTTTATTGAAAGAATGGGTCAGAAATAGATTTACGAAGTTAAAAGGAGAATTAGACACACAATTTGGATACTCTTTTGCAAATTACAATAATGTTTTAGAATATGGATATGGACAAGTTGCAAATCCAAAATCACTAAGAATTGCACTTAACGATAATTTAAACAGTGCAGATACAGAACCCACAATTAAGACTCATTCACCTATCATAGGTTTTGCTTATGATGGCAACCCAATTTATGGACCATTTGGACACTCAGATCCTTTAGATTCACAATCATCTATTGAAAGAATGACTTCTAGTTATTCTATCAGATTAGATCGTCAAAATGGACCTGCTGCAATAGATTATGAATTAGGATCTTTTGTGAATGATTACAGATATAATCATAAGAGTGGTTCTTTGGATGAGAATAATGGAAGATTTTGTATTACTCCCGATTTTCCAGAAGGGACTTATGCATATTTTCTGACTATTGATAGTAATCAAGTACCACAATTCCCATATGTCTTGGGTGATAAGTATTATTCACTACCAGTAAATAGCAATTATAATTCAAACATCAATCAAAATGATGTTCCTAAAAATTCCAAGAGATTTTATCGTCCTGGTATGCAGGGCAATGGAGAAGGTCTGATTGCACAAATTGGTGCAATTACTTCAGGAACTGTTGATAATATTGCCATTGATAGATCATCTAGCAATTTTTCAATAAACTCAAAACTATTTTTTGATAATTTTGGCACTGAAGGAAAAAATGTTGAAGCATTGGTTTCTTCTGTCAAAGGTGAAAATGTAAGTTATCTACAATCAAAAGAAGATAAAGTAGTAAAACTAACTACTATTCAGAATGCATATTTGTTTGTTGATGATGTATTAAGGCAACCGGCAAGTGGAGCATCTGGTTCTATTGTAGGAACAGTAAAAGACGATAATGTTATTGTTCTCAAAAATGTTATTGGAACATTTAACAATACCGGAACTTTCTCTGCAGATATCAAAACTTTTATTCTTACTATTGATCAAGATAGTAATTACACAAAAGGTGCTACGTTAAGTTTAACGGATGGAGTCAATCCTCCTATTGCAACAGCAGAAATTTTAGAGGGAACAAGTAGACAGAATACACTAAAGATTAAAGTATTATCTGGCACTTGGATAGTCGATGAAGATTATTTTTTGCAGTCTGACAATTTATTCAATACATCTGGATCTAAAATTGTAACCTTAGTATCTCTTAGTGATAACTTAGAACCATTTGAAGTCAATCAAAGTGTTGCTCTAATTGAGACAGATAAGAATCATGGTTTGGCAATTGGTGATGAAGTTGCTATTAGTGTTTTCCCTGATGATGCAACTAAGGTCAAAAATTACTTTTTAAGAAAAAGACTATATCAAACAGTTATTTTCAATCCACCAGAGAATAAATCAAACATTGAGTATAACGGTGTTGGCAGATTTACCATACTAAATGGTGGTGCTGATTATACATCAGGTTCATATACTGGAATTCCTCTTACTGGAGGTTCTGGAACCGGTGCTACGGCATCAATTACTGTTTCCAGTGCAGGTGCTGTTAATAGTATCCAAATTGAAACTGGTGGTGATGGATATAAGAGAGGCGATTATTTGGGTGTTGATGATGATCAACTTGCAAGATCTGGAGGATCACTAAGTTCTTCTAGACTTGCTGTATATGTTGATCATGCTGGTGTCTCATTATCTTCTAGTAGTATTCCATTAAAAACTACAAACGGATTTGCGGTTGGTGATTACTTGTCAATTGGTTCCGAAATCGTTCAGATTTTAGCAATTAATGGAGATATTCTTTCTGTTTCTAGAGCACAAGATAATACAACTGCAGTAGATCATTACAATGGAGCAGAGGTATCTTTATACAAACCAAATTATAATTTCACTACAGATTATCAAATTACTAATGGTAATGGCAGTGGATATATCAGATCATATGATGCATCAACTCAAGAAGCGACAATTGTATTTGGGTATTCTATTGAAAAAAGGGTAGCGCAAGAGTTAACAATTAGTACAACATTTTTTGATGCAAGTTCTCCAGAAAGATTAGTTACAATTAGTTCTGTTGGTGATATAGAGTACAAATTTGAATTCTCTGAAGATAACGTATCATTTACACCAAATCCAAATATTAATATACAAGAATTTTACAAGTACGTATTTGATACTTCACATTCTTCATTGACAGGAACATATTTTGACCTAAGTCCTAGTAAGAGTTTTAACTTAATTACACAAGAAAAAACTACCTCTATTGTTTTACCAGGAAATACTGGATCATATACAGAAGTCAAATTTGGATTTGGTTCTAGATTAGCACAGAATACTTATACCGTTAAAGAAGGAACAAAATTCCTCAATTTTTACTACTTTGATAAAAATGGGATTGTAAATTCTGATGGAGCATTTTTAAAAATTATTGATGATCCCTTGCAGGGAACAAAAACTTTAAACTACGTAACATCAAATAGATTTGTCTATGATGTTCCTTATGCACCATTGTGGGATGGATCTGGAACTATTAATTACACAACATCAGGTCAATTTGCTATTGGAGAAATTAATAGAGTTAAAATTGTCAATCTTGGAGAAAACTATAAAAAAATTCCTTTAGTTGTTGGTGTAGAACCAACTTTAAATTACAGAGGTTCTGCCACTGTATTATTTGATGATGCAACTAAAACAATTCAATCAGTAAGAATTAATAATGTTGGTTCGGACTATGTAAATCCAACAGCAATTGTTATAGATGCAGATGGTTCTGGTGCTATTTTTGATGTTGTACAACAAAGTGGAAGACTATTTTCTATCACAGTTGTAAATCCTGGAAAAGGTTATACTTATCCACCAACAATTCAAATTGTTGAAAGTGATATTGAATTATATGCAGAAAGTAGCAGTATTGGTAATCCACAAAGTGTGAGAATTATTGACAATGGAGGAGCATATCATTTAGATAATACAGTTTCATCTGATGTAACTTCTCAGTACACAGTATCTTTAACTAATTTTAGCGGTGAGTTCAGGAATGGAGAATATGTTACTCAAACAATCAATGGTGTTGAAGTACTTCGTGCAAAAGTTTCTGAGTATAGGAATGGATCTAATTTAGTTAAGTTATCTAATATTCAAGGAATTATACGAGAAAATGTTTCTTTGGTTGGAATTGTTTCCAATTCAACAGGAACTGTCAAGAGCGTCTTTGTATCTACATTCAAAACTAATATTTCAAGTTTCTTCGATAACCTTGGATATTATACTTCAGATAAAGGAAAGTTAGGAGTAGCAAACCAAAAGTTAACTGATAGTTTCTTCTATCAAGACTATTCTTATGTTGTCAAATCAAAAACACCTATAGAACAGTGGAGAGATTTAATTAAATCTACCACACACCCTGCAGGATTTAAGTTATTTGGTCAAGTTGATATAGAAACAACTGCAGATACTGTGATGCCAGTTGCTACTGGCAAAGCAGATACTTTTAGTATTATTCAACTATGGGATCCTGAAAAGAATCAAATTACAGTACAAAGCACCAAGCAAGTAACTACACAAACAATTCAAAAAATTGAAAATACTAGAATTCGTAAAGGACAAGGTTCTGCTGCTACATCAGAATTTAACTTCAACGAAACTCGTGCATTTGAGTTTACTCTTGCTTCGCCGTTTGATGGATACTATGACACAGATGGAAGATTGCAAGGATCTACAGTTTTCCAAGTTCTAGATAATTTTGGAGTTGCATTCAGTCCAATTAATGAAGAAAGTATTGTTGTTACATTAGACGGTATTATTCAAGAACCAGGGGTAGCATATACAGTATCTGGTGATACAATTATATTCTCTGCTCCTCCGCTCGGTAATGGTGTAAAACTAACAGGAAATAATTCTTCAGATACAACCCCTTATGTTGGGATGAAGTTTGTTGGTAGAAGTTTTTACTTTAAGGATAGTCAGTATAACACAAAACATTTAAGAAAACTTAGAAACATCTATCAAAGAAACGGTAGATGGATTGATGCAGCAAATCAAATTGAAAGAAACAAACAGTTTATCATAGAAGAATCCGTTGGATATGGTAAAGGGTCTTATGGATCTTTAGATTGGAGTACAAAATTAGATGATTACCAAACTGATATTGGATATATTCTAGACTCGTATAGTCATGATTTGCGATTTGGTGGTAATACTAAGGTTGTTGATTATGCCAACATCTTTTCTTCCGGATCTGCATATATTACAGATAACAAAACAGAATCGCTCAATATATTTAAATATGCAACTAATTTAGCAAAACTCGCTATTAGAAATTGGGATTTTATCGAAGAAAATGTTCAGTATATTCAAGGATCAAAAACAGTAACAGTTTCCAATACTGATAATCTTGCTGTTGGAATGCATATTAGTTCTGGTAGAGCATTCACTTCAGATACAAAAATTATTTCTATTGATGATCAATCAACAATTACATTATCAAAAGCAGCATTAGTTAACTCTGGTGTTGGCGCTGGTGGAGCGTCTGCAGGAACTACATCTTTGGATGGAAATACAGGTGGTAATGATCTTGGATTGTCCACTAGTATTGGTGCTGTAGAACCTGGAGATCAGTTTGCTGTAAATCCTGGAGATAGTCTAAGTGTTCCTTTATCGTTCTCTGGTGTTGACAGTGCAACTTTCTATCTAAGTGGAATTAACAATGGCACATTTTATGATGCATCAAATTTAATTGCAGGAAACAAATCTTATTTGCAGGAAGAAGTTAGTGAGTATGTTTATGCAAACTATTCTCTACCTAGTGGAGATAAGGCAAAATGTTATCGTGATCTTGGATTCTTAATTGATAATATTGTGTATCATTTAAGATTTGGTGGTAATGAAAGAGTAGTTAATTTCGCTCAACTTTATTATACTAATAGAGGATATCCTTATGGCGAAGAATTAACGTACATCAACAGATCATCAACAGAAACGACTGCTGCGATTGCTGCATGGGATCAATTAGCGATTTTAATGAATTCCGCAATGAGAAATACTCTTGGAGCTGGAACATATACTAGCATTGCTCCTTTTGTAGATTCAAATGTTTCTGCAGATACTCAGTTCCCTTACTGTCAGGAAGTCGAATCATCGATTAATACATTTATTGATATCGTAAAAGATATTATTGAGAATGGATCTGGTGTTGTAGAAAAAGTGAAGCAGAATGAAAATAAATCTGGATATTGGTCTGCTACTCCAACGTATTCAAATTACAATATTATTGGAGATCCTTTATTAACCACAGAAGAATGTAATGATGTCATATCATCTGTAAATTCTTTATACGAAAATTTAGATGATGTATTGAATTCCATCCCCGTAGATAAAACACTTCCAGATTATGTTGATGGAGAAACAAAAGAATTTGACATGTATTGGGATGATGGAGCAGCAGTATCCACAGAGAAAGATGAAAATCTTTTAATTACAATTAATGCTGTTTTACAAGAAACTAAGTATAATGCAAATTATCCTGGTGATGATTCGTATTATATTGATAAAACTGTTGTTCCAAATAAATTAGTGTTTGATGTAGCACCAATTTGGGATCAATATGAAGGTGCCAAAACTCTTGGAGAACCCACAGCAGTAGAAAAAGTTATTGGTATTGGTGTTGGTAATTATAAAAGACTTACTATCGATCCAAATTTAATTAATAATGTAAGAAGTGGTCCTTTTCTAATTTTAGATCTAGAAGACCTTACGGTTGCAAATATTGAAGAACCAGATTATCTATTAGTATTTGTTGATGGAGTATTACAGAAAGAAGGTATTTCCTACAATGTATCTGGACCAAATATTTTCTTTGAATTTTCTGTCACACAACAAATGAAAGTTGACATGCGCTACCTTTATGGTAGAGATGTCGGTCAAATTTTAAATCTCTATGATTATAATGTAGATCAATATTATGCAAACTCTATAGTGGTGTTAGAAACTACAAGTGGTCTTTCTACTTTTGAATTAAGAGCATGGATGGGCAATCAAGGTGGATCTCCTATTCAAGCTTTCCAGATGAGACCAGATGGTACTTACAATATTATTGGTGAAATTAATTCTCCACGTAGCAATGGATCTACACTGACATTTGATTGTTTTGGATACAAAGCAGAATTAATTGAGAATATTCCTGTAACATTTGCTGTTAAGGGAAGATATTCATTAAACACTGATGTTTCATTTACAATTTCTGGAAGTAGCATAACATATGAAACAAATGAAGATAACAATCTAGTATTAAGAGGTACTGATCAAAATTGGCGTGGAACTTATTGGAGAAAAACTTACAAAAATCCATTTGTTAGTATTTCTAATGGATCCTCAATTAGAGTAGAAGGAGAATCTAATTTCAGAAAAATTAAGGAACTTCCATCTGTTCTTACAAGTAAAGAGCAAAGACCACAAGAACAAGTTTCTGGTTCATTCTATGGTCAAGTTAATATTGGACCATATAGTGGTATTACTAGAGGTGAGGGACTTTCTATTGTTGCGGTAGTTGAAAACGGATCAGTCGTAAGACTTGATTGGAATCAACGTAGTTATGATCCTATTACACAACCGACTGCATATCAATATTATACACCACCTGTAATTAACTTCTTATCAGAAGATGGCAATGGTGGTGGTGCAAGAGCACAAGTAATTGTCAGTAAAGGTCAGGTTATTAGTGTAGAACTAATCTCAGGTGGATCTGGATATGTTAAGGCACCAAAAGTTGTTGTCGCTAGAAGATATGATGTATTTGAAGATACTGATATTGGTGTCTCTTTAATTGATGTCAAAATAAACATACAACAGTCAATTGGATTTTCTGTATATTCTACTATTAGTATTTTAGGAAATCGAGAAGTTGATGTAACATCTGTCACGTCAACATTAATTGATAGTCCTGTCAACGTTGATAAGGTTATTACTGCTGAAATAACTCCTGCTACATTAGAACCAAGTTCGGACTTGACTGGTGGACTAGATCTAATTAAAACAGAAAAACAACTGAGTGATCAAGTAGCACCTATTGATACATTCTATGGTGGAACACAAATTAATATTAGAATTAACAATAGAATTGTTGATATTGAGTCTTCCTCTACACTTACTACATCTGCAACTAGAGAGATTACTAATAAGTTTACAACTGTTGTTGAGAATAATTATCTCTCTAATGTTAACTACTTTGCTACAGGATCCTTCCTGCAAGCACCTCTATCTCCAACAGATACTATCATCTATGTTGCCGACACAAGCAAGTTTAATTCTAACGGATACTTACTAATTGGTGGAGAAATTGTTCGTTATCTACGCAAGTTGGATGATCGTTTCTTAATGGTCGAGCGTGGCGTTGATAACACAACAGCACAGTCTTGGAGTCCTGGCACATTCATTAGACAAGTTCCCGATCCAGTATCTGTTGCTTCTGCGGGTATCGCGATTGTTGAGTCTGAGTCTCAACTTGTTACAGTCAACCTTGCTTCTGGAATTTCCAGTGCTGGTCAATCACAGAAACAAGTCTTAACTCCATCAGTTGATATTAAGTCTATCACTAAGCAAATTGTTGCTGAAGTCCAAAAACAATTTAATGTAGAATCTGTTTCTACAATTGAGTCTCAAATTAGGTATAAATTAGAACCAACATTTAATATTGTATCCTCCTTTACAACTACTTCAGATGTAGAAATTGTAAATACATTACAATCGGTTCAAACTCAACTTGATATCCAAAAAGCAGCAACTGAGATAGTTCTAACTCCACCTCCTAGTGGTGTAGTTGACGGATACCAGGAGAGTGTATTTATTGCGAATCCAATCAATACTAGATTGAATGGATTTATAACTATACTTGATGACTATGGAGTTGTACAACGTGATGGAACTATAATCTATATCAATAACTCAATATTTGGTCTTGATGCAGAGTACGTAGGAAACTACACTAAAACTAATGTTGGTCATACCATAGGACATTTTGAGGGTATATTTGATGATGGAGCAGCAGGTGTTTCTGGATTAACACTCTCAGAAATTGATATTTACTTTAAAGCACTTACTATAAAAGATTTTTCTGAAAGATCTAATTCTAGTTATACCTTAGCAGGAGATAAATTCAATTTAATGCCACCATCAATTCAAAACCCAGTTGCTATTAGTTCTTCTTCTGGAACTATTGGTGGAAGCATTGTTGTCCAAGATACTACATACTTCCCAAGCGAAGGATACTTATTTACCAGTGGTGGAACAGTGATTCAATATACCGGAAAAACTACAAATACATTTACAGGTTGCACTCTTTTCAATGGACCAAATTCCATTAACGCTGCAGAAGAATTGATTCCGTTTACAATTTAATAAATAACGGTATAAATATAAATAACTCAGGCACAAACCTTACGTCGGAACAGAAAACCAATGGCTGCTATTATCTCAGATAAGTTTCGTATTTTTAACGCGAAGCAATTCTTGGAATCCTTGACTGAAGGACCAAGTGAAACCAGTGCCGAGCGCACTAGAATGTATTTCTTTGTTGGAAGACCCCAACCATGGAAAGCATATGTCGAAGTTTATTCAAAATCTTCAACTAACTTTACGGTTGGAAACGAAGTATACGTTGGAACATATGGTTCCACTGCTTTCCGTGCAACAGTTGCTGAAGTTTATGATAGTGCCCTTTTATTAACCGACGTTTTTGGCAGCAACGGCACAAACTCTGTTCCCCCCATTGGTTCGACTCTAAAAGAAACTGCAGACGGTGGTTCATCTGACACTTCTGCAACAGCACAATCTGGTGTTTATCGCTACGCAACAGAGGATATTCCCCCTCTTCCTTTAGACAACCAGAGAGAAAAACTCAACGTATACGACGAGATCATTGCTGCCAAGCGTATTACTGATGCATTTGCAAGAACAGTTATCCGTCGTTATAACTGGGATCTAGTTGCCAACCCTAAGTTTGACATGTGGAAGCCCGACTATTCTGCTACCCCTGGTGGTGGTGGACAAGTTGGTAAGCAGACTGCTACAAACCAAACAAGCATCGCTGATGCTAAGTTCTATGTAATGAACTCTGATTACGAAATTTTCAAGTGCCTTTACAACGGAGAAAACGTTGCTAACGCATCTGGTCAGAATGCTACCGAGGAACCAAAAACCAGTGGTGCTAACTATGCATCGGGTACTGGTCTTTATACTGAGACATCTGGTGCAGGATACATCTGGAAGTACATGTACACCATGCCAACTGATGATGTTCTAAGATTCCTATCTTCGGATTTCATGCCTATTGTTCTTCCTTCTAACAATACCCGTACTGCTGTTACTGGTGCTGCTGTTGCCGGAGCAATTGATGTTGCTCTTATTGAAGATGGTGGTGCTAACCTACCTGCCTCACAAACACTATTTACTAGCATCAAGGGCGACGGAACTGGTGGAGTAATTGAATTTGCTACCGATGGTTCTGGTACTATCACTTCTGCTAGTGTCCAAGCAAGGGGTCAAGACTACACCTATGCTAATGTCCTCCTAGGAAATGGCAATCTCTTCTCCGATGCTGGTTTAACTACTGCTGTTGGTACAGGTGCTACTGCTGTTGGTGCTATTGAAGTTGTGATGCCTCCTGAAGGTGGTCATGGTTTTGATCATGAACTAGAGTTAAACGGTAAGCGCGTAATGACTAACATTCGTCTTACTTATTCTGAAGGTTCTGGAGACTTCCCTGTTGATAACGACTTCCGTCGCATTGGTATTATCAAAGATCCTATTCTTGCTGGTACTACAACACCTGCTACTCAAGATACACTATCTGGATTAAAATCAATTAAGATTACCGGAGCAACTGCAGATTTTATTCCTGACGAAGAAATTTCTCAAACTGTAACTGGTGGTACTGCAAAAGGAACCGTCGTTTCTTGGGTTCTAGACAGTGGTTCTACTACTGCAGGTGTTCTTAAGTATATTCAAACTGTTGATGCACACGTCGATCAAGGTGTAGTCCAAGCATTTGAAAGTAATGGTGCTAATGCTGTTTCTGGTGTTCTTTCTGCTGCTGCAGGTAATGTCGATACAACATATGCGAGTACACTTCTAGGTGTAGCATTTACTGCTGGTTTAGCAGGTGCAGAAATCAAAAACAACTCCGGCGATGTGATCTATCAAGAGAACCGTCGTTTGATCACTCGTGCCCCTGATCAGATTGAAGACATCAAACTAGTCATCGAGTTCTGATCACAAATAAATAACTTCAAATCCCTTGAGAAACCTCAGGGGATTTTTTTTATCTCTATAAATACTAAGGACAAAGAATGCTAGTATTTGGCGGAAAACGATGCCACAGAAGACAAACCTTAATGTAAATCCTTATTACGAGGACTTCGACGCGAGCAAGA
>Ga0208667_1000441_pt1 | contig 17755 bp, 27 predicted proteins | sample 11BtaG_FD_184085 | JGI IMG/M metagenome (GOLD analysis project Ga0208667, IMG submission 184085) | Marine viral communities from the Subarctic Pacific Ocean - 11B_ETSP_OMZ_AT15265_CsCl metaG (SPAdes) (version 2) | ecosystem: Environmental > Aquatic > Marine > Oceanic | place: Pacific Ocean... | reverse complement strand
CATTTATCACTGTCTTTTGAACTATGTTTTTATCTGGATACTTTTCTATCATCTTGTCAAACACTGATCTTTTAATCAACATACATCCTGTAGGACTATGTGTAACTTCCATAACACCACTGTCTAAAGTTATGTTATTAGCATCTGCTACTTTCATTGGGTAAGTGTTTAGCCATCTATGTATATCTCCAGCGTTTTTAACTTCACCATCATTCCACTTTTTATAAAGTTTATCCCACATCATAGTTTTAAGTGGGTAAGGAATAGATATTAATTCTTTGTCTATATCTAACATTTTAATAATAGATTTTGCTCTAAAATATATATCAGAGTCCACAAATAACATATGTGTGCAATTTGATTCTAAGAATGCTGACACACATAAGTTTCTTCCTTGAGTAACCAAAGAAGATTTTAATAAAGTAAATGTAATTCTTATGCCTTTTTTAATACATAATTGTTGCAGTTCTAAAAGGGCCTGTGTGTAATGCATAGTCACATTACTATGGCAAGGTGTGCAAATCATAATGTTATAGGGTGACTTAGTTGTTTTCTTTTCTTCTTTTTGTCCGGTGTCCGGTTTCCACATAGGAAGAGTAGCTTTTTCGTATGGTGTCACCTCAACTTCTTTTAGCGTTTGGTAAGTGTCTTCATTTACTGTTTCTTTCATTCAAAGCTCCTTTCAAAAAGTTTGTCCATTCCATACCCTTTTTTTCCCAGCTATAAAATCTTTTATAAAAGTCTTGTTGCTGTTGTAAGTGTTCTTGCATAAAATTTTCATGTAAATATGAAGCTGCAACATTTATAGCTGCTCCTGTATCCTGTGCCATTTGTTCGTAATTTTTTGAGTAGTTAATATATACAGGCCACTCTGCACAAGTTTCATACAAAGCTCCAAAGTTATTGGTTATTACATGTACACCAGAAGCTAAAGCTTCTAGAGCTGACGCACAAGATGTTTCTTCAAATATAGATGGGTACACAAACATATCATAATTGGGCATCATTTCTTTTATGTACTCATGAGGTTTGTAACCAATATAATTTACGTTAGGTAATTTTTTAGCTTGTTCATATAAACCTTCAAAATCTTTTTCAGTGTTATTTGAAAACTCAGATCCGTATACTTTACAAGAACTATAAACATCTAATTTTACATGAGGGTTATCTATCTCTTGCATTGCACGTAACAATACATTTAAACCTCTCCATGGAGTGCAGTGATGTATTAATTTAATTGGAGTGCCTCTTTTATAAATTTTTCTTACAGGAAAAGTATCAATACCATTTTTAATTACTACACATTTTTCCGTAGGTATGTCAAAAGCATATCTAAACTTTTCGTAATTCCAATGACTATTAAATACGTACCAATCATATTCGTCATGCCTTTTTTTATTAGTAAAAAATTCTTGTAAGTTAGGTTGGTCCCAAGAGTTTTTCTGCCAAAGAATATTTAATTTGTTTGGGTCTATTGGAACTTTACCAGGAATAGATGTACATATCTGTACTTGATCTAACAATTCTTTTGAAACATACTTATAAAGCATTTCCATTTGTAGTTCAGTCGCTCCTCTAGGTTCCATTAAGTAATGTCCTTAACTCCAAGAGAAAAAGTAATTCTAGGTTTTATTGTGATAGCTTGGTGAACTTGTCCCTTTTTAATATGTAATAAATCTCCTGTCTCTAATATAAACTTTTCTTTGTCTACAATGTACATTGTTTCTCCAAATAAGTTATATAATAAAACATCGTGTTCATCACTATGAGCACCTCCGGCGTTTCCCTGTAAAAAGGACACAAAAACATAACCATCTAATTTTACATTTTTTAATTCATAAGTTTTAACTATTTTTTCCATTAGGGGGAAAAAAAATTTATGACTATGTATATCTTCTACAGAAAAAGTATTTCTAAGTATTTGTTCATCTCTTACATTAGGGGTTTTTAAAAAACTATTATAATTGTTTTCTGACATTATTTCAAAAAAACTATTAAAGTCTAAAGCTAAACTATCAAAATTTTTAATAAATCTTTGAGGGGAATGCATTTAAAATTATTATTTTTTAGTCAATCCTTGCATAGAAACTTTAGTTACTTTAATTTCAAGGTCTTGTCTAAAATCATCCAAATTAGTATCAGTATTGGGATCAGCAACATCAGCATCAAAATCAGCTTTAGTATCATAAACTTTTCCTGTCCTTTTGTGCTTAATAATTTCTTTTGCAGTTGCTGGTATTTTAGGTAAATCACTCATTGTGTACGTCCTTGTCTATTATATTTTTTATTGTGTTGCAACTTCTTTTTTTTATTTGGACTTTTACAATGTCTTCTAGGTCTTTTCCTAGGTTGATCTCTTTCTACAAAATCTTTAAATTTTTTAGCCATTTTTTAAGTTTATATTAAAAGAAACTGAAATTCTAGCTTTTTCATCATTATGTGGTTCTACCATATGTTTTAAGTACGATGGAAAAAGAATAAGTAAATTTTCCTCTGGTTTTATAAAATATTCTGAATAAAAATCAGAATCTTTTTCAATATATTTCCACAAACTTGCAAAAACTTTTGTATCGTCATTTAAAAATTTTAAAGAACCTCCATTTGTTGAAGCGTTAACATAATAAACTCCTGAAAAATGACAATGATCATGTATATGAGTATTGTTAAAATCACCTTTGTTATTTTTGTTTATCCACAAATTACAAATTTCAATATATCTTGTATTTATTTTGTAGTGTTTAAACATTAATTTAGAAATTTTTTCTCCTAATAGTTTTATAATTTTTACATTTTTAATATCTTTAGTTTGAAAACCACCGTAATTAGTTCTAATTCTTCCGTTATTTGATTCTTCACTTATTCTAAGTTCATTAAGAATTTCTTTTTTCAAGTCTAAATCTTCAAATTTTTCCTCAACTATAGATTGCGTAAAGATTAAGTGTCTAGCCATTTTCCTGTGATCTATCTATCAGAGCATAGCTCACAACACCAGTAATTTCATTTGCTGTACCTGCTTGCATTGACAAAACATCACTTGCTTCCATTGCTAAAGTTTCTTCTACCATATTAGCTTGAGCTTTATTAAGTTCTTTGTAAGCTATCTTTACAGCTGAGCCACCAGACTTTGTTAACAAGGCGTGGGTATCCACATTACTTGCTGTATCATGGACTGCTTGTAAGTTCTTAACAAGTACAGTTGCATCTGCTGGGCACGTTAAAACTGTAGTAACGTTTGTTGTAGTTAAAGTAAATGTATCGCTTTTGTATCTAATCGTCATGATATAAACCAGTTAAAAGTATCTTGTTCATTTTTTAATTCTTGTTGATAAGAAGTGTTTAACTTATCTTGCATCGTTCGTAAAGACTGAGTTACTTGTCTTTGGTTTTCCTCTGTGTATTTAGGAGATGGTTCAGGAATTACTATATCTACTCTAGCCATTAATACCCACTATGTAAGCCACCAACTCCTGATGTTTGTCTTGATTGTCTAGAAGCAGGTGCAGAAGGTGTTGGAGATGAAGGTGCTTGTCCTCTTTCTCTATCTTGATTTGATACAGGTTGTGCGTCTAATCTTTGTTGTATTGCTTGTATCTGTGATTTATTTAATTCATTTTGCATTCTTCTCTGATTCATTTCGTAATTTTTTTCAGCTCTTTTTCGCGCTAATATATTTGACATATTCAAAGAGTTGCCAGTAAGGGCAGATCCTAAAGTTGCTATGCCTGCTACGTACGGGTTAGTACCCATAACAGATTTTAGTATATTACCTTTAATACCTTCTAAACCAATTTGTTTAATCATATATCTTTTTGCTTGATCTTCAATTACATTTTTTGCAATTTGTTTAAAGTCTGGTAATCTTGAAGGTGTCTCATTAACTAAACCCATAGGTGTTAAGTCTTGATTAACAAAACTAGGTTGATAATTTTCAAATCCTGGTTGTGCTTGTACTGCTGCAATACCAAAAGGATCTTGAGCTTGTGCTACATTGTTAGCATAATCTTGTAAAAATATTTCGTCCATTATCCTCTCATACCATCAAGTTGTACATCAGCTCTGAAAGTTCCAAATCTCCAATTTTGGTCTGTTGATGTGTTTGCAATTTTTAAACTAGCAAATCTAGCTCTAGCTCTGGTATCAACCTTTTGTGTAGTTCCGGTAACTGTAAAGGGTCCTAGTGGAGAAGAAGCTTCTGTATCACTTGGAAAGTCTCTTAATAAAATAGTTACTTGAGCATCACCTTGAATTAATTTAAAGTCTGGGACAAATCTTCTCATACTCATAAAAAATTCACCATTTGTTCCTTCAGGATTTAAACTAAAATCCCCTGATTCTATAAATGCAGGTATAGCAGTTTTTGAACCTGTTGTATCTACTTGATCTGTTCCAACTTCGTGAGCATAATAAATAGTCCCACCATTTAAATTTGTTACACCTTGAATTAAAGGGAAAGTTGGTGTTGTTGTTGAATTAAATTCAGTTGCATAAGGAACATCGTATAAATTGGCATCTACCCAAGTAGTTCTTGATAAAGAACCTGTTGTCCAAACACCGCTTTGAAAATTATAAGTTACACACCTGTCATTAAATGAGGATCCTGATTTAGGATAAAACCAAGTAAGCTCTTCATACAAATGATTAAGTCCTACATATACTGATTCACCATTTGAGTAATTTACGCCAAGGTTATCTCCTTTGTTAGTAAATACAAAATCTTCAACTTGACAAGGTAATGATTTGACTGTTCCGTCATAAACAAAGAATCCACCAGACTCGCCCATCCAATAAACAGCCCCATTAATATATTTAATTGAGTGTTGTCCTATTGCTCCACAATTAGAACCTACCTGCCTTATAGAAAAAGTAAAAGGAGGCCCTACAAACTGTATTACATACGCAGAATTATCAGTCAAAACAAGAGTGTAATCTTTACCTTTAACAGCTCCAACAATTTTAGTTCCTGAATCAAGTCTAAAAGTACCTGCTGTATTTACTGAAGTTGGTGTATAATCACTTATGTTTTCTTGGTCAGAAAATCTTATAAACATTTTATCTTGCGAACCACCACTTCCAATTGTAGTTTCAGTTCCCAACATCAATAAATGTCTATCTCTATCTGATACAAGAGACATTACTGAAGCGGTAGGTGCACCACTTACAACAGTTGCTCTTGTTGTTAATGCATTAGGGTTGGAGTTAATTGGATTCCATTGAAATGTTTTACCGTTTTTAATCGTAGCTATTAATCTTTCTCCAAAATTATCTAAAGACCAAGATGCAGGATCGATTGTCAAAGTTGAGGCTAAAGAAGCTTGTCCCCAACCAGTGTAGTATTCAACACCAGTCCCCGACGCATGAGCAGATCTTGTGCCCGCAACACCTCTCGTAATACCAGTTAAATCATTTGTAGATATACCAGTGTAAGAAATAAATTCTGTACCAACTTTTATTGTTCCTGACGTTGGAAATCCCGTTGTTGATACAAGTGTAATAGAAGTTCCAGATCCTCCGGTTCCTGCAGTATCATCTTGTAATAAACCATTTAGAGTTCCAACTACTTGTTGGCCTCCGCCCCATAGTCCAGTTCCCCAACCAAATCCGTAAGTAAATCCTAAAGCACCTGCGCTAATGTATGGATTGACTGTTGCAGATCCAGATCCGTTGACCGTTGTCCCTGCTGCGCTAGCCATGGTTATAGTAAACGAATCACTGTCTGGAACAGTAACTACTTGAAAGGTATTTGTTTCAAAATTACCAGCAGTATATCCAGCCCCTGTTGGAGGTGTCACAGAAGTAAACGTAAACAGATCTCCAGGTTGTAGTGTATGTGCTGCTTTATTTACAGTAACCGTAGCTGAAGTGTTTACAGTGCTAAATGTACAACCAGTTACAGCTGTGTCTAGAGGTGTTATATCGTAAAAAGCACCTTCATAATAAATAATTAAAACTTTGTTTGTGCCTATTGCAGCGTATCTTCTTCCATCTAAATCAGCCCATATAAATTGTTCTCTTGCTGCACCTACCAAAGATGCGTTAACAAGTTGCTCCCAACCACCTATCTTTTCAGGTAGTCCATATCTAAATCTTACAAAATCCCCATCGACCCACTTACCCTCAGCACCTGTTGCGGTTACTTGTTTATTAAATCCTGGAGCTATCTGTACTTTTGTTAGAGGCATTCTGTATTATACCCTACAGTCACTACTTTTTAAATAGTATCTCAACAAAAAATTGACTCTCATTTGTTGGTGTATTGTAAGTAATTTTTATATTATTATCAAATAATACAGCTCTATTTATACTACATGGAATTTTGTCTATGTTGTTTATGTCAACAAACCCATTAGATGAATTAATAAAATGTAATAAACAAAAAAAATCATCTTCTGTTTTATTAATATCCGCACCCTTAATTGTTTGTGTATCATTTTTTAAAAATAAAAAACAACTAGCATTTAATATATCATTTTTAATTTTTTCTTTATAAGGTTTTAATATATAAGAAAAGTTACTAACCATATTCCCATCTATTATTAGATCGTGTCTTAAATATATTTTATTTTGTAAGTACCAGGGAAAGTCTTTTTGTCTTAGTATTTCTCTTAAAAGAATATTTTTAGTATTATCTAAATAATTATTTTCACATTGATAAATCATTATTCAGTGTCAATTTCCCGTGATTCAGTATTCAGTTTTTTTGTTTCTTCATCAAAGTTTTCCTGCCAATCCATAAGCATTTTAAACATATTATTTGAAAAATGTTTAAAATTAGTAGGCTTAAAAATAATTTTTCCTCTTATAAATAAATTTATTCTTTCTTTCCAAGAAAATTTTATGTCACAAGAACCATCTTTATGTTGTACAAATTTCATGTCTTTGGTGCTCCATAACATTTTCTACCATCTTTATCAAAAGATTTGTAAGGTCCCTCTTTGTCTACGTAGTGTAAAAAACATTGAGAATGAAAATCTCCTTTAAATTTTTTTCTATAATGATTAAGTTCTCTACCTAAATAAATTACCGCATCTCCTGGTTCTGTTTCTACAGCTGTGTCTTCCATATATATTGGCCAACTTGGACCAAAATTATCAATATGAACAGTAACGCTAATTTCACAAGCCTCTCTATCTGTGTGGGGTGCTAGCTCACTTAAATATGTATACATTCTCCAAAATGAATAAGTTGGTAATAATTTTTTACCGGTTAATTCTTCCATATATTTTTGTTTGTTTAATAGCAAAGATTCCATTAGAGGATCTGCATAAAAAAAAGATTCAAAATCTACTTGGGTACAAAAGGTTGATGTCGGACCAAAATTATTTTTGTGTTTTATTTTGCAATACTCAGAAAATAAAGGTAATAAATTTTTATCTAAAAAACCTTTTATTTTTTTATATTTAAAATCTTTTCCTATGATGCCCATGCTACTACAGAGTATTTAACTCCCTCCTCTACAGGTACAACTTTATGTGGATAAAGAAAATTACTAGGAAAAATAATTAATTTATTTTTTTTTACTTCAAATTTAATAACTTCATTACTAGGTAATTCAAAACTTAATTCACCGCCTTTAAAATTATCATTTATAAAATATACAAAACTTAAAGTTCTTGGTATGTGTATACCTGAATCAATGTGTTTTTTATAAAAACCATTTTTAAAATATTTTAAAATTTGCATATCTGTAATTGTTGCTTCAAAATCAGTATTTGTTTCCTCTTTATATCTGTGCCCTGCTTGCATTAAATATGTTCCAAATAAATTAGACCAATGCACTACGGTCATGCTAGAATTTAAATTATCTAGTGGAAAAGTTTGTGTTTTTCTTACATTAGAATCAAAATAATTTTCTTTTTTAACACTACTTAACCCTGCCTCCTTAAAGTTAAATAAATTATTATTTAATGTTTCTTGTAATTTTTCATGAATACGTTCAGGTATAAAATTTTCGACAGCAACTATATATTTAATTAATTTATCTTTTATTTCCATGAAATTTTATTCCAAAATTTATTTTTGTAAATATGTAAATAATTCAAATTATATTTAAAGAAATTTTTAGCAAAGTTTTTTTCTTCTTCTACTTTAAATTTCCAAGAATCTCTTTTAAAAGGAATGATCTGAACGTATGCAGTTCCTTTTTTTAAAATTGTATCTTGAATAGGGTATTTGTCTCCATTTAAATAAATGGGAAAATTAATTGGTTGATTATAAGTATCTGTATTTACTATCCCAGGAATAATAGAAAATCTATCATCTGTATTATTTAAAGGTGGTAAAAATAAACAAGAATAATTTTTAGGTGTTTCAATGGTCCATGGGTTTAAAATTTTAAATGCAGGGAAGTTATTATTTTTTTTTTCAATTGATGATCCTTCAAATTGAAAAGTCGGATGAACCCCGTTATAGTCTTTTGTATTTAAATTACATTTATTATTATCATCTAAAGAAGGGTTTAAAAAAGAAACGTAATTATCTCCATCTTTAAAGTTATGTTTTAAATGAAAATCTTGTGGAAGACGTAATAAATATCCAGTTGTTAAAGTATCTAAAAAAGGCATACAACCTTTTACAGTTTTTGTATCTGAATTATGTTCTAATTTTTTAAACCATTTAGGAATATTTAATTTTATAGGTTCTGGAAATTGTTCTTTTAAATCTAGATATTTTTTAGGTGCCTTAAAACTTATAGTCTTATCAAACATAAATACTACTTTTATAGTGATTTATGGTAATTGCAACAAACTTTTATAAGTTATAGAATTATCTTCACAATATTTTTCCCAGGGTACGCTGACAGGGTAACTTACTGACGTAGTATCAAATGATTCTAGTTGTGTTTTATAAGCGGTCCATTCATCTATTTCAGATTGAGGATGTCCCTCTGCAAAGTCTAAAAATAAATTAATAGCTTCAATTATATTTGTTAATGCGACCTGTAAATCTGAACTATCTTTATAATATGGTACGACTGTACCGTCTTCTTTTACTGGTGTTGTAACTTCTTCAAAAATGTAATTAGTTCCATCCCAACCAGTAATTTGTTTTGTTCCATTTTTTAAAGAATTAAATTCATCTGTAGTTATAGTATGAGATAGCATTCCAGGATATTTTGCTTTCTCTGCATCATCAGCAGCTATTCTACTCATTTCTCTGTTAGGTGAATCTTGATTATAAATAATATATGCCATCTTTTATTCCTATGTTAAAGTATTTTCAAAAAGATTAATTGAACCTGTTGAACCAGAACCCCCTGGAAAACCATTTTGTGATGTGTTTGGATTACCTTCGTTACCACCAACTCCACCAGTTCCAAATCCAGTTTGATTACTTATTATAAATCCTCTAGTAAGACTTGTACCACCAGGTGCGCTTCCCGCAGGTCCCGGACCACCTGATCCACCATTAACTGTAAAAAGGTTTGTCATAACAGTTGCGTTTCCAGCATTACCGGGATTACCAGGCGACCAACTGCCGTTTCCGCCGTTTCCACCAGTTCCACAGTTGTAAGCATATCCAGTTCCGCCTGTTACTGAACCTGTAAAATAACCAAATCCACCGCCACCGCCAGTCGGACCAACATTATTAACTCCTCCGCCTCTTCCGCCACCGCCACCGCCTGTAGCATAAGCCACATAAACATTTGCAGCTGGGTTTGCAGTGTAAGTTCCGCTACCTCTTGTTTGTAAAACCATTACCATATTAGCTCCACCTGCTCCACTTGCGGCAGCTGTAAGTCTTCCTTGAGCATCTACTGTAATGTTTGCAGTTGTGTAAGATCCTGCAGTCACGGCAGTGTTTGCTATTTTAGCATCAGTCACAGCATCGTCAGCTATGTTGGCCGTCGCAACTGCATTGTCTGCAATCGCAGCGGTCACAACAGCATCGTCAGCGATAGCTGCGGCTACGACAGCATCGTCAGCAATTTTTGCTGAAGTCACAGCGTCATCTGCAATTTTTGCAGTAGTAATCGCACTGTCAGCAATTTGTGCCGCAGCAACTGTACCACCTAAAGTATCTAATGAAATTTCATTTAAGTTTGTTCCATCAGAATATGCTGCGTAAATTTTAGCAGCGTCTAAAGTAAATCCAGTTCCTGATGCAGTTTTAATTGTAAGGTTAGTTGGATTAGTTAAACCTGTTGCATCAAATATATAAAATTTTTCTATTGAATCTGGGATAGTACAAACTGTGCTAGCAGCAATAGTTGCAGTAGCAAATTTAATTACCATGTTTCTTGCGTTAGATAATGCACCATCTGACATTACAAGTGCTAAAGTACCACCACTTGAAAGTGTTACTTGTTCGAAACCAGCTATAGCTTGTTGAATTACATTTAAGTTTGTGTTTGTTTTATCTCCCCATGTACCAGCGTTTTCGCCAGTCACCATTAGTTCGAGTTTTAAATCTGTAGAATAACTAGATGTCATAAATTTTATCTCCTAAATAATTAAAATAATACCTCATTTAAGCAGCCCGATCAACCTCAGTCCAAGTATTATTTACTCCTGGATTTATTTCAGCCCATGCAGTAATATTAACGCTGCCGACAGAAGAAGTCAATGACTGCCCTGTAGGAGTAACTATTCCATCACCTGTAATACCTTCTTCCCCCATAGCGGAAGTAATAGATAATCCTGAAACTCCTATTATTTGACCTGGTATTTCTGCATGTTGTCCAAGAGTCATTGTTGCTGACTGGCCGGTAGGTTGTTCTACAGTAGTTTGAATTAAACTAGTATTTCCTTGTGTCATGGTCATTGAAACACCAGTGACATCAACAGGAGTTTTAAGACCTCCAATAGTAACACCTTGAGAAGATGTAATAGATGAACCTGTAACATCAACTACCGCTATTCCAGATGTTCCTAGAACACCTGCGTTAATAATATCAAGTTGGTCTTCTGAAGCAAAAACAAAAATGTCTTGATCAATTTGAATTGCAAAACTTCCTTGAGTAGAAGTTAAAGAAGATCCTGTGACTCCAACTGTGACATCTGTAAATGCAGTTTCATTTCCAATAGAAGATGTTAGAGACTGGCCTGTAACTTGAACAGAAAAATTATCACCCCATGCAAACTCTCCCCATTCTCCTCTACCCCAACCTTCTCCAGTTAAAATATCTCCATCAATTGTTGCTTGCCCAATATTTGAATTCATTGATACACCGGAAACAATTGCACCAACACCTATTTGAACTTGTCCAACACCCATTGATTCAAGGCTACCAGTAACAGAAACTAATGCAGATGTTCCTCCTATTGTTGTACCTTGTGTAGATGTTAATTGTTGTCCTGAGACATCGACATCCGCGTTTCCTGAAACTGATTCAGAACCAATTGATGATGTTAATTGTTGTCCTGTTATTGTTGGTTGTGAGCCAGAAAGATCTCCCCATTCGTTTTCACCCCAAGTATCTCCGCCCCAACCTACTTCTATAATACCTGCAACAGATACACTTCCAATACTGTAGGTAGCACTTATTCCAGAAACAGTAAGTCCTACATCACCTTGAGCAGCCCAACTTCCTTGACCCCATTGTAAAGCACCCCATGTGCTTGCAGTAATATCAAAAATACCTCCCATACCTATACCATGAACATAACATAAATAGTAAAAGTCTGTTTGAGATGATGGTGTTACTTCAACATAACGAGTAGTTGCCGCATTAAAGTTAGTTGTGTTTACATAGTTTCCGTAAGTCACAGATCCATCAAGATAGTAAGTTACACCTGATGTTAAATAGTTGTCTCTATTTGTGGTAGATGAAAATATTAATGGGTGGTTATTATTTGAAGCATCACTTTGTTCAAATCTTAAAGTTGCTCCTTGAACCCAAGAAACAGTTCCAGGACCAGTAGAATTTCTAGCACCGTTTAAATAATAAACGTTACCTGTTCCTCCACCGTATAGGTTTCCTGAAGCTACGGTTACAGTATAAGTATACTCTGCCATAGCTTCAGTACCTTAAATTAAGCTAATCTTAATATAGCTGCCGAAGTTGTGAAAGCTGGGAACTGAATAGTAAATGTTCCAGAAGTTGCAGTCTTGTCACCACCAAAATCTAATACAGCAACTGCATCAGTAGTGTTTGAACCACCATCTGTAGTTGTGTTGTAGATTAAAGCACCTCTTGCAGTAAGAGTTACGTTTTGAAAACTTAAATCAGCAAAATCAGTAATTGCTACTGAAGATGAAACTTTAACCCCTTGGTTCACAAGAGTACCGCCACCAGCCGTATAGTTTGATGAAGTCACTTCATTTGCAGTTGCATAGTTTGTAGTTGATTTTCCTAATGTTGCAGAACTTGTGTACATCGCTAATTTGTAAGTATCAGATGATGTGTCAAAGTCATGCTTTCCTTGAAGTAATTCTTTTTTAAAAGAATCACAGATTGCATTTGTTGTTATTGCCATAATTATTCTCCTTATTAATTTGTGTTTGGAGGAGGTGAAGGTATCTGTACTCTAGGTACACCATCATCATACTCCGCTCGTCTTCTTCTACCCATTTGTTGTAGGGCAAAATTCTGTACTTCCTCATTGTACTTCTTTTCGTAAAGATTGTACATATCCATAGGACCTTTTAAAAATCTAAATGCTTCTGCTAATACACCGTGCAATAACATAGACTCTTGATACTTTGCTATAAAGGTTTCATTAGTTGAAGTAAATTGTGGTGGATCTTTAATATAATTTATTTGTATTTCTAAAGCAGTGGCAGGTACTGGTGCAACTAAAATATTGAAATCATCCCAGTTTGCGTAATATTTAGGAGTGCCTGTAGCTCCTGTGCCATTAAATTCTGATATATAACTTGTATCTCTTTTTTCCATAAAAGTTCTATTTCCAGAACCATCAATAACTTGCACAGATCTTAATATTAAAGCATCTGATGGCATGGCTACATATCTGTTACTTGCTGTAAAATTAGAAGTAGCATATTTTCTTAAATCGTCATAATCAACTTTGCCCGCAATATCTAATTCAACGCTTCTTATGAAATCTTGAATAATTGCATCAGTTAAAACATTACTATCTACCTCAGTGTAATTTCTTACTTGTGTTAAAAAATTTGAATGTGTTATTGCCATATTAAGAAATAGTTATAACCCCTCCCATACCTATACCATGGACATAACAAGCAAAGTAGTAAGTTCCCGTAGATGTTGGAGTCCATTGTACATACCTTGTAGTTGCCGCATTAAAGTTTGTTGTGTTAACGTAATTTGATTGTGTTACATTTGCATCTAAATACCAAGTTATTCCTGAAGAAACTATATAACTATTTGGACTTGAACTGTTTGTAGTAATTATTAATGGATGGTTATCATTAGTCCCATCATTTTGATTAAAGAAAAATGTTGAATTTACAGGAGCACTAAGTGCCATATTTCTTGCTCCCCCATTAAAGTAATAAACATTTCCGGTAGCTCCACCACCTGCGTATAACTCTCCCGTAGCAACTGTGGTTACTAATGTTTGATTTGCAGTGGTAGCTACACTTCCTAAAGTTGTTCCTGTTGGACTAATTGTTGAAATAGCAACTGTCGGGCTTGAACCTGTAGGACTATTTACTGTTACCTCTCCCAAAGTTAAATCTGCTTGTCTACTTCTATTTTGTGCAGATGGGTCCTCTGGAATCATACTATGTAAAATTGTAGTTACTCCATCTCTAACTACTTCTACATATTGAGTTTGAAAAGCAAATTGACCTGGTAAAGTTAAATCGGCAATACCAACCATTGAACCACCTGAACTGGATATCGTAGCATCTTTACCTTCAGGAAAAGCTGGTGATGGAGTATTGTTTACAAATTCTTGAGTAGGTTGTTGAAACTTCATTGGTCTTGTATTTTGCAATGCAATAGCATCAGCAGTAAAATGTCTTCTACGTATTTGTGGATGTTTAGGTTCAAACTCTGAGTAATGAACTAAAGAACCATTCCATTCCTTAACCATTTCAGTGTAAGGAAAAGCCATTCCCGATCTATCTGATATCGCTTGTGATCTTTTACCTGTTGCCCATTTAGCCATAATTATATTCCATTAGGGTAAAAAGATTGAGGTGTAATATATGTTGAAGCTCTTTGACCATCTTCATCTAATGCTCTTTTAAGCTGATCTTCATAAATTAATTTATTTTGTTGTACAAGTGTTGGTGCATTTTTCATTGCTAAATAATAAGCAAGACCTGCAACCATGCAAGGTAAAAATCTAAATACCACATCAGCATCGTTTGTATAAGCTCCTGCATCTTGTATTCTTTTTATTACGTAATATTTCAAAACAGTGTACGTATTTAAGTTAGGTGCTTGGTATAAATATATTTTAGGAATTTCTTGTCTATCTACATAATACTGTGACGGTTGTCCCAAAGCTAATTTGTTTGGTAAAGCAGCATAAGCTGATCTATCTATTTTTGTTAAAGATACATCTTGTGTGCTTGCTGTATTAGCACCTGCTGCAGTAGTAGATACAAAAGCCTCAAGAACATCGCTTACCGCTGAGTCTACAGCATATTCAGCTTGACCAGAAACTAAAGCATTTTCATGTAATGAAACTTTCCAAAGGTGAATCCCTCTGTTTGCCCATTCGGCAAACAATAAGTTAAGGCTTGTTCTAGCTGATCTTAAACTATGACCACTTGTAGTAGTCATGCCACATCTTTCGTAGGCTTCTTGTATAATTTCCTCTATAGATAGGTCAAATGCTGTTGTCCCTGAAGTCGCCATTAATATCCTTTTTACGGTTGTACAATTTCTTGGATTGTATCACTTTTTGACTAAACTTTGAAGACCTTAGGTTTTTTGCTACGTAATTTCTTTTTAACTTGTATTTTTTTCTTTTTTTCACCTCTAGCACCTCTTAGCTTACCATCTATTTGAGCAGATATTTGTCCTCTTCCAATTGCCATTATATTAAATCCTTAGCCTTTCCTATTATTGGTTTGTATTTTGTTTTACCTTCTGATTTAAACACATGCATAAACTGTCTTCTAGGTTGGTAGGGTATGTAACTAGCATGTATCCATCCAGAATTGGGTTCTCCTGGTGTATAAAACTCAAGCAACAATTGATCTGTTTCACAGTTCATATGGACCCAATCAGCTACCTCAGCGTTGTCGACTCCTACACATTCGAAATCAACGGCCTCAGCTTTTGCATGTTGCGATTTTTCTGAGCTACCCACGGCACGGCAAAGTTCAATTGTACGGAATCCTGATGTGACTTTAACTCTACCAAAGTGATCTCTAACAGGTTGCAATACATTTTCACATAATTCTTTTAATTTTTCTATTTGATCTGAGTTAGGATTATTATCAATACCTAAGCGTATAGCTGTATCTGATTTTATTAATTCTTGAAGAGTAAAATTTTGGGATAGGTTCATTTTTTTTTTATAAATTTTTATTTTATTATAACATTATCATTAAAATACCCAAGATACGAATGAATATCTTATTCCTTTTTTTATAGGTTTAACTAAATGTGGATATAAAAATATAGATGGAAATATTATAATATCTCCAGGTTTAAATTTTATTTCATAATCATCAAACATCATAAATTCACCACCTTCGTAATTATCATTTAAGACTCCTACAATACTTAACATTGGTATTCCTTTAATCTCACCATCAAATACATCGTGAATATGATCAAAGTGTCTAGCCATAGATTGACCTTGACTATACTTATTAAATCTTAAATTAGTATACCCTTTCCAGCCTTCAAGGCTTCCAATTTTATCTATAAGAATATATTTGTTTATAGCATTCCAAGTTAATGACATTAACTCGTCTTTATTACTTAAATTTTCTATTAGACAAATTTCAAGTTCTTTGTCTCCGTGTAAACTTCTTGAGTCATAGGATATTGAATTTGTCCATTTATGTTGTTCCCATTGATTTTTTAAATCTAATTCGTTTATTGTTTTAGTTAAAGTATTTTTAGGAATCCAATTATCTAAATGTAATATATAATCTTTTAAATTCTTCATCACCTATCCTTTATTAAGTTAATATTTTTCATAGTAATTTATATTTATAACTACTCTTCTTTCGACATCCGATTGTGGAATTGCTGAATGTTCAGTATTACCATCCATAACTAATATTTTATTTTCTTTAGGATAAATTTTTATCATTTTATCTTTTATCAATGTTGGGCCATTACACTCGGTAATATAAAAAATTGCAGTTTTAAAATTTTTATAATCATGGTCAGTATGCCAACCCTGTTGTACTGGGTTATGTTGTTTTAATACTAGATTAGCTCTTACTTGAATAAGTGAAGAGTAATTTAATTTTTCTAATATTGGTTTTACTAAAGGGAAAGCATTTGATAAAATTGTATTATTGTTAAAAAAACAAAATGTAAAATAGGGGCAATCTTCTTTGTTTACGGTATGGTCTCTGTAATACCATGGTGTTTCTTCATGTAGTAAAAAATTTTTTAAATTTAAAAAATCTTCTTTGTCTAAGAAATCCTCTTTTATTTGCATTACTCCAATATTAGTTTTTTTATTGAAAAAGATCCATCTATATTTTTTTCAAGCTCAACCATCGACTTTATGCATTGGTACTTTATGTGCGATTTAGCTTCACGTCTAGCTGTACGCGCCCCTTTGAGACATTCAGACATTGATGTTTGAAGACGTGCCTCTTTAATCTCTCCGTGTACAATCATAAGTAAAGCTATAGCTAACTCTGTCATTAGTGGGCTCCGTTACCATTTGCTCTTACTTTATCTTTTAAGTTTTCAACATCAACTAAAAGCTTTTCAGTTTGTTTTTGTATAAAAGATATATTAACTTTATTGTGCATCATGTCTTCAATTCTTGTCTCAATTTGCTCGACACTTTTATAAAGGTCTTCGAGTAAAAAGTGCTGTTCCTGATCGACGGGGACCTGTTCTGATTTTTTTAACAAATCATTTGTAAATAATTCTCTTGATGTCTCTAGCGATACCAACCTCGCCGTCAGCTCCGTATAAGCGAAGACGCCCATTGCTACGAGCACAATCAACGATGCTACGGTTTTCATCGGCATCTGCACGCGTGCCTCGTCTCCGATGTTGAGTGGTTTATTGGACACCTGGTCCTCCACATAAAGCTAAGAATAAAAATCCTAATATCAGTAACCCTGTAAAATAGTAATTCATCCTCTGATACTCCATAATTATTTTTTCTTCTTTTTTTTAAATATATTATCGACCCAAATAAACATATTATCTAGTAGCCCAAAAAAACTGTATATAATTTTATCTATCATTCGTAGCTATCATCCTCTGCTTTTACCTTTTCTTCAATATCGTAAAACATTTTGTCACTATCTTCTGTAAGCCAGTCTTTGTTTTCAACATTCCATTTCGTAGTTTGTACCGAATAGTCTGGAACACCGTCACCAACAGTGTAGTTAGGAGCATCCCACAAAATACGGTTATTAGGCTGAGCTGCATAATTGCCGTCATCAAGAGCCAATATATGCGCACACTTATGTTCAGCGGGTATTTCAGAATGTTCCGTATCCAAAATGTTTCCTTCTGGATGGCCCCAATCAAGGGTAAATAAATATTCGAACGGATAATTTTTTTTATCTTTTCCATAATACTTTCCTCTTTTACCTCTTAGAAAACTAAAACAATGAACACTAGGATAATAACTAAAACAATTCCACAGTTGAAGCTGGTCAATCGGCATATCGGGCACTTCGGCTCTATCGAATTTTTCTTGAAAAAACGCTGATATAGGCA
>Ga0208667_1000440_pt1 | contig 17763 bp, 7 predicted proteins | sample 11BtaG_FD_184085 | JGI IMG/M metagenome (GOLD analysis project Ga0208667, IMG submission 184085) | Marine viral communities from the Subarctic Pacific Ocean - 11B_ETSP_OMZ_AT15265_CsCl metaG (SPAdes) (version 2) | ecosystem: Environmental > Aquatic > Marine > Oceanic | place: Pacific Ocean... | reverse complement strand
TGGTTGATTTTTGTGCAAAAGGCAAATCTTCAGGCGGTGCTAGATCCGCGCCAGCCTTGACCTCCAAAGGAAGGGGGACTGTGAATTCGGTTTGATCTGATCCGTAGTAGGTGAGATCCGCGAGGCCAGTGACAGTCTCCCCCTCGGAAGTGGCGAGCTTTGCGCTCCAAGCGGGAATGGGTGTGGGGTTGCTCACGTTGGTGTAACCTAGTGACAACCCGTGATCCTCATCCGTCTCCGCATCTGTTACGTCGCCGTTGATGATGTCGATAATGCTCCCGATGTAATAGCTTATATCCTGACCCGAGCCATTGGCATTGATGGCGTTGGGTTCACTGTATGGTCTCTCTGAGTGCTTTAGAGTGAGCGACCCCCCGCCGGGGAAGTTGATTGTCACATCTGATGTGATGTCGGGTTCTCCAGACTTCTTGCCAATCCGCACCACTGGGAAGGACCGAGTAGACAGATCCAGCAATGTGGCGCTGGAGAGGGCTTGTGCTGCAACGGCTGCATCCTCGCTGGCTGCTGCGTTGGTCTCGCTGATCCCTGCTGCGGTCTCGCTAGCTGCCGCCGCTACTGCCGATGCTGCCGCCTCGGTAGCTGCCTCACCCACGCCAAGGTGATCAAGCTCCTCCTCAGCGGTTCGGCTAACTAGATCCCCATTCTCATCCTGACCAACCGTGGAATTGGTGGAGCTTGGAAGAGTTAAACCCGCGCTGCCTGGTGGTAGCTGGACCGTGCGGCCCAGTTCCTCCTTTAGCTGTTGGGCCTGCATGACCCCGTAATCAAAGGCACTCTCCAAGCTTTCCTCGCGCAGTCTACCGCCCTCCACCAGATCAGTTTCCTGTGAGAAGGGGACCTCGCGGCGCAGCGTCACGGTCTGCTGGTCACTATATCCCACGCTGGTGGTGACCGATGCTCCAAACTCCTCCCCAACGTCAGTCACCGTGATGGCATCATTCGACAGCTCCCCGTCAATATACAGCTTGACATGTGAAGCTGATAACACCTTGAATGGGAAGGGGTAAGCAGTCACGGTGCTGCCATTCCCTTGATAGGAGGCGATTGGTGTAACGTCTGGAAGTGACATAGAATCTTTGGTATCTGGTTTTTAGTTGTAAGTGAAGGACAGAGGATTGCGACACCGATCAATTCATGAGTCTCTTGTATTCATCTGTAATGATGTCGTAGAAGGTGAATGCGCCGGGAGTCAGCTTGCCGATACCCCTGATTATGTTGTCCGCTGCTTTCTCAAAGTCTCCACCTCTCGATAGTTCCATCACCCCACCGAGTATCGGAATCTCCTTAGCCCATACCTTAGCCCCGGAGATGGCGCTAATCATTATATCAATCGCATCACCCGCAATGAACAAGCCATTCAGTGGCCCGAGGAGCATTGCTCTCAGGTAATTCTCTCCAGAGAAAGCATCCTCATCATCTGGACGTAGACCCATGCGCGTGACATCACTGACGAATTGGAAGGCGAGCGGGAGGAGCATGTGAGCAATGAAAGCCCTTCTCGCAAACTGAGTTTTCCCCTTCTTCTTTCCCGCGAGCATGTCCAAGCCGGACTCATACACGTTGGCGTAGTATTGACGGGGAGAGGTTTTATACATCGTGAAGAGTTTGAAGACCGACCCATCACCCTGGAAGGAGGATAGGTCTTTCAGCCCACCAGCCTGCTGTGAGCGATCCGACACCATCTCGGAGACGATCTCAGCTTTGCGCTTGGCATCTGCATCTGTCATGCCGTCACGCTTCGCTTGATCATACGCGTGCTCGCGAGCTATCCACCCCCCGATCATCACGGGAGCGATGTCACCTAGTTTGCCGGAGAGCATGCCAACCTGTAGAGCTTTCTTGAATTTATTCGCGCCAGCCTTGGATCTTAATCCATCGATCACATCACGCTCGTAACCCTTCTTGAATCGCGTCTGAACGTAATCAGTGTTCCACATGTCCAGCATGTTCTTGACTGGATGCTTCATGAACCGGGCGCTATACTTGGCGAAGTTCCCAATTCCCATATCAAACGCGTATGCTGGTAGAGAGGTCAACTGTTTCACCATGATAGACCACTTGAAGGATAGGGAGTTGTAGGTGTGCGCCGCTCTCAACTTATCCATCCACGCGATGTGTGTCGCCTTTCGGTTGCCTCCATCGGCGAACCACTGAATTCGCTCCTCAATGGTCTTGATTGCATCTGAACCCACATACCCTTTGATATTATCCCGTAGCGTTTGATCCGAGAAGACGGAGCGAAGTGTCTTCACTGTGTCCGCCCAAGATGTGTAGTGATTTGTCTGGAGGGTGTGAGATACGTAGATGCTGAGTGCTCCTGCCTCCTGATCCATCGGAGCTTTATTCGCTGTTCGAGTGATCGTGAAGTTTGGATCGACCGACATCGCCTGCCTACCCTCACTGTCGATGCTCATCTCCTTCGCTTCCTTCTGAGCGATACGCACAGCAGGTGAGTAAAAGTCCGTCTTCGGTAGGCTGTATCCATTCTGTACGCGGAATACCTCGTTAATCTTGTGGTAGTTCTCCTCGTATTTGATCGTGAGCCACTCGCGGAGCCTCTTTGATTCTGGCGAGAGGAATTCTTCCATGTCCTTCATGGTCTGCTCCGAGTATCCCTCATGCTCCATCGAACCCTTGAGACCCTCCTGCCTCCAGAGCATTGTCAGGTTGAGCGCCTGAGATTGCGATAGCGCCATGTTCTGCGCCTTACCCTGGTGCTGAGACTCATACTCCACCCGCGTGTTCGACTTGATCTTCTTGCCACTCTCTTGGATCTCAGCATATCGCGCCTGTATCGCTGCCCAGTCCGCTTCACTTATGCCGAGCGCCTCAATGGTGGCTTCCCCATTCAGGATGGACTGCACCTTGGAAGCTGGGAGTCTCTTGGTTGATGAACGACCATCCTTGCCATACTCCATCTTGGAGATATTGGTCTCATCGATCCGCTCCAGTTCAGCCATCACATCCTCAATGCCTGTCCCGATACTAAGTTGACCACCAACCTTAACGCCGAAAATCTCACCGATCATCTCACGATACTCCTCCTGAGTCTCCATGTTGGCGCGATCCTCCCGAGTTGTCGAGAGATGAACCATGGTTGAGAGCCGCTCATGCGTCTTACTCTTCATCGTCTCAGCATCCTTATTGCCGCGAGAGATATTATTCATCAACCACTCGAACGAGATGTTCTTCCGCTGGAAGTCGCTCATGCCCTCAAGCTCAATATGTTCCGCGCCCAGATACTTGAGGTTGATCTTCCTCTTACGGCGAGCATCCTTCAGCAGCTTAGCATCGGATTGATTGAGATCCCCTCGCCCACCAGTGACATCGTTATTAACAATCGAGATCGTCTCCTCAAGGAACTGATTGAACTGCTCATCTGACATGGCCTTCAGTAGCTTGCCCTGCCTGTGGATCGTGTTGAGGTTCTGGTAGAAGTCACCCAAGGCATTCGCCTTCATGCCGTCGATGTTGCCAAATACGGCCAGGTTATCCCGCTTCTCTGTGAGCTTCTGAATCTCAGCCTCATCCGTCTCGGTCTCAAGCTTGCCGTCAATCTTCAGGATCTTAGCCTCGACCTCCTCCCGCGTAAGCTTCGAGAGCTTCTCGATCTTCATTACGAGATCCGCGAACTTGAAATTTGAGTCCACCTTGGCTTGACCGCTTGACTTCTTCTTCGGGCGATTGGCTTTGAAGATCTTCTCGATCTGCTTGCGGTGCTTCCCTGAGATCCACTTGTCCACCTCGACATCCAGTTGCTCCAGCTTCTTCTCGAGGAATTCGAGTCGCTTCTGATCGCTGTTCAGTTTCCCGATCTGGACGAACCCGCCCATCTTTCCGCGCAATTCAGGCGGCAGGGTTTTAAGGACTGCATCATACATCACCAGCGAGCGACGAATGCGAGCTACTGGGTTGTAGTGCTTCTTCTGCTTGGCGACCTCCGCCTCCAGCCATTCATTAGCCTCGGTGCGAGCTTGCTTCGCGGTGTTGCGGATATTGCTCTTCGCCTCCTTATTCCTCTGGCGATTCTCCTGCACCTGCTGCCACTCTTGAGCGAGAGCATCATACAGTTCCGAGACAGTCCCTTCTTGCAGTATGACTTGCCCATCCTGCTGAAGCCCGGCGAGCGCCTGCGCTGCTACGTCTGGCATCGTGTCCCCGCCAAATACTGAGGGATGTAAACCCCCGGCATCATCGAAGTCTCCGTCCGTCTCCTGCATGCGACCTTCCGTGAGCGCCTTCTTTTTAGTTGTGAGCTTGTAACCTCCATCGATGAGAGCGGAGTGAACAGGCATATCTTTCACTGATACCGCGAGATCCGCGCCGAGAGTTCTCATCTCCGAATCCAGTTCCATCTCCAGCTCATCGTGTCGAGCAGCCTGTCTGAATGCCGCCTCCTTCTTGAGGGACTTCATCGAGCGAGCATCAGGGAGAGCTTCCTGAACAACAGTGCCACCGAAGATCATCTTGGCAACATCACGCCTCTGCGAATCAATACGGTCAACCAGTTGCTCGAAGACAACCGCCCGAGCCTCTGGAGCGCGAACCCTACGCATGACATTCTCAGAGAGATCCGAAAGCATACGAGCATCTCCGGGGGAGAAGGAGGGGCTTGAGGGGAAATACCCCTGCTCCTGCATGGAGTCGCCGGGCCACGTTACCTCCTTTGCCATGACAACCTTGCTAATGATCTTTGATTCTTGGGGATTTCCGCTGGAATCTACACCAAGGAATTCAGAATTATTCATCTCATCAGCTGCCGCCTTGGAGATGGTAACCCAGTCACCCGCATTGATCTGATCGGCAGACGCTGGAACCACTCGATAGATTGTTACCTTCGCCTCGGGATTGCCTCTCACTTTCTTGAAGATATTAAGCACCTCACTTTCGCCAGTCATTCCTGCTCCGTAATACTGAGCCGCATTCGGGCCGTAAATGTCTTCACCGAACATCTCCGTGAGATCGTTCAGGGTGGCATCATCGGGGGATGGTTGGTGCTGAATTCTGTAGGAGGTATCAGCTGGCGTGATGGAGAAGGATGGGCTGGCAGTGTCAACGACCTGCCCGTTTTCCTCGGTAATTGTGATGTCGGCATCGTTAAAGATGACGTAGTTGGATGTGCCTTCGCCGTTTGATCTACTGTCGCCGTCGAGGTAGCGGATGCCTTTGATGCCTGCTGCTGCTAGGGCTTCGGAGGCTTGCTTGTCCCCGCCTCTGAGAAGGAAGTCGCGGTAATACTCTGCCCCGTCCTTCCCTGAGAACTCGGCTGCTGCATCAATCGTCTCATACATCTTTTCCTCTTCCCTCTTCCATCTCTCGGAATTAAACCAACCCTCCTCCTTCGCCTTCCTGATTAGAGCAACCTCCGCATCGGGATTTCGCTCCACATAACCGACCACCTTTCTGACCAACTCACTCTGCTCACCCATCGGCTTGTCCCAGTCAAGAAGCTCGTCCTGCTCGACGTTGAGGTCTACGGTGTAGAGGGAGCCTTGATCGAAGGTGATGTCGCTCTCGCTCTGGATTGATTCGATAGTTTTGGCGAGTCTCTCATAATACGGAAGCCCTCCCTGCTCCTCTGTGTAAGGCTCGCCATTCCGCGCATCCTTCAATAAAACCTCGGAAAGCTTCCTTGCGCTCTCGATGCCGTTATGGAAAACGTGAGCTATCGCGTGACGCTCTGGACTGGTAAAGTCATCACTGGCATATTGCTCACCTTGGAAGGAGTAAACCCCCGCAGAATTCCAGTCAGTCAATCGGTTCTTATAATCACGCGCCACATCCTCGCTCTCTGCAAAGTAAAGCCCCCAGCCATACGCCTGTGCGCCCTCGCCTGTGCCAATGTTCTTCGTGCTGAACTTATCCACCTTGTGCGGTGTCCCGTGGTGTGCTGTGATAGAGAAGCTAGCAGGGCCAACGACTCCACCGTCCTTAGTGGGATATGTCTTGGTCTCAGCGTTAGGTGTTACTGTTGTGTTGCCAAGTGATAAGAGACCAGCCTTCCCTGTTGAGAATGGAGTATCTACCTGCTGATCCTCCACGGCTTGACGAGCTTCCTCCAACTTCTTGAGCTCTCCCTCGGAAAGAGATTTTTGTTCTGATTGCGCGACCCCAACCTCCAGCCTCTCGAGGAGAGTCTCAGCTTGTGCAGTTTTGCCCTCGCGCAATACCCTCTTGATTTGGTCGTGGGTGTAATAAACCCACCCCTTACTCGCATGCTCCAGCGCCTCTTGGAATTTAGCGTCACCCTCTTGCGTCACCTGCTGACCGTCCACCATCTGCGTAGGTATCGCCTCGCGCTCCTGCTCGAACACCTCCTGTGAGTTTGTCCCCACAAGCATATCAGTGAGTTGATCCACCTGTGCCTGATCGAGATTGCCGTCACGCACTGCCTTCCTGATAATGGTGGCGCGTCTAAGCTGCAGACCGAAGAAGTCACGCATGGAACCAAGGAACGACTTGAGTTGCGCCGCACCGGGAACCCGAGCCTGCACCATTGCTGACAGGCTGCGCTGAATGAGTCCACCCATCTTGGAGTTCTTGCCCTTGCGTGAAGTAAGCGCCAGAGACTCAGAGAGTTCCGCGACCGCTTCATCGAGAGCGACCTCCTGATCGTAATCACTCAACCCCTCGAAATTCTCCGGCAGGAACTTCTCGCCAACCTTGGCAATGAGATTGTCCAACTCCCGCATCGAAGAGATCTGGTCAGCCCGTGTCCAAGCGCCGGACTCCATGAGCTTGCGGCGTTTAGCGTGACCTCGTTCATGAATGAGCGTGAGGACGCTTGACCCATTGTGTATCTGCGTGACTGCTTCCTTTCGACCCATGTGACCTGCCGGGACATATACCCCCGCAATGTGCCCAGATTGCCCCTCTGACATCACTTCCTGTGCAACCGCGCCAGTTCCACCATCGCGCTGCTCAAGAAGCTCACGCTCCGTCTGGAGGCGCCTATCAGAGCCTGGCATTGCTGCCTCTGCATCCGCATCTGTAAATGTTCCTGTGCCCACCTCTACAGCCTCACCTGACTGCTCCACATCCAAAGATGCCGCCTCGAATGACGCGAGAAGCTGCTGGAAATACTGGCGATTCTCCTCCTCTTTCATCTGAAGCTGTTCGAATACCTCCTCGGTTGCCTCGTGTGCTGTATCCACCTCGGCGAGTGTGTCACCAGTCAACCTATCAAACACCTCGAAGGTGGGCTTATCAGGAGTCCGGCGAACGGATGGTGAGACACCGAAGGTCTCCGCGTCCTCATTGGTCTGAGTGCGCATCTTTTGCATCTCCTCCAACTCCATAACGCTCGCTTGCGCGGTCTCAGACCAGGGAGCCCGTGTCTTGACGGCATTCTGGAAAGCCTCCACCATCTCACGCGGATTCTTAGCCTCATCGAGCTTGGCGCTCGCCTCCTCTGTGATGCCGAAAGCTTTACGCTCCAATGGTGATGCGGTCTTCATCGCCTCAGCCCTGCTCTCCATCGACATGCCTCGACCAGCAACAATGGCACCCAACGGAGCCACTGCCACAAAGGTCGTGAGAGCCTTGTTGAAGTAGCCATCGAAGTGACCATCCTCGCCATTCTTCCACTCGATACCGGGAACAGCCTCCTCAAAGGAGCTTGTAATATCCTGCACGAGATCGGTAGTCGCGTGCTGAGTAAGCTCCACCGTAGTCTCCGCAGCCCCAGCGACAAACATCTTCGTCCCGAAGCGGCCCAACTTATTCGCAAAGATATTATCGATCTTGCCGAAAACCTTCCCCATCCCAGGTATCCTACCAGTCAATCCATATGACTGGAACTTCTCCAGAAGCATATTGGGAACAGCAGACACCATCGACATACCGCCAGCGAGATGATACGCATCCTCCCGTGATCCGCCATTGGCTAGAATCTCACGTCGATACTTCTCACGATCAAATTCCTTCATCGTGCCGAATGACAGTGGCATACCCACATACGGAATGAATGCTATCGCACTCGTAGTCAAGGCTCCGGGCATCGCGTAGACCCCCTCCTCAATAGCTCGCAATGTTGTATCCTTTGCTGCGAGTCCACGCACTGGGTCCCAGTCCTGCTCATACGTATTCTGAAGTTCAAGCTGCCAATCGACCCCATCTCGCCAATCCCGGACCTCCTGCTCGTTTTCCTTGCGCTTCTCAATCGACCACTTCCTCGATCCCCAAGTGGCCCAGGGGGAATTTTCCGCCCATGGACCCACGAAGACATTGTGTGGAGCCACCTGCAGAACGTTTCTAAAATACTCCTCCGTTGCAAACGCTGTCCTGTCAAGAGCACCCATCACACCGCGCTTCGCGCTCGTCCCAAAGTTTGCGAGAAAGGAATTGCCTGCCTCACTAGGATATTCCGTCGCGAGATCACGCAAGCTTGCGATGAAGAGATCCTTCTCCTCATCCGAGTAGTCCTTTGTTCTCCTCCATGCAAGAGCGAGCCATTGATCCTCAGTGCCCATGTCATTGAAGGTTGTCCTGAGATCGTGAAGCATATCCACCCCGAACTTCTCCCGGATCGCATCCTGATTCTTCTGCCACCGATCGTTGATCTCCAGTCTATTAGCCTTTGTGAATTCGGCGTTCTCGTCACTCCACGCCCATTCCTTGAAATCCTTAAGGGCTTGTCCGCCTCCCGACATAGCTGAGAGTGTAGCTCTGCGGTCTAGATCATCCCAGAACGCTTGTTCCTTATCCTCACGCGCAAAATCACCCCTCATAGCCTCAAGGAATGCTGCATCATCCCCCGCGCCTGCACCATTGAATTTATGGTTCGCGATAGAATCCCTCAGTATGTCATGATCATTGGATGGTCGCTCGTGCTCCGGGAAGATCGAATCGATGTATCCAGACACCAGCACGCGATTCCGCACCTCTGTCGTCTGCTCAGGCTCGAATTTATCGAAGTCCAGAGTGTGCTTCTTAATGGTCTTGTAGTTATCATGACGGATCTTCAACCCCTCCTCCTGATACTTCTTCTCTGCCTCGATAGAGGGACGGAGGAGATCCTGCTCGAACGACTGCTCCTCAGCATAAGCCTCGGGAGTGAATGATGGAATCTGATCTGGTGGAGTGCTGCTGCTGAACCCTTCGTTGGAGGTAATTGTGGTTGCCATAGTTTATGCGTTAAGTTCTTTGAGTCTACGGACCCCGAGGAGTCTGTTTGCTGGGTACGAGCTAACCTGCACCCTGTTGCCTTGATTGCCACCGAGGACGCGCATTCTGCCATTTTTATCGTATCCCTGAAAAAATCCCACGTGACCCTGCCAAGATTTTTGTGACCCCCACCGAAACACCACAACGTCTCCCGGTTGCGCGGATCGCGGATGCACGGATCTACCGACATCCAGCCAGGACTGAGCATTCAGTCTGCCAGTGTGCTCTAGCCCAGCCTCCTCCGCCACACCATTAACGAAGGCGGAACACCATGCTGTTGAGTCTGAGTGATTATTCTTGTCGATCTGGTTGATCCATTTGCTGATCTGGGGATTGTTGCCAGATCCTGGAATCTCCTGAATACCAAGATAGCTCTGAGCGACACGTAGCGCGTCACCAGTTCCCACTGATGCTGTGGTCCGATCTCCCTGCTTCTGAAGCATCTTCGACTTGATGCTCTCCGTGGTAAATTCAACACCTAAGCTGTGAGCTTTCTGCTGGATCTCTTCAGGCGTTGCATCTGGATTACGATCAAGAAACTTCATGAACTTCTGACGAAGCTGACCTTTGATGCGCGTGTTCTCAACCTGCCGCTCACGCTCGGCACGCGCCGCCCTCCCTGCTGCCGTCGGATCAACCACCGTGGAAGATAGTGGTTTCTCGTGACGAATAGCGTCGAGCACTGCACGCTTACCTGCCGGGTAGTCATCATCCTGCTTCCACCCGGCACTCCAGTGTCGCTTCACCAACTCGCGAGGATCTTTCCCCTTTTTACTCCCCTCACCAAACCACTTCTTCGAAGCTGCCACGATCTCTTCCGCGTGATCCTCTTGGAATCCTGCGCGTAGCAGGTTTTCTGGATCGGATAGGAAGTCATCGTATAGATGGGCGCTGAGTGACATCTCAACCTGTGGAGCCGCCTCCGGTATAAGGGCGCTACTGCCCCCGAGTGATTCCTCGAATATTTTCATGGAGACATCCCTCTTCTCCTTAGACGCAGCCCATTGCCCTGATCGCTTCGCTTTGAGAACCCTGGTATATTCCGCCTTCTGATCGGGGTCCTTTATCTGCCTGATCATCCCCGAAATCTTCACGAAGTCATTATCCGTCTCGTCCGCATCCTCCGCAGAATACGACGCGATGAGATCCCCTACCTGTCCAAGCAGTGTTGGTTGGTAGACGCTACTGGTGCGGATACCCTCCGCGAGATACTCCTGACGCTTGATGTGCTCATCCCGCAGCGACTCCCGTGCTTTAGGACGCAAGTGGGGGGTCATCGCCTCTAGCTGGTCGATGCTCATCTCGTCACTGTAAATCAAATCAAGGACATTATCGGTCTCCTCGTATCCCTTATTTCGCCGAACCGTCTTAGCATGACTCTGAAGAGCGAGCCAATCGCCAGCCATGTCACCCTCCCAAGGCTCCTTATTCCTCTCAGCCCAGCCCATGGGATCTCCTGCAATCTCATTCATCGCATCCTCCTTCACCTGCTTCTTGGCCTGATCAACCTGACGCATGCCAACCTCCTCCAGTTGCACCTCGATCATCTCCTTAGTGAGGTAAACGCCCTCGGAGTCACGGATGAGTTGAGATGCACCGGCGAAGTCGTTGTCAGCTAAGCGGTTCTTAATCCGCTCGTTGTTGATCTGGCGACCATTGCGGACCTGCTGGAGGGAGGCATTAGTGGTGATCTTGTTGAGTCGAGTGGCTCCGGCATGATTGAGCCTCTCGGTGAGTTCGTTGCGGAACTTACCCGTGTAAGCATCATTACTAAGGATCTTGGCTTTCGCCTCCTCGAAGTGCTGCTTGGCAATCCCCGCATGCAACCTGGGATCTGGTGTCCGGGCTAGCTTGGCCTGCAATGCCCCCTCAGCCTCCGAGAATTGAAGCTCGGCTTGACCGGTCCACTGGCGCTTCTGCTCATCGTGCATCTGCTCCGCGAGCTTGCCAGTCTGAGCGATAGCCCCACCGAGATTACTGACAGCACGAGTCTGCGCTGAGTTGTCCTGCGCTCTCTGCTGTGGGATGCCCCCGCCAGCTTGTCCTTTTCCGATTGGTTGTGCCATGTTCTTGAGTTGTTAATATCCTACGACCTCCGCCTTACTTGCGTTCGATGCATCCGCGCCACCAAAGCCATAAGCTTTACCGTAAGTGTTCGCGACTGAATTGAATCCACTAAGCGCCGCCGCTGCTGTGTTAATTCCACGGGAACTCTTCGCTTGATCCGCTTGGAAGTCGTAAGAGAATGCCTGGTTCTGGTATCCCGCCTGCGCTCTCTGAGACCGGATCGAGTCATCCATGATGCGAAGCTCTAGATTCCCGACCTCCTCATTAAGGAAGTTTTCATCGCCACCCTCGATCAACCCATTCCCCTTCTCGAGTAGTTGCGCCCGACGCGCTCCGAGATACTTGCGATTCTGCTCCTGCTTGCGTAGGGCATTCTCCCGATCATCCAGTGACTTGATCTTCGCCGCCTTGCGGGTCTGTTCAGCATTGAACTCCGCCGCAGCCTGAGCGTCCTTGCTTTGCTGGTGAGCTGAGTATACTTGAACACCAGCCCCGACAACGGAGCCGATCACAGAGATTAAGGGAAGTGCTGCCATATCTTAAAGTGTTTTATAGATTGAAATGTTTGGTGTCATATCCACCTGAAACCCCAGCTTCTGGGACAGTGAAGCAACTCCGATGTGCGGGGTCATTCCGTATATGAGACTGTATCCGTGCTCCCTGAGTCGCTCACATAGGAACTCCTCCGCTAGCTTCGCGGCCTTGTATCGCTTCATTGCCCCGATCTCCGGGTTAGTCATGAGGTAGTCGATATACGCCCGGGGGATGTTGTTGCTCATGTCCGCGCAAACGAAACATAGGTATTCATCATCCTCTTTGACCAGCACTCCAAGCTTGGGAAGCAGTTCAGGATCAGGGAAGCGACCCTCGAACCAACTCTCGATCATAAGATACAGAGAGTGCGACTCATCTGTATCCTCGTAGGTGTATGTCTCGACTTCCATCATTTGCCTGCCATCTGGTATTCAAGGGTGATTGCTTGAACATTGAGGGGGAGGGGTGATCTCCCCTGTAGTTCGATAGAAGTATTTCTACTCCAGTCACCATTTACCGTGACTTTTGCGGAGTCTCCAGTCTGCAGGAGGGGAGCTTGGCTTGATTGAAAATTGGGGAAGGACAGCGTGCTCCAATCACCTTCATTGATGCGCATCTTGCAAGTCCCTGATTTCCAGAGTCTTACTATTGCGTTGGTGATCTTCTTTGTTGCGCCCATCGTTCCTTGGGATTCTAAGAACATGGGGATGACTGTATACTCATATGGCCTCCCAATGATAGCAATATCGGTGGGGTAGTCGAGAGACACAGAACCACCTGATACGGTCCTCTCGCCTATCTTAGCTCCATCACATAGGATCGCGACGCTCTCGCCTTCCAAGTGCTCGAGACCGCTCACGCTGGTCATGCCCGATCCCTCCACGCGTATACCATCATCGACGAACCACATCTCGGAGGTGTCATCGTTCTGAAGTCCACGATACTGACCCAGCTTGACATACTCGATATTGCGAACCGTAGAGCCATTGACGGATCTCTTGACGATGTAGCACACCTGATCCTCCTCGTCTGCTCGCGGATTGACTGAGATGGACTCGATCTCCCCGTCGGTCTTTCGACGATACCACGCAAAGATATTCTGATTCTTCTCGTAAAGCATGCTCGCAAGCTCACCGTCAGCCCGTACACCGTGCCATGTTGGGTAGCGTTGGCGCTGGTAAGCCGTCTGAGTGACCCCACCCTCTAGGATGTGATCGGCTAACATGGTCTCCGAGTTCGATGAGTAGTAATCTTCGATGCCCGTGATCTCCTGATTCCTCAGAGTTCTGCCCTCTGGTTGGAGGTATAGCACCGTACCATTGATGGCCTCTGCCCTCAACTTGCCTGATCCGTGGTTGGTGTCCCACCTTAGGTCATAGTTGTTGTATCCGAACGCCTCAGTCGTATTCTCCTGCACGATCACGCCTTCCGCTAGGTTTGTTCCCACTCGAAGCTCTCGAAGGCTCTCAAGCCATTGCACGTGCGGCGCTCCATTGCGATTCACACCAACCATGAAGCCGGAGTCAGCATCATTGCGCTCGCGATAGTTGAAGTAGTTACCCGGCTGAGACAGGAGGACATCATCACCACCCAAGCATCGCCGCTCCTTGTGGAAGCAGATTGCCCGTGGATAGCCTCGGCGCTTGCTGAAATATTGCTCGCGCCACTCAATCGTCGCCTCCCCGGTAAGGAAGGGTTCAATCACCTCAGCGGTCACCTCGGTCTCGCTAGTATAGCCCGTGATCTTGAGGAGACCCTTCACCGTGGGATCTGAAACCTCAATCGTCAATCTTGGCTGATTTGCCCCTAAGCTTGTCCCGGTGCTCTTATCCTCGAATCGCGAACGCAAGAAGATAGGCTCAGAGAGAGATAGTGTTACGCGTTCATTCCTTGATGCACCCTCGATCTCAAACTTCCTCCGAGTCTTCCAGGAGCTAGAATCACCAGGAGTCTTGGTCTCCTCCAGATAGACTGTCCAATTCGCAATACCACCAGTCTCGAATACCACATCCCCGAAGGCGTAGAAGGCAGCGCTGTGACCTGTAACATCGTTAGACTTAGCCATGTAAGCCTGTAGAACCTCCTCCCGATCATGGGAGATACTAATGATTTGATCAATACTGTTTGCGCTGAATAGGTCCGTGGAAGAAGTCAGTGTTGGGGTGTCACCAATCTGCAAGCCTCCCGCGTCCTCCCATTTCTCATCATCCAAATCCGTCTCGAACACCCCAGAAGTATGAGCAACAGCGCATCGATACGACTTACCATCCTCAAATGCGTAGTCATCCACCGCGTATGATGTCGAGGTAGCCCAAGGGTCCGCGTAGTCTGTCAACGTTAATGTGGTGTCCGTGGTGTTCACGGGAGCCAGCGCCGGGAAGTTAGGGGATACCGAGTAATCAATCGTCTGAAGCTCCCAGTCATCGTTAGCCGTCCTCACCAACATCCTCTCCTCGTAGTCAGGGTGGACGATCATCACGATGTCGTTGATCTGCTCAAATTGTAACTCGAAGAGATCCTCCTCCTGATATGGTGATGCCTCCTCATACGGGGTCGGCCCATCCATGACCGGAGCCTGGTTGAGGAAGAAGCGGAAGTATTCATGACCCACCTCGATCTCCATGAGGTCCTGATCCTTTGAGAAGCTGAAGGGGACTAGGCGGGATTTCCTGTCGGAATACTTAGTAGTGGTGATGTGCTCTGTGCCTGGCGCACTCAGGATCGTTCCGAATGGCATCGGCTGGAAGTTCTCCAGCTTCTGACAACCCTTGGAATACTTGGCGGTGTCAACGCGAGGGTCCATGAACTCAGTGAGTTCTCCACCGTTGAATGTGATTTGTGATGCTTTGGGCATGAGTGTTTAGGAGATGATCCAGTTCGTTCCGTCTGAGTATACCGGTATGAAGTTAGCGCCACCACCAGCCACAGTAGACCCTCTTGTGGTGGCGTTAGCGTCACTGACGAAACAGGTCATCCCAGCCTCTCCGGTTGGAAGTGTTGCAACGGTGAAGACCCCCTTCTTCACCGTGCCTGATGCGTCGAGGTCTGTCACCTCGATCGACCCAGAGCCAGCATTCACCGAGACAACCCCAGCAGATGATCTCCCGAGATATGTGTCAGCATTTGATGAGACAACTCCCGATGACCAACCGAAAGTTCCGCTGTTTTGCGTGTTAAACTTAGTGTTCGCGATGCGAAATCTCTCGACGCCAGCGGGTTTAATAGGCATGACTCCAGTCTGGGAGGCAAAGGAATCAGCCGTCACCGTGCCTGATGCTGAGACATCAACAGCGTAGACATCCGTTGCGATGGTGTCAGTTGTGGTGAGCGTGGCGAACGTGGGGGAATCTGTGGTATTGAGATCCTGATCGAAGCTGCTACCTCCACCTGCTGCATCGATTGCCGCTTGCTGTGCTGTGGAGACCGGCTTGTTGATGTCGCTCGTGTTGTCCACGTTATCCAGCCCGACATCATCCTTGGTCAATGCGTCGAGTGCTGCCTGCTGTGCTGTCGACACAGGCTTATCCTCGTCGCTTGTATTATCCACGTTACCGAGGCCGACCTGAGCTTTTGCGGTGGGCTGATACAAGGAATCCCACGCAGACCCATTGTAGATCCATGTGACTGACCCGTCTGTGTGCGAGTCTCCTGTGTTTGGTGCTGATGGGAAGTTGATTGCCATGATTTTTCTTAGGTTGGGATGTCGCTTACGATGTTCGCCGCTGTCATGTTATACATTACAAAGTGGCAGTTTGCGGATGATCCGCTATCTGTGAGGGTTGGGTAGGTGTCGCCATCCCCCATTCTCCACCAGTGAGTCGGCGGGTTCGTGAGAGTCGAGAGATCGAAAGGTGATCCACTATTGTAGATACTGGAAATATTGAATGTCTCGTCGCTATTCCAGATGGCTAACTCATCAATCTTCTCACCCTTGAGGGTGTTTCCTGAGACCAGTTTGCCTAGTCGCAGGTTCTGACCGCTGATCGAGCCTGTGTAACCGTAGTTCGAGTGACTGTTGCTAGTGGTTTGGGATACAGAATCAACGAATATCTCAAACCTTCCATAATAACTACTCAGCGACCCGCTACCCGCACCCGTTGTGCCACCGTCATAAGTGACAATAACGTGCTGCCAGACGTTAGCAGTTAGGGCTGAGGATGTCTGAAGCCTGACATGATTATTATTGCTACCGTAATTTAATCGGAGCTTGTTGGCATTCGTTATCCTCAGTTCGACATAACCGCCATTCGTCGTATCGTTGCTGCCGTAATAGAAGACAACCCGCCCATTATTGGAGTTGGTGGGCTTAACGAAGAAGGAGATCGTCCAAGCGTCACTCGATCCACTGCCATTGCTAGATCGACCCAGTGTGGAATCCAGCAGTGCCGCATTGGCTCCGGCGTAATCCTGGTTGTCAAACTGCACACTTTTGGTATTAGCGAACGGAGGGGTAGAGACGGTCAAAACGATGGTCTCACTATCCTCGCCGTTGTAGTTGATGGCCTTGACGGGAATATTGTAAGTCCCAACCGCCAGACTGGAACCACCGATCAGCTTGCGGGGGTTCTCCTGCACGGTGTTGACTCCACTGACGTTCGAAAGATCCCACTCGTAAGAAACGCCATGAGTTGCAGTTAGCTCGTAATTTATGCTCTCACCCTCCACTAGGGAGATGGTGAGGGGACTGGTAATATCAGGGAGAGACTCAGTTGGTGTGCCCGTGTTTTGGAACATGGCATTCAGCGCATCGCAAACCTCCACGGACGTGCTCCCATACACCGCATCATTCTCGTCAACAAAGTCTCCATGTGGCGTATCAGACACTAGCTCTATATTCTTGGCGAGATCAGTGATGCTACAAGTCCCGTTGTCAACGCTAGCTTGCAGGCTATTCAGGAACTGGACACCGTTCGCGTCCTCGATGAAAATGGCATGAGCCCCACTGTGACGATAGATTTTGACTGACATAATTAGAAGAGTTGGATGGATGCGTAAACGCCAGCATTCTGCACCGTGCCGGGTGTGGATAGGCGAATCTGTAGCTTGCCAGGGTTGCTCTTGGTGTTTATGTCCCCCATGTAGATAGGGAAGGTGGTGACGCGCTGATAAGCGATCCCTGAGCCGCTATCGAGGCGCTCCGCCAAGAAGTTTAACGCATACTCATTAGCACCTCCCCCGAGAACGTAGCGCATCTCAAGCAGGGCGTTGTTTGTGTTGGGGGTGACTGTGACATCATTACGCAGCGCGATCTCGCTACCCAGTGGCAGATCCGTGAAATCTAAGTATCCTGTAGAAGCGTCAAGCACCTCGGAGACTGACTGAGGTCTGTATCCCTTATTGGTAAACGCTCCCGCGCCATCATTAGGAATGTCCGTCCATGTGTTTGCTGAGATGGAGAATGAACCGCTTGCGTCATTGTAGTCCATCCATCCCGTCTTGGAGGTAGAGACAGGGACACCTCCTCCGCTTGCACTAACCCACTGCCCCGAGTCCCCGTCAGTGTAATAGGTGTACAACTGACCGATATCACTGTTAAACCAGAGGTCTCCCTCATCGGGGGACATGGGTGCGCTATCAGATACAGTGAGGGGTTCTGCCTTGGTATCCAGAGCGGCCTGTGTATCGTCCGAGATTGGCTTGTCGAGGTCGCTAGTGTTGTTGACGTGTCCTAGGCCAATATCAGTCTTGGTCTCAACGTGAGGGCTCTGAGCGTGATCATAGGCGAACTTGCCACGATCACCCCGGTAGGCAGTGTCACCTTCCTCTCCAAGCGTCAGACCGTAGTCTACACCACTAGAGACCTTGGTTGCTGTGCCTTCGTTGGATACGATGTAGAGATCAGCACCTGTGCCGTTCTTTACGAAATAGATAGAATCCTCCTCAAGTGAAGGGGGAAGGGCGAGAACTTTGTGAATCTTCATATTACCATTCGTCAGAGCCTTGAGACCATCCCTCGAGACCATCGTCTGGAGCAGG
>Ga0208667_1000435_pt1 | contig 17844 bp, 23 predicted proteins | sample 11BtaG_FD_184085 | JGI IMG/M metagenome (GOLD analysis project Ga0208667, IMG submission 184085) | Marine viral communities from the Subarctic Pacific Ocean - 11B_ETSP_OMZ_AT15265_CsCl metaG (SPAdes) (version 2) | ecosystem: Environmental > Aquatic > Marine > Oceanic | place: Pacific Ocean... | reverse complement strand
ACGAAGAAAAAAGAAAAGTCTAATCACGAAATGTTACAAAATGTTTCAGCTTGTGATTCATGATAATCTTTAGAATCATTCTAAAAAACTTCATGTTTCAGCGTGTATATATAATAAAGACAATGAGGCGGGCGGGCGGGTGTTTGCCTAAATAATAGGCAGGGCTAGACACTGATTGCCCAAGATTTAGGCAGTTATTACAATGCGTTAGCTATTGCCCAAGATTTAGGCATGTTCAACCATGATTGCATAATAAATAGGCAAATAAGACACAAAGCCCTTGAATATCTGCTTTCTGCTCATTATTTAGGCAGTATTGCCCAAGAATTAGGCAATCTTGCGAGGATTAGCACAAAACGTGAACAGAACGTGAACAGACCCCACCCCAAAAAAACTACGTGTGTATATATATATAAAAGGGGCATGACATATAATTAGAATTTTGAGAAGGTTTATCATATACCACCCCCTCCCCCAAATCTAGGCAATAAAGACAACAAAACACCCCCGATAAAATTTATAATTTTTACCAGGTTTGTCATATATTTTATTTTCAAGGCGGGGCGTCCGAGATTGTGTATAATCTAGTTGTATAATAAGAAGGTAGGAAGTATAATTATACAGTGGTCGGGAGTTAATACACGAGGCGGGGCTGTGGAGGTTATACATTGTACCTCCGAACTTTAAAGTAAAGATATTTTAGCACGGATTCGAGCGACATACAATACGCAATCCAGATATTAACACATCACGAATTATTACAGGCCGTAACATTACATGACAACAGAACAATTAGAAGATAATAGCAATACCTTTGAAGAGCAGGTAGAGTTTAACACGTATGGAGACTTGTTGTCTTCCCTCGATGAGTATGCAAAGGTTAAGTCAGAAGAAGACTTGCTTACATTTGTACGAAGAACTGCACCAACACTGGTGACAGACTTCAAGATGGGTAGGCATATTGAGTTATTGTGCGACAGACTGCAGAAGGTTGCCGATGGTGAGCTTAAAAGGCTTATGGTCTTCCTGCCCCCTCGTAGCTCTAAGAGTCTTATTACCAGTAAAATATTCCCAGCGTGGTATATTGGTCGTGAACCTAACCATGAGATTATGTCTGTCTCCCACAGTGACCAGCTGGCTAGTGACTTTGGCCGTAGTGTCCGTGACATTGTAAATACTGAGGAGTTCCAGAAAACATTCAAGGGTGTCCAGCTACGCTCAGACGTTAAGGCCGCTGGTAAGTGGAAGACAAACCACAATGGCTCATACTATGCTGCTGGTGTCAGGTCACAGATTGCTGGACGTGGTGCGCATCTAGCCCTACTGGACGATGTGATGTCCGAAGAAGACTCCTTCTCCGAAGCAGGACGCCGATACATTAAGGATTGGTGGCCGTCAGGTCTGCGTACACGTCTTATGCCTAATGGAGCCATCATTATCATTAACACCCGCTATCACTACGATGACCTATGCGGATGGTTGCTGAAGCAAGAGTCAGACATCTCTGGTCTACCGTGGGAAGTCATTAGCATCCCGGCGTGGCTAGACGAAACAGCAGCAAACTTGCTGGGACTTCCAGAGGGCAGCAGCTACTTTCCTGAGTGGAAGCCAGATGAAGTACTGAAGCTAGACGAACAAGAGATACGTTCAAGCAATGGCAGCAGATACTGGGATGCACTATATATGCAGAACCCATCGCCAGACGAAGGCGGGATTATTAAGAAGAAGTGGTTTCAGTGGTGGGAATACGAAGACCCACCGAGCTGTGAGTTCATTATTCAGACATACGATACTGCCTTCTCTACCAAGAAAACTGCTGACTACAGTGTTATTCAGACGTGGGGCATCTTCCATCAGGGAGAGAGGGATGAGTATGGCAATGAATACGTAGTGCCTAACCTAATACTACTGGGCAATGTAAAGGAAAGGTTTGAATACCCTGACCTGAGAAGGACAGCGCAGCATTTATACCAGAAGCACCGACCTGATGTATGTATTATTGAGAAGAAGGCTTCGGGTCAATCGCTGTTGCAGGACATGCGTCTTGCTGGACTGCCAGTGCTGGACTATCTGCCCGACAGGGACAAGGTCTCTCGTGTCTATGCTGCAACGCCTCTGATGGAATCAGGTCGTGTCTACATCCCGAAAGGTAAGGAGTGGGCGAAGGACTTATACGATGAATCACTAGCCTTTCCAAACGGCGCACACGATGACCAAGTAGACGCAATGACTATGGCTATCCACTATATGCGGGACAGCTGGCATGTGTCTCACAACGAAGACCCTAATTGGGAAGATGATTATAATCCAAGACGAACAAAGAGGGTTGGATATTGGCGTACTTAAGTGTATAATATAGGCAACAGTAATTAATCAAGGAAATTTAATATGGCAACTGAACGCAATCCATACGAAAAAGACGGTGGAAGAGAAACCAAGCTTGAGCTAGAGATGGACGATGTGTCTACAGCAGATGCAAATATTACTATTAATCCTGAAACGGGAGAAGTAGAAGTAGATTTGTCTGGTGTTGCTTCAGAGCTAGAACTAGAAGTTGAAGCAGGTGACTCAGGTTTTTACGATAACCTTGTAGACATCCTTGACGAAGAAAAACTAGATGAAATTGGCGCAACTGTTATTGACAAGTTTGAAGCTGACAAAGATTCTCGTGATGAGTGGGAATCAATGTTTGAACGTGGCTTCGACCTACTTGGTCTTAAGCTTGAAGATACAACAGAGCCGTTTGAGGGAGCAGCCACAGCAGTACACCCACTGTTGATTGAGTCTGCAGTTAAGTTCCAATCCAAAGCCTCTACTGAATTGTTCCCTGCTAAAGGGCCAGTAAAGGCGCAGGTACTTGGTGACGCAACGATTGAGAAACAACAACAAGCAAACCGTGTACAAAACTTTATGAATTATCAGGTAACAACACAGATGCCTGAATACTTCGATGAGTTTGAGCGTATGCTTTTTCACCTACCACTTATTGGTTCAGCCATTAAGAAGGTATATTATGATGCAAGCCTTGACCGTCCAGTGTCTGAGTTTGTTCCTATTGACCAGTTCTATGTGTCTTACTACGCAACAGACCTACGCAGAGCCGATAGATATACACATGTTATTTATCGTAGCCCTGTAGACATGGCTCGTCAAATGGAAGCAGGAATGTATGCAGACGTTGAGCTACCTAAAGCCAGCATCCCTAATCTATCAGGCATGGCCGAAAAGATGGACAGTGTTCTTGGTTTGTCTCCTGCATCAGATAATGACCCACAGTATGTACTGCTGGAACAACATTGTTATCTTGAACTTGAAGAAGATAAGATGCACAAAGGCAGAGCAGCATGTCCTTACATTGTAACTGTAGAACAGCAGTCAGGACAAGTATTATCTATTAGACGTAACTGGGCAGAGGACGATGACAAGTATGTTAAAAAGATGCACTTCACACATTACAGATACGTTCCTGGTTTTGGCTTTTATGGTCTGGGGCTTATTCATTTCTTGGGCAACCTCACAATGTCGGCCACTGCAGCTATGCGGAGTCTTCTTGATGCAGGTCAGTTTGCTAACCTTCCTGGTGGCTTCAAAGCTAAAGGAGTTCGCATGGTGGGTGACAATGACCCCATTGCGCCTGGTGAGTTTAAAGAAGTAGAAGCAACAGGAATGGACTTGTCTAAGTCTATTATCCCACTACCATTTAAAGAACCATCGGGTACTTTGTTTGAAATGTTACGTTATGTTACGGGTGCAGGTCAGAAGTTTGCCGACAGCACCGAACAAGTAATTGCAGACAGTGGGGGCTATGGGCCAGTAGGTACAACCATGGCACTACTAGAAGCTTCAAGTAAGTTCTTCTCTGCTATTCACAAACGCCTACATAAAGCACAAGGCGATGAATTTAAAATTCTAGCTCGTATTGACTACGAGTATCTGGATGAAGAATATCCGTATGACCTTCCAGGAATTTCTGAAAAGATTTTCAAGATGGACTTTGATGGCAAGGTAGATATTGTTCCAGTGTCTGACCCTAACATTCCATCTAACGCACAACGTATGATGTTGATTCAAATGGTTCAGCAGGTAGCGCAACAATCTCCTCCAGGAATGTTTGACATGGAAGCCATTAATAGAATGCTTCTTACTACGGCTAATGTTCCTGATGTAGATAAGTTGATGCCAATTAAAGACGAGGCGCAACCACAAGACCCTATGAGTGATGTGAAGTCTGTATCAGAAAACAAACCTATTAAAGCATTCCCAGGTCAAAACCACGATGCACATATTCAATTTAAAACATTGTTTGTAAATGACCCATCTAATGCTAAGAATCCTATGATGCCTAAAATTGTTCCTGCATTGCAGGCTAACATTGCAGAACATTCTTTGTTGAAATATGAAGAAGAACTACAGGGTATGATGCAACAAGCACAGCAAGCAATTATGCAAGACCCAATGTTGGCACAGCAAGTACAACAACAACTTGCTAATGTTCCTGACCCAGAAGCAATGATTCAAGTTCAGGCTGCACAACAGCTACAGCAAATGCACCAACAAGTTATGCAGAAAGGTCCAATGTCTCCTGAACAACAAATGGTTCAGATGGAAGGACAACGTATTCAAGTTGAAGCAGAAAAAAATCAAGCACAAATGGCTAAAGCACAAGTTGATGCACAACTTAAATCTCGTGACCTTGACCTTAAAGAACAAAAAATCTTTATTGATGCACAGGAAGCAGGTGTCGAAGCTCAAATGTCTGCTATGCAAAAGGACGAGGACCGCAGCAACAAACGTGCTATTGAAGCAATGAGATTGTTGGGTGACTTGCTGAAAGCTCAAGATGCAAACGAGCTTGAAGAATCAAAAGCCACTGCAAATCTTTTGATGGACTTACTAAAAACAGGTAGCGCTACTTAATGCTTTACGAAGAATTAGTTAAAGAACTACAAAAAGAAATAGAAGTAATAAAAAATTCGCTTGCGTATGGGACCGCTTCGGATTATGCTAGTTATCGTGAGACAGTTGGAACGATAGCAGGGATTGAGAAATCAATAGGTCTTATTAAAGACTATCTCAACAAGTATATAGAAGAGGACTAAAAATGCAAGCAGCACCAAGTTCACTAAAGAACGATGAATGGATTACAAATGAAGAAGTTGCTGACCCTAAAGTATTACCAGAGATTCCAGGATACCACATTCTTGTGCGTCCTGTCTCTGTTAAGCAAACAACCAAGGGCGGTATTCTTCTTCCTGACTCAACCAAACAGGACATGGCTTATCTTACAACAGTGGGCCGTGTAGTAAAAGTAGGTAACCTAGCTTACAGGGACGACAAGTTCGATGGTAAAGCTTGGTGCAAGGAGGGGGACTATGTGTGCTACGGCAAGCATACAGGCGATAAGTTTTTGTATAAAGGTATCCAGTTCTTACTTATCTTTGATGATGCTATTAAAATGGTAGTCGAAGATGCAAAAGACTTAGACCCTACATTTAACTTAGGTTAAATAATTTTATGTGTTGCTATTGTGACACAACAATTTATACTATATAATATATCACATAACAGCGTTACTCGTCTTATTCGCTGTGGACGTTAAACAAGGAGAATATAAATGGCAGAGACTGATTGGTCTACTATTACACCTAATAAAGGTGACCCCCAAGAAAAAGTTGAATTTGAGATTGAAGGTGAAGAAGAAGTTGTTGAAGCAGCTGCCCCTAAACCCGAAGCTAAAGTAGAAGTTGTAGAAGAAGCAGAACAACCAGAAGTTGAGGTTGAAGAAGTCGAGCAACAGGCTACTGATGAAATTGTAGAAGAAGCTAAGACAGAAGAAGAAGTACCAGAAGAAAAAGGTATTGAAACATCTGGCGCTCAGAAAAGAATTAGACAGCTTGTCGGTCAAAAGAAAGAACGTGAAGCTGAGATTGAAAAACTTCTTGAGCAGAACAAGCAAATGCAGCTTGAGCTTCAGCAACAGAAAAAAGAATACCTTGATGCAGTAGGAACAAACCTTCAAAGTTCTGAAGCCCAAGTAAATGAGAAGCTTGTTATTGCTAGAGACTCTTACAAGAGAGCAATTGATAGCGGAGACTCAGACTTAATCTTACAGGCACAAGAGTATTTAAATAATGCACAGCAAGACATTGTTCGTCTTGCAGAAGCTAAAAGACAATACGAGGCATACGTACCGCAGGCCCAAGAAGAACCTGTAGAACAACAGCCAACAGGCGAAACCTATAATGGATATGGACTTAAAGCATATCAGTGGGCCGCTAGTAATGACTGGTTTAACCAAGACCAAATTCTTACAAATGCTGCATTAGTTCTTGATGCGCAACTTAAGGAAGAAGGTTTTGACCCAGAAGAAGATGATTTTTATTTGGAAATTGATAAGCGACTAGCTGATAATTTTCCACAAAAGTTTGGCAATACCCAAGAGGTTGCTGCCGAAAAACCCCGTACGAAGGCTACGTCACAGCCTTCTCAAGTAGTAGCTGGAGCTTCGCACACTGCAGCATCCCCGTCTAATAAGAAAGTTAAACTCTCGCAAGAAGACGTACGACTCGCACAAAAGTGGGGAATTACACTTGAACAGTATGCTGCCGAAAAGCTGAAAGTAGAATCAGCTGGTGATGGCGAATATACAACAATCAACCGATAGCTGCGAAAGGATACATATACTTATGGCACGAAATACAACACGTGAAACCCAGAGTCGTGAACTGGATACAAGAGAAAACGATGACGTTTATGTCGAACCAAGCCTTTTAGATATTCCAAAGTTTGTTACAGAAAGATTTAGTGACCAAGGAATGAAACTACGTTGGATACGAATCTCCCTTAAAGGCAAGGATGATTACACAAATGTCGGGAAAAGACTGGCCGAAGGCTGGGAATTTGTTTCTCTAGACGAAGTACCTGAACTAGGACATACATCAATGGTTAAAGAAGATGGTCGTTATTCTGGTACTGTTTGCCGTGGGGACTTGGCACTTGCCAAAATGCCCACAAGACGTGCAGAATCACGGCAACGTCACTTTGAAAATGCTTCTGCCGAAATGGTTGATGCAGTTAACTCTCAACTTGAGGGTGCATCAGACCGCAGAATGCCTGTAAGAAATCAAAGTAAATCAAACGTAACCAAAGGTCGCACACCATCTTTTGATTAGAAATTAATTAAATAAAAACTGCAGCCTTGGTACACATTTTTCACAACTTAAGGAGACTTATAATATGACTACTAAGCAAATTACTGGTTTGACTCCTTCTCGTGTTCGTGGTAACTCGCCTCAAAGCTCTGGTGCAACTTCGTACCCAATCGCTTCAGGCGCAAGTGCAATGTATACAGGTACTCCTGTGCGCTTGTCAGGTGGTTCACTTGTTCCGCTTGTTACCTCTACTGAAATGCCAATCGGTATTTTCCAAGGCTGCAGTTATGTAGCTGACGGGGAGCAGTACTTTAAACCTTATTATTCTGGCGTATCAGCAACTGATGCTGTCGGATATGTAAATGACGACACAAGTCAAACATATATCATTAGCTCAGACACTACTGTTGCTGCTGGTATCGTTGGCAAAAACGTAGCCGCATCAAACATTGCTGCTGGTTCTTCGTTCACTGGTCGTTCAACAATCACCGCCTTGACTACTGCAGGTAGCGTGGGTACATCGGCTGCTGGCCTGTTCCGTGTTGTCGGTATTGTAGACGAACCTGGCAATGCTGTTGGTGACCCATACACTCGTATGGAAGTTCAACTGAACGCTACTAACCAACAGAACTTCATTAACGTACTGGTTTCAACACCTGTTACGGTAACCAACTAAGGGAGATAATTAAAAATGGCTATTAATAGAGGAAGTATTTCCAAAGAGCTTCTCCCAGGTCTTAACGCTGTATTCGGCGTTGAGTATGGAGAAGTATCTGACGAACATGCACCGTTGTTTGACGTTGAAAACTCAGACCGTGCATTTGAAGAAGAAGTTCTTTTCACTGGCTTCGGCACTGCACCTGTTAAAGGTGAAGGCGCTGCTGTGTCTTATGATGACGCTCAAGAAAGCTACACTGCTCGTTACACACACGAGACTGTTGCTCTTGGCTTCGCCATCACAGAAGAAGCTATGGAAGACAATCTGTATGACACATTTGCTAAACTACGTGCCAAAGGTCTGGCCCGTGCGATGGCAAACACCAAACAGGTAAAAGCTGCTGACGTTTTCAATAACGGCTTTAACGCTTCTTACGCTGGTGGTGACGGTGACCCGTTGTTCTCTGCATCACACGCTACGATTGGCGATGGCGACCAAAGCAACCTGCTTTCCGCTGCCGACCTTTCGGAAGCCTCACTGGAAACCGCACTGATTGCAGTTTCTAAAACAAAAGATGACCGTGGTATCCTGATTGGTGCGCAAGCCGAAAGCCTGCACATTCCATCAGACCTCGCATTCACAGCAGACCAGATTCTGAACTCTGCTTTGTCCACCACAATCGTTTCTGATTCAGGTGTAACAAACGTGAATGACATCAACAGCATCCGTAACCAAGGTCTAGTACCTGGTGGCTTCTATGTAAACCGCCGCTTTACCGATACGAATGCTTTCTTCATCAAGACTGATTGCCCGAATGGTGCGAAAATGTTCGTACGTTCGCCGCTTCAGACTAAGATGGAACCAGACTTCGACACTGGTAACCTTCGCTTTAAAGCTCGTGAGCGTTATAGCTTTGGTTGGTCAGACTGGAGAGGTTTCTATGGTAACGCTGGTGCATAAGCATTAGTTTAGCTATAGACTAAAAATAGAAGGGCGTGGGAGTTGTATCCTGCGCCCTTTTTTAGTATAATATAGCTATTATAGTTTTTACATAGGAGCAAACAACATGTCGGCAAATCTTAGAGTAGCATACGTTACCTGCAATACTACGCTAGTCAATACAGCAGTAGACACTGTAAGCGGCGTTACGCTAACCGATACTAGAATTAGAGGAGTACATGCACAGGGTGTAGGTGAGTTTATTATCACTGGAACATCTGTAGATGCTTTTGGAAACTCTAATGGTGGTATTATTAAATTCACAAATACAACTAATTCAGATGTAACGGAAGCATACCTTACAGACACAGGTGTTCGCATGGGTGGCCCAGTAGTTGTCCAGTGTCCTACAACTGCATCAACGGTAACAATTTATTATGGCTAATTATACATATCTTGTAAATGATATTATAGGTGCAACTGAGAACGATGGTTCTGAGTTTGTAGCTTATATTCCAAAGATGGTTAATCGTGTTGAAGAGCGACTAACTAAAGCTTTAGATGATTATGGCTTAGTTACTGCTACGTCTATTGCCCTTACATCGGGTACAAATACGTTTACTCTTCCTTCTAATACACGTGTTATTAAAAATATTCACATTGAAGAATCAGGAAGTAAAATTGGACTATTGCAAAGAACAGATGAATTTATTAACGACTACTGGCCTGTAAGTGCCAGCACAGGAACACCAAAGTACTATGCAAGAAAAACAAATACCAACATTGTTTTCGCTCCTACTGCAAGCACTACTTACAGTGGTGAGCTTGTCTATGTCGTTAAACCATCTGCTTTGACCAGTACCAATCAAAACAATTACTACTCAGACTTTTGTTATGATGCCTTGTTTTATGGCTGCATGATTGAAGCAACAAACTTTATGAAGAACTTTAGCGTAACACCAGTTTACGAACAACAATATCAAACTGCAGTTGAAGGACTGCGTAACCAATCACGTAGAACACGCCGTGACGACATGGAGGTTAATGCCTCTCCTGCTGGCGGTGATAACACAATTAGCGGAGGAAACTAAAATGCCACCTAGAGGAAAACCAGGAAGCAGAAGTGCAACCAGAAAAAAACAACAGGCAAGAGCAGCTGCAAAAAAAAGTACAACTGCATTTACTCCTGAAAACATTAAAGCTGCTGCTGAAAAAAGAAAACAACAAGAAGCTAAAAATAAAAGAGCCGCAGCAAGAAGAGCAGCTACTCGTGCTGCCAATAAAAGCAAAGCAGCTAACAAAGCTGCAATGAAAGCCGCCGCCGCACCTAAAAGTCTTGGCGCCCGTGTTTTAGGTAAAGCATTACCAGCTGCAGGACTTGCTGTAACTGCTGCTGAAATTGTAAGAGAAGCTTCTAAAATTCCTGCTAAACGTAAAGCAGACAAGGCAAGACAAACTGCTGTGGCTAAAAACGCTGAACAACAAGCTGTTAAACCTAGAGCAGGTCAGTCTCCTACAGATGCAATGCGCAACACAAGCAAAGGTCGTGAAGTTCTTGAACCAGCTAAAAGAGCAGCATCAAAATATAAAGTAAAGTCTGGTGATACTCTGTCTCAGATTGCCAAGAAGAATGGAACTACGGTTCGTGCCATTATGAAAGCAAGTGGAATTAAAAATGCAAATCAAATTAAAGTAGGTCAGCAAATTACAATTCCTGATGATGTAAAAAGAAAAGGACCATATGGAAAAGTTACAAAGAAAGAACTTAAGTCTGGTAAATACAATACATCTAAAACTCCTAAGTTTGGAGCAGACTTTAGTTATGGTGGTTCTATGAAAAAGAAAACAACTATGAAAAAGAAAACAACTATGAAAAACAAAGGCGGTAAAATTGGCCGTGGATGTGGTGCTGCTCAACGTGGCGGTGGCGCAGTAATGAAATAATTAATATTAATAAAGGAGAAATAGAATGTTAGCAGGAATTATACCAACACTTATTGAGAAAGACCGAAAAAAAAGAAAAAAGAAAAATATGGCTAAAGGAGCAGCAGCTGCACAAGAAAATATGGGCGGTGGCGCAGGTATGTCAGCTGCTCGTAAAGCTGGCGGTAAAGTAGGCGCAAAGAAAAAAGCTAAGAAGGGCGGCGCTCCACATAACCGCTTGTACTAATGTCTAACGGTAAAGAAACATATTCTTTTTATGAAGGGCTTGCAAAGTTAAAGGGCAAGTCCTTCAAAGAAGACCTGAAGAAAATGTACGAAGAACAAGGAAAGGCTAAAACAAATGCCAGGAAAAAAAGAACCTAATTATAAAAACACTAGCAGTGGTGCTGTAGCAGATGTAGATTTTTCTATGGGTGTTCAAGAGGCAAATGAAAAGGCTCGAAAAGAACAAGAAAAGTTTATTGAAGAACAGCTTAACGATAACCGTGGTCGTATGGGTAAAAAATAATGCCGTTTGAAAAGTATTCTCCAAAACAAAAGAAGCTTGCAAGGGTTGCAAAACCTCGTAATAAAATTACCAAAGCAGATTTTGATGAGCTTGGTAATGGGGTTTCTCTTGCAAAGGGTGGTAAGATTGTCTATAAAAAGAAGGGCAGTTCTGTTAAGGTAGGAAAACCTGGATATAATCGCAGAAAAAAAAGTTCTGTTAACAAAGCAGGAAACTATACTAAGCCTGGTATGCGAAAGAAGCTTGTTGAGAAATATAAAAGAGGAACTAAAGGAGGCAAGGCAGGGCAATGGTCTGCACGTAAAGCTCAAATGGTTGCTAAAGAATACAAAGCAAAAGGTGGAGGCTACACATCGTAGTATGATATATGAAAGTAGGAAAACCTGGATACAATCGAAGAACTGCCAAGAAAAAAAGCGGTTTAAAAGAATCACAGAAATCTTTAGACAAGTGGACGAAAGAAGACTGGGGTACTAAGAGTGGTAATCCAAGCACACAGGGCAAGAAAGCCACGGGTGAAAGGTACTTACCAAAAGCGGCGAGGGATGCACTCACACCGTCAGAGTATGCGGCAACTTCGAGAGCAAAAAGAAAAGGAGAATCATCGGGAAAACAATATGTTGCGCAGCCTAAAGCTATAGCAAAGAAAACTGCAAAGTACCGTAGCGCTAAAAAAGGCGGCAAGATTGGCAAAAGTAAATATGGTAAAGCACCACACAATAGGATATACTAATGGCAACTAAAGTAGGAAAACCTGGATATAATCGCAGGAAAAAAGATTCAAGATTAGAACGAGCAGGTGTAAGCGGTTACAATAAACCAAGGCGTACACCAAACCACCCAAAGAAGTCACACATTGTTGTGGCTAAAGAAGGTGACAAGATTAAAACGATTCGTTTTGGTGAGAAGGGCGCAAGCACCGCAGGCAAGCCAAAGGCAGGTGAGTCAGCACGTATGAAGGCAAAGCGTAAATCATTCAAAGCTCGCCACAGAAAGAATATTGCTAGAGGCAAAATGTCTGCAGCGTATTGGGCAGACAAGGTTAAGTGGTAATGGCTATTGGTAGGTCAGCGGTCAGTCAACAGATTAGCAAACCTGGAAGAAAGGTAGGTGGTCGTAAAAGAAACTCTACTGGTACTGTTAGTCCAAGAGGCGCAGGCCAGACAGCTAACCTAAAGACTGACCGCAAACAATCAGGACATAACAGACTATACTAAAGGAATACTAGATGGCAAAAGGAATGGCACATTACTTTAGAGATGGCTCTAAACACAAAGGAGGCACACACAAAATGTCTGATGGTAAGCTACATAGCGGAGCAAGACATACTGCGGCAAGTAAACCTCTTTATCATTATTCAGAGCTTTCTAAAACTGCACAAACTAAAGCCAGAAAAAGGAGAACATAGATGGCAACGTCAGGTACATACAGCTTCTCAATGGATATTGACGAAGTAATTGAAGAAGCCATGGAAATGATTGGCGGGGAAGCTACGCTTGGTAACGAGCCTAAGTCTGCTCGCCGTTCAATTAACTTGCTTCTCCAAGACTGGCAAAACCGTGGCATTCAGCTGTGGACAGTAGGAACAACCACTGTGACGGTAACAACCAGTGTTACGTCTTACACACTAGGCGATGAGAACATTGACGTTCTAGAAGCCGTAGTAAATCGAGATGACATCGACCTTCAGCTAGAACGCATCAGCATGGAAGAGTACCTTAAAGTTCCTCGTAAGGGACAGACAGGTCGCCCAACACAGTTTGCTGTACGTAGAGAGCGTGACCAATCAAGAGTGTATCTGTGGCCTATTCCAGAGAACAGCACAGATGCAATTAAGTTTGAGACTGTAAAGTATTTCCAAGATGTATCTAAATCTTCTCAGACTGCTGACATTTCACGCAGGTTCTATCCATGCCTTACTGCAGGTACAGCTTACTTTATGTCTATGAAGCGCCCTGGTGTAGACGCTGGTCGTATCCAGATGATTAAGGGTGAGTATGAAGAAAGATTACTTAGAGCGCAGGAAGAGGATAAAGAACGTGCCAGCATGTACATCTTGCCTCGTCTGAGGTAGTGACATGGGTGCAACAAAAGCATTAGGTCTATGCGACATCTGCGGTTTTAGATATGAACTAAAATCACTTAAGAAAAATAGCTACGGCATGATGGTATGCACGGCTGATTATGAAGGTAAGTTTGACCAGAAGAATCACCCACAGAATAGAATTGCAAGAGTAACAGAAGACTGGTTTGTTAAAGACCCTAGACCACAAGTGCCATCGTTAGTATCGGCAGTGCCTGTATCTTCTTGGCTTCCACCATATCCAGGACCGTAATAGATGGCTAAAGGAAAGAACGTAAAAGCTGAGTGTGATATTTGTGGATTTGCTTATCCACGGAGTAGACTACGCAAGAATAGCTTTAACCTCTGGGTGTGTCCTTCTGACTGGGACGGAAGCTATGACAGGGTTAATCATGCACAAAACAAAGTGCCTGACCTTAGAGACAGAAGCCAGTATGTAATGAATGCAAGGCCAGACCCTAACATTGACAGAGGCATTACTTGGGATAAGGCTACACAAAGATATACCACAATATACCAGTGGGAGTTGGTAGACATAAGTTGGAATAATGTATAATGACTGATTTTACTGGTAAGCTAATTGCCAACACATATAAAGACATATTAACTATCGCTACCAGCGTAGAAAACTCTGGTATAGATAGCACACTTAGACGTGTACAAGATGGTAGTGGGAATAACTCACCATTGAAATTATCTGAAACAAGCGCAGCATTTACTGGAAATGTAAGTGTCAACGGCAACTTGACAGTTAATGGTTCGTTTCAACCAAACACAGTTAACACTAATGAGGTACAAGCTACTAGAATATCAGCTACTAGCATTACAACAAATACTTTAAATGCAGGAACGCTCATTTTCCAAGACGTTAGTGTAAGCAGCTTGCGTACAGGTGACTTGTATGCAGCTACTATTAGTGCAGGAACAATTAGTGCTACAAATATCAACGCAACAAACATTACAGTAGGCGGTGACGGTGTAGCTACTAGCAGTGCTTTGGCTTCTGTTAATGCTGCATTGGTTTCTGTTGAGGCAGTTATTTCAAGTAACATTGCTGCCAATGCTTCAGCCATTGCAGTTAACTCAGCAGCTATTACTTCTATCAATAGCTTTATTTCTGCAGGTGCTTTTGCCAGTGCGGGTACATCTGCTACATTAGAAACACGCATTGCAGCCGTAAGTAGCACAATGGCTACTAGTATTAATAATAGCAATACGGCCATTACCAATCTGTCTGCTACTCTTGAATCTCGTATTGCAAGTGTATCAGCTACAATGGCTGCTAGTATTGCCTCTACCTCTGCGACTTTGGAAAGTCATATTAACACGGTTTCGGCTACCTTGTCAAGCACTAATGCTGCACTACAGACAAGTATTGGTAACAGCAACTCAGCAATTGCTGCTTTATCTGCAACAATGGCAACCAGCATTAACAATAGTAATAGTGCAATTGCCACAGTAAGCTCTACAATGGCAACCAGTATTGCTAATAGTAATACCGCTATTGCTGCTAATACTTCTTTGATTACTGCTTTGTCTGCAACACTAGAGTCTAGGATTGCCACAGTAAGCTCTACTATGGCAACTAGCATTGCCGCAGTATCAAGTACATTAAATACACGTATTGCTTCTGTATCATCTACTATGGCTACTTCTATAGCCAATGTACGAGCATTGGTAACTGCTGTTAATGCTTCGGCTATTGCAGTTCTTCAAACATCTGTTGCTGCTAACTCTTCAGCTATTGCAGTTCTTGAGGCGGCTACATATGCAAGCACTGGAACATCTGCTACACTTGAAACTAGAATTGCTACGGTAAGTTCTACTATGGCTACAAGCATTGCTAATAGTAATTCAGCTATTGCCGCAGTATCTGCGCTTACAAAAACAAATTTAGATGCTATTGCTTCTGTCAATTCAATTGCGATAGCTGCAGCAAGTGCAGGAACATCTGCAAGCCTTGAGACTCGTATTGCTAGTGTAAGCTCTACAATGGCTACTTCAATAGCTAATGTACGAGCATTAGTAACTGGCGTCAATGCTTCTGCTATTGCAGTTCTTCAGACATCCGTAGCTGCTAACGCTTCGGCTATTGCGGTTCTTGAAGCGGCTACATATGCCAGCGCTAACACATCAGCTACACTTGAAACACGTATTGCAGCCGTAAGCTCTACTATGGCTACTTCTATAGCTAATAGTAATGCAGCTATTGCCGCAGTAAGCTCTACGATGGCAACAAGTATTAACAACAGTAATGCCGCTATTACTTCTGTAAATACTCGAATTAATTCTGTATCTGTTTTAGCTGAAACCAAGGCTAGTGCCGCTACATCGGCTAATTTACAAACTAAAATTAATGCGGTATCTGTTTTAACACAGACAAACAAAACAAGTATTGCCGCTAACGCTTCGGCTATTGCAGTTCTTCAGGGCGCTGCTTATGCTAGTGCAGGAACGTCAGCTACACTAGAAAGCAGAATTGCTGGTGTAAGCTCTACAATGGCAACGTCTATTTCAAACAGTAACTCAGCAATCGCAACTTTAAGCGCAACAATGGCGACAAGTATTGCTAATGTATCAGCAACATTAGAATCACGTATTGCTACAGTGTCTGCTCTTATTCCTACATCATTAACAGAACTTGGGATTACTGATGGAACTGCTGGTCAGTATTTACAAACTAATGCTAACGGAACATATTCATTTACATCTGTTGCTGGCGGCGGTTCTGGTATTTCAAACATAACAGCGGGAACTAATATAGCACTTACTCAAAACGGTGTTACTGTTACCGACACTACAACAAGTGCTACAATTAATGTAGTAGGTGTAGCTAGTGCTGAAACATCTGCTGCTTTAGAATCTCGTATTGCTTCAGTAAGCTCTGCAATGGCTACTAGTATTAATAATAGTAATGCCGCTATTACAGCTTTGTCAGCAACAATGGCTACTAGTATTAATAACAGCAACACAAACATCGCCGCTGTCTCTGTCTTAACTAAGACAAACAAGGATGCTATTACTTCTATCAATGGTGTATTAGGAGACGGTAGTACTTTTGCAAGCGCAGGAACTTCTGCTACCTTGCAAACTAAAATTGCTGCCTTGTCAGCTACAATGGCTACTAGTATTGGTAATAGCAATACTGCAATTGCCGCACTGTCAGCTACAATGGCTACGAGCATTAATAATAGTAATACAAACATTACTACTAATGCTGCAGCTATTACTTCTATTAATGGTGTGTTGGGAGACGGTAGTGCTTTTGCAAGTGCTGGAACCTCCGCTACATTGCAAACTAAAATTGCCACACTATCAGCTACGATGGCAACTAGTATTAATAATAGAACCGCAGCTATTACATCTGTAAACACTAGAATCAATGCAGTATCCGTTCTTACAAAGACAAACAAGGATGCTATTACTTCTATCAATAGCTTTATTTCTGCAGGTGCATATGCAAGTATAGGAACTTCTGCTACATTGCAAACTAAAATTAATACAGTTTCGTCTACAATGGCTACGAGTATTAACAACAGCAACACAGCAATTGCTACGTTGTCAGCAACAATGGCTACAAGTATTAATAACAGAACCGCTGCAATTACATCAGTTAATACTCGTATTAATTCTGTATCTGTTTTAACCAAGACAAACAAGGATGCTATTACTTCTATCAATGCTATAGCTTATGCAAGCGCAGGAACTTCTGCTACACTACAAACTAAAATTAATGCGGTATCGGCTACAATGGCTACTAGCATTAACAACAGCAACACAGCAATTGCCACACTATCAGCTACGATGGCAACTAGTATTAACAATAGCAACTCAGCAATTGCCACACTATCAGCTACGATGGCAACTAGTATTAGTAATAAAGTTTCTAAGTCTGGCGACACAATGACTGGAACGTTAAATATAAATAACTCCGCAGGATATGCAAATCTTGAAATGGGTGGGCCGAGTGGTGCATTTATTGACTTTAAGACACCGTTTTCTGACGATAAAGATGCTCGCATAATATATGCAGGCAGTAACTTTATTATCAGCACTAACGCAGACCAGCCCGTTATACTTCAGCACAATAACTCAACAAAATTAAATACCACTAGCACGGGCGTTGCCATTTCTGGCATTTTAGATGTTAGCACTGGTGTTCAGGTCGGTGGAACAAACAGCTATATCTACGAGGGTGCGGCCAATCAGTTAAACTTTAGAATTGGCGCAGATGGCCCTTACGCTGAGATGATTGATGCTGGCGGCGGGGTTATGGAGTTCGGAAACGCTGGCGGTGACTTGGCTTTTACTACGACTGGCACAGAACGTATGCGCCTTACGTCAACAGGTTTAGGCATTGAAACCACTACGCCATTCAGCCCACTACACTTGGGCAGCGGCGAATCAGCCCCATCTACTTCAGGTAATATGGCTGACAACGGCCTTACAATTAGTAATGGTTCAGGCGGCAGAGCAATTCAAATTGGTGTTGATGACACTGCTCAAGGGGCGTACATCCAGTCTGGTTATGTAAACAATTCAAATACTGCTAATGGTTTGT
>Ga0208667_1000430_pt1 | contig 18041 bp, 33 predicted proteins | sample 11BtaG_FD_184085 | JGI IMG/M metagenome (GOLD analysis project Ga0208667, IMG submission 184085) | Marine viral communities from the Subarctic Pacific Ocean - 11B_ETSP_OMZ_AT15265_CsCl metaG (SPAdes) (version 2) | ecosystem: Environmental > Aquatic > Marine > Oceanic | place: Pacific Ocean... | reverse complement strand
CAGCAGGGCTTACTTGCTGACCAGTAAGGTAAATGATATAAACACACTAGAGGTGATTAGATATGGCAAAGAACTCAATTACAGATTTTGACGTAACAGCGTCCAACAACACAGACATTGAGTCCATTGATCTGGGCGAAGGCACTATGTTGCCAAGCAGTGTCAATAACTCGTTGCGCTCCCTTATGTCTTTGTTAGCAAAGGTAAATGCTGGAACTGATGTCCTAGAAGACACCTTCACGCTGGCTGATCCGGATGATAACACAAAGAAATTCCGCATGGATGGCGTGGGCATCACTACTGGCAACACACGAGTGTTGACTGTGCAGGATAGTGACCTGACCGTTGCTGGCATTGATGTCGCGCAGGAGTTCACACGCACACAGAACTTTAACGCAACCGCACTGACAGATGCCGCTACAATCGCATGGGATGCCGCACAGAACCAAGTCACCAGTGTAACGCTTGACGGCAACCGGACATTCGGTGCGCCTACAAACCAAGTGGACGGCGCGGTCTATGTGCTGACAATCATACAGGACGCTTCCACAGGTGGCCGTACAGCGAGTTTCAACGCTGTGTTTAAGTTTGCTGGCGGTTCTGCGCCAACCCTGTCCACAGCCACATCTGCCAAGGATGTGCTGGTGTTTCTGTCGGATGGCACAAATATGCAGGAAATTGGGCGTAGCCTGAACATATCATAAGGACGCATTATGAGCAGTATGCTTACATTAGCTGGCAACGCCGCACCAACAGGTTTCTACGACTTTCCCATAGGGCAGTCTTTGCGGTTCGAGGATGGCGACAGCGCATATCTAAGTCGAACACCAGCATCGGCTGGGAACAGAAAGACTTGGACATTTAGCTGTTGGGTCAAGCGTGGAAATCTAGGCTCTGCTCAGATGATACTGGCTGGTGGAAGTAGTGACACTGATAGAACAATCATTCGTTTTGGGTCGTCTGACAATATAGAAATTGATGATTACACTGGTAGTTATAATTTTAGGTACATCACTAATGCTGTATTCAGAGATGTGTCAGCGTTCTACCATATCACAGTAGTCGCAGACATTTCAAATGCGACAACGACTGAAAGAGTTAGGCTTTACGTCAATGGCGAACGCATCACATCTTTTAGTACTGAATCCACTCCACTGACATCAATCAATACAAGAATTAATAACAATGTTCCACAACAGATAGGTAAACACGCATCTGGTTCAAATCAATATTACGATGGCTATATGGCAGAGGTCAACTTCATTGACGGTCAAGCCCTAGACCCTACCAGCTTCGGTGAAACCAAGTCAGGCATATGGATTCCAAAAGACACGGCTGGGCTGACATTCGGCACTAACGGTTTCCGCTTGCAGTTTGGCGACACGACTGAGGCCAATGGGTTTAATGCTGTCACATATACTGGTAATGGCTCATCGCAGTCTATTAGTGGTGTTGGGTTCTCATCATCGCCTGACTTTGTGTGGATTAAAGAACGCTCAAGCACAAGCGGTCACATTCTTGTGAACTCTGTTCGTGGCGCAAATAAGTTGCTGTCATCTAATACTGCCGATTCTGAACAAACGGATGCTAATAAAGTTGCATCTTTGGATTCTGATGGCTTCAGCCTTGGGTCATCAGGGGCGGTAAATCAATCAAGTCAAACCTATGTGGCTTGGTGCTGGGATGCTGGCTCTGGTTCATCAGGGTCAAACACTGACGGCAGTATTACAAGCACAGTTAAAGCAAACCAGACTTACGGATTTTCAACTCTATTTTGGACTGGTACTGCTAGTGCTGGCACAGTGGGTCACGGCTTGTCATCTGCTCCAGAAATGATTATAGCCAAAAATGGGTCGGCCGGTGACCAAAATTGGCAAGTCTTTCACACAGCGGTTGGAAGCACATTTTCTGGTCAATTACAATCAACTACAGCATTTCTTGATAGAACTTATTGGAATGATACAGACCCCACATCTTCTGTGTTTAGCATAAGTGGACAAGATGCCGTTAATGAAAACGGCAATACAATCATAGCGTATGCGTTTCATTCGGTGGCTGGCTATTCAAAGTTTGGTTCATACACTGGAACTGGGGCGGCTGGAAATAGCATCACTTTAGGCTTCAAACCAGCCTTCTTGCTAATTAAAGAAACAGGCAATGCAAATAGCTGGGAGTTGTTTGACAATACTAGGAACACATCTAGCCCTTTTGACAAGCGACTATTCCCGAATGATTCTGCCGCAGAAGCAACAACAACATCCCTGTCTTACTCTGACACTGGCTTTGAAACGCTTAACGGCAACACTGGTATTAACCGTTCTGGCGGTTCATATATATTTATGGCGTTTGCAGACACACGCAATGCGGCCTTCTGGAAGGACACGTCCGGTGAGGGCAATGATTGGCAACCGAACAACCTAGTGTTCAGTGACGTTGTGCCGGACAGTGCGACTAATAACTTTGCGGTGTTAAACAACCTTGAAACTAATGATAGTGGTGCAACCTACACAGAAGGTAATCTAGTTTTCCAGACGAAATCTGCTGGCAGTAATGTTGGCGTAGCGTCTTTTTCAATACCTAAGTCTAGCAAGTGGTACTGGGAAGTTAATGTGCTTTCTACAAGCGGCACGGTTGGCGACAACGCTCGTATTGGCCTACAAGTTGGCAACAATATAACGCCATCGCTTGATGTTCGCTACAAGTCCAATGGCGACAAATCAGTTAATAACGCATCGTCTGCCTATGGTGCAAGTTATGCGGCTGGCGACATTATTGGTGTGGCCGTTGACGCTGATAGTAACACGGTTGAGTTTTACAAAAACGGTTCTTCGCAGGGGTCTATTAGTTACACAATGGATGCGGATAGTGATTATTTCCCTGTACTGCCGGAAGCTAGTGGCACTATAAACATTAAGTTTGCTATTAACTTCGGTCAGGACAGCACATTCGCTGGCAACGAATCCGCTGGCGGCAATGCAGATGCAAACGGCTTGGGTGATTTCTTTGGTACAGTGCCAGATGACGCACTAGCTCTATGCACAGCTAATCTGCCAACAGGTGCTATAGACACGCTGGCTGATGAAACGCCAGAGGATTATTTCAATACGGTCTTATATAGCGGCAATCAAACGGACAGCCACGGGATTACTGGCGTGGGATTTCAGCCGTCACTGACGTGGATTAAGGAACGAAGTTCTACATCGTCACATTTGCTGGTTGATGCTGTTCGTGGTTCGACTAAGGGGTTAGCCTCAAACGCTTCAACTGCTGAAGAAAATCTTACGGCTGGTGAGTTTGTTTCTTTTGATAGTGATGGTTTTACAGTTGATGACAACAACAGAACGAACCAATCAAGCCAAACTTATGTAGGCTGGAACTGGAAAGCCAACGGTGCTGGAGTAAGCAACACCGATGGCAGTATCACAAGCACCGTGAGTGCGTCTGAAACAAGTCAGGGCAATAAGTGGTTCAGTGTGGTAAAATGGACTGGTAATGCGACGGCTGGGGCTACGGTTGGACACGGTTTAACAAGCCAACCCAGACTAATTATTACGAAGAATATGGATGTCGCAACTAATTGGTCAGTACTTGCTCAGGATGCTAACAACGGTTCTGGTCATCTAGGTTATATAAGACTGGACTTGACTGCCGCTTGGGCTTCAACTTCAATTCTTTGGAATAATACAGAACCAACATCATCTGTATTTACTCTTGGTTCTTATGGTTATGTCAATGGCTCTGGTCAAGACATCATAGGGTACTGTTTCGCAAATGCGGATGGGCTGTGTAGAGTGGGCAGTTATGTGGGCAATGGAAATACTGGTGACGGCACGTTTGTCTATACCGGACACAAACCCTCATTTCTGCTGATTAAACGTACAGATGCGGTAGATAACTGGCCAATTGAGGACAACGAAAGAAACCCATCAAACCTTAACAGAAATTATTTGTTGGCTGACACCAGTGGTGCTGAAGGAACTGTTGATTTGAGAGATTTTCTAAGCAATGGATTTAAGGTACGTGGGTCAGCACAAAACGCATCCGGTGGCAATTACATCTACTTATCCATAGCATCCCAACCATTCAAATACGCAAACGCGAGGTGACAACAATGTGGACTTATCAAGGAAAAAGAATCAGAGAAGGTCGTGGCTGGAAAAACGCTGACGGCATCCAGCATCCGACAAGTTGGGGCAGATGGTCTGACGATGAGAAGGTTGCGGCTGGCCTAGTCTGGGTTGACCCACCAGCGTCATTCGACAACAGGTTTTATTGGGATGCCAACACGCCTAAAGCATTGGATGATGTCAATGCGGTTGATGAAGATGGCAATGCCATTATGGAAGACGGTGAGCAGATGGTCATCCTTGGCCTCAAGTCGGTGTGGAAAGCCACAATCAAAACACAAGCTGGTGGGCTGTTAGAGCCTACTGACTGGATGGTAATCAAGGCCAGTGAGGTTGCTGACTATTCTGTTGACCAAGCGACACTTGATTATAGAGCAAGCGTGAGGACGGCCTCAAACATAATCGAAGCGGCGATTGATGCGGCGGCTGACCATACAGCGTTTATGGCATTGTTCGATGCGCCTGAAGATGGGGTTGCACCAATAGCTGATTGGCCGGATGCTGACTGATGGACGAAACCAAAGCCCACCTAGAGCGTCACGAAGCAGAATGTGCTGTAAGATACGAGCAGTTACAAGGCTGGATTAAAGCTCTCGACAAGCGTATGTGGCGGCTTGAGGCTTTGATTATGGGGTCTACTTTAGCAATGGTTGTGATGGCGACTGCTGTCGTGGCTAGGCTAGTCTGATGATTTACCACGCCCTTTGTTACGACATTGGGCAATGAAACATGTCTTCCTATTGCTGGTCTATATTGGTGCAGGTGATGACCGCTACCTAGCATCAGGCGACATGTTCTTTGCGAGCATCGAGCGTTGCAACTGGTACGCCAGCCAAGTTTCTCGGAGGTTTGGAACTCCCAACGATTTACAGTATAATAGCTCAAAGGATGCAGTAATTGCTTACTGCGTTCCTAAATATGTTAATGCTGACTTGTTGTTGGAGATTTATTAGTGATTGCGGAGCTTATGGTAGCCAATCAATGCTTTGACGTGTTGAAAAAAACCGTCATGAACGGCCGTGATATTATGACGGCTGGGAAGGCTATCAGCAAGTTTGTACAGGCAGAAGAAGAACTGCAAGCTCGTGGCAATGCTAAGAAGAACAGCATATGGCGCAGAATAGGTGGGAGTGACGGCTCTGACCTAGAAGAATTTATGGCCTTAGAGCAGATTGCCGCGAAGAAGGCAGAACTCCGGTCTATGATGCAGTTATATGGTCGTGGCGGTATGTACAACGATTTTGTGCGATTCCAAGCCGAACAGCGCAAGAAAAGACAGGAAGCCATAGAAGACCAGCGCAAACGCCGTCAGAGGCTCGTACACGGCGTTTTAGCCACAATAGCCATAATTGTGACCGGAAGCATCATGCTGGCTGTCCTGATCGCTCTGAGAGGCACGATGCGATGAAAGTCATAGTATTCATTATGGTGTTTGTATTCCAAGACCGCCCATTAGATATGGAATATGCGTTTGTTGAGGAATGTCCCAGTATGGCGAAAGTGCAGGAATACCTGTCACGACATCCATATCGTGATGAGATTATTGCCTTCCAGCCAGCCTGCAAAACAATTGATCTAGGCAACTCCCTGTAAAAAACTTAAAATTAATTTACTTTTGTGCTTGACGTGTGTGTGTAGTTAAACTAGGTTTAACTTATCAGAGAGAAAACAAAGGGAGATTATCTGATGAGAATATTAACTGCAAAAATCATCGCACCGATTATGGCTTTGACCGGATTTCGGTTTTCTAGAAGCTATCGCTATGAGGAAACGCGGTATCACGCATTTGTTTATGCTGTCGTTTCAACACCAATCGCTAATACGCACGCTGATAAATGGGTGGCCTAGTGCCACCCTGCAAGGGAGATTATCATGATTACAAAAGACAAGATCAAATCTAAGTATCGCTGGCTCGACATTGACGATCTCGACTATAAGTTCATCCAGTGGAACACACACTATGTGCGTGGCACGATATCCGCTGGTGATTTTAGTCAGTTCAAAGAGGCGTGGGTTGAGCTAATGAATGAAAACATGGCCGCGATTGATAGCGGTGCAGAACCAATAACAGGAGCAAATTATGAGTAAGCAAATTATTACTATCAGCAAGGATTACCAGATCGAGGCTGACCATCCAAATTACACCCTGCAAACATTTATCGGCGGCAAGACCGGATGGAAAAACGTAGGTTTTTATTCATCAGTAAAAAACGCGCTCAAGAAGTTTATTGAGATCAGCCCATTGGCTGAGAAGGATATGGCACTTATTCACTATGCTGAGAGCATGATGGACTTGGCGCAAAACACAATTGATAAGGGGATAAAGTAATGGCTCAGTGGATTATGAACATCATTTTAGGTGGCTTTGCAGTATTGTACTGCCTGTCGTGGACAAATATTCTTCATCCGCAGTATAACTTTTGGGGTGCAATTGCATACTTTGGCGGTGTATAGTAATATCATCTTATTCGTTATGGTTTCTCCCCAGCCTCTTTAGAGGGGCTACTAAGCCCAGTGACTTACCTTTCGGTCACTGGGTTCTTTTTTGCCTACTTTGTTAAGCCCTTAACCTTTTCAAAGGTTCTAAGGCCGCCCAACCCTAACATGCCTAACAACACAGTCATCAGGCTTTCCATGTCGAACTGCGGCAACTCAGGTATATCTATGCCAAACCATCCGGTAAAGAACAGCGTGACAGGAACGCCAACAAAATGCCATGCCATAGCTATGCCGCATGTCCAGCCGATAAAAGGCCGCCACCCAGCTATAAACAGATTGCGTGACTGGGCTTCTGCCTTATTAATGTCTAGCTGACCCATAACCTGATCTTGAATATGTTTTTGCGACATCGTGGCAAGCTCATGTGCCAGCCTAGCTTTTTGGTCTTTGTCCTCAATAAACTTGTCTAGTAGCCCTGTAATCGGTGCTATAAGCGATTCAATCATTTCTTCACCTCATTGCCCATCCATATCCCAAACGCACCTGTCATAGCACCCATCACAACGCTTACAAAGGCTGACTGTGCGGCTGTCGGGTCTTCCAGTTTCATAAACCACTCTGCACAACGCCAACTCATCAGCGTCATTATCACCATCATCAGTCGTGGGAGTATTTTCCATTCTGTAATATCTTTAGCTGACATCGTTCCATTCCCCTGTACGCATCATTTCCGCTAAGTGTACAGCCCTGTGGCCTACCTGCTTTCGCCACATACTGTCCAGCATCTCAGATGCCGCAGTGTCGTAGTCTTCTGCGTGGATAGCGTCCTTGGTTTTACGGAACTTGTCGAAGCGTGGCTGACCCAAGTTGAACAGCATACTGACAATCACAGCCTTGCGTGGCTCATTTAGATTCGGCCAGAACGTGTATTTCTTAGCAGTTTCGATCACTTGATCAAGGTCATTCATCAGCAGAAATTCGGCTTCCTGTGCAGATATACCGCCGCCTAGTCGTTCGTCTATCAGTCTGCCATAGCCAATGGTTAGATAGCCTTCACTGTCCTTATAGGCGTGTTCTACAAAGCCTTCATGCTGTTTGATCAAGTTTATCAGTTGTTGTGCTGAATCCATTTTCCATGCCTCCTTGTATCATCTTACTGACAGTGACACCCATCTCATACAGGATGTTCTGCATATCATTGTCACTGGCCTTGCCACGGCCGGACATAAACATTTCAACAGCCTCACCTGTTTCTGGGTGAAAGCTAACGGTCACGGCTAGACCCATGCCTAGTTCGGTTGTTACGCAGGGGCGTCTGTTTGGTACATTCATCTCGCAAAATCCTTATTGTTTGATCCCAGCTATCGATCTCGCGCTCTGGCGTGAACAGGCTGGTTGGTTTCGTAAATTTTATCCGGTCAATAGCAGAGATAGGCATAAAAAAACACCCTCGCTGTTCAGAACTGACGAGGGCTAGGATATCATAATCATCTACACTGGGAAACCGCTTATCCTTTCCCTTACCGACAGGGAACTGCATTGTGCGCTTGCTATATTTTATGCGCTTGCTTAACTGGCATGATCTGACTTGAATTCGGTAGCTTTCCCTGCCTTTCGTTGCAATCAGATCATAGTCATCCTGCATGACCATACCGCAACCCCAGCCACGCTGTACGATTGCGGCACTGGCAATGTGTTCGCCAACCAGTCCTGACATAGTATTGGTCAGGTCTGGAACGGCTATAAATAATTCATGCGGCCAACTCGTCAAGACGTTTTTTCACCGTGTTTAGGTCTGACAACATATACATGTCAGCGCGTTTATACTTAGATTCCGCATTGTACACAGTTGAGTGATCTTTGCCAAACACTCTACCAATGTCAGAGTAATTCGCTCTGGTGTATCTTAGGGATGCCACCATTGCTAGATGCCTAGCACCAGTGATTTTGTGCTTGCGGCGATTGCTCATGATGTCAATGACCGGAACGCCTTTGATGTCGCTCACAATGTTGATGATGTCCTTAACACGCACATAATGAGCATCTCTGCGCTCATAGGCTGTCAAAGTCATCGGCTTGCCGAATAGCACTTTTAGTGCGTTTGATATTCTTGTTAAAACAGTCATGGTTACAAAATACCTCTTTGTTTGCGGTGGCTAGACCTGATGTCTTCCAACTAAATTTTCTATTACAATAGTGGCAAGTATCCTCACCACCCCAAGGCTTCATGCTGGGCTTACTCGCCACGTTCAGCCCTTTTGCGCTCTGTTGCCACAGACAGAAGACGTGATGCTAAAATGATTTGCTCATCCGCATCCTGCCAAAACATCAGCTGTTCTGGCTCGTCCTCATCTGTGACTATCAGCAGACCAAACTCACGAGGCACAACCAGCTTCACCTTACGGCTTTTGCTGGATGTGTCCGGTGATTTAAACAGCCTAGAAAGGAACGTCATCATCAAGCGTTACCTGCTGTTGTGGTGCTGGTTTTGCCGCACCGTTCGGCTGGGCATCCTTTAACTGCAAGGACAGGCTCATGAACTGTGAGCCTTTAGCAGATGTTTTATTCCACGCAGAGATTTTATACTCCACGCCATCAATCTCACAGTTACCTGTCATGTCAGGGCGATTAGGGTTATCCCCTTTGTCATTGTGGAATAGAACCCCACGCAGATTGTTATCATATTGAGCCATTAAGAAATCTCCTGTTTACGTTGGCTAAATAGCGCACGTTGCTCTGGGGTCAGCGACAACGATACGCGGTTATAAAGAGCCTTCAGCGACTCCATATCCGGTGCTATCCGAATCTCTTGTTCCAGCGACATGCCTGTCGCCTTCTTAAAATCTTTTGCAGGTGGTGGTGCAGACGGCGCAGGACTGCTTGCAACGGTCTGCGGTAGGTCTTCACCTTGGAATAGATATGCACCTAATCCTAGTGCGGCTATCGCCTTTGCTAAGCAACGCTGTAAAGACTTGTTTACCTCAAAGCTATCTGGGTTCTGGATCGGCTTATTAGCGTGGTTAAGCACAGGCATAATCTCTGTGCATGACGAATCCAAACTTGGGACGGATACGGTTACTTGCACATAGCCGTAGCCGTTGGGGTCAAGCATATAGGGCAGACCGTTGAAGATATGCTTATGATATGTTGCGTCCGGATAGTGGTCTTTCAAAATTGACCAAGCCCATGCCCAACTCAAATAACTGAAAGAATTTTTTTTCTCAACGTATTTATTTACGTCAACGGCTGATAGTGTGTTCCATACAGATTTGTTTATAGATTCCATAGTGTCCTCGCTTCATCAATAAATTGGTTTTTCCAGTAAAATGGATGGTTAAACTCTGGCTCTACCAGACCAGCAAGCACCTTGGGGTCGGTGCTAACAGCCAACAGGTTTTGCCGGATCAATGCCCTGCGGCGTAAGTCGTACAGGCAGAACTCAAGATACTCAGGTGACAGCTTATCGCAGTTGTCCTGATCGAAGTGTGCTATGTCGGTGTCGCTGATATAGACAATGTTAGGCTTCAAGTTTGTTGCCTTCTGATACACAGCAACTTGACACAAGTGATTATAGTCAGGCTCTTTAGGTAGAGCTGGTTTAGACCAACCACGAGTGCCGTCTTTCTTTATCTGACCTTTGCGTGGTGCTTTAGTCTTCATCTCATACAGATTGCCGTCAGACACCAAGTCGATGTAACCTGTCAGCGGTATAGATACGTCAGGCAATTCCAGATGTATCTTCTGCTCATCACCTACATCAGTCAGGTCTTTGAAATGCTCACAGCCTAACTCAACAGCGGCTGGTATCCGGCTACGATACTCGACACGTTTCTCAGCGTCCTCATCAGCCGGATGGAAGTCAAAGTCTAGCAGTGCCTGATCAATAGCCTGTTCTACATCAACGTCACCGACAAGGTTGGCCTGTATGCCGTTATGCACAGCAGTGCCATAGGCCGCGTTCTCACCAACGGTGATAGACCTGCGTTGATCCTTGCTCAGATAGACGTACTCAAACAACCAATTAGGCGTAGGCCGGAGTAGCTGTGATGGGCTGAAATGATCCAGCCCTATCTTTAAAAAGTTTTCTTCACTCATCGCTCAACTGCCTCTAGTATTTCAATGTCACCTAGTGAGTAACCACCAGCATAAAGGTTCTTCTGCCGCGCCCTAACACGTTCTTCTGCAAGTGCCATTGCTTCCTCTTTAGTCACCGCTGATACTCGCATTTCCTTGTAGTATTCAACAATCATACAAACTTTGAATGTGGCACGCATAAATTTTGGTGCATCAGATGTAGTTGTTTTAGGTAAAGCCATTACACACCTCTCTTTGCAAACACTGGAGCAAACTGATCCCAGATCGCATAGTCGGGGTCTAGCTTTTCTTGCATACTGTCAATGACATTGCGCTGATCACGGCCACGCTGAAAGAAACGGCGGCTCTCCGAAAACTCAAAAGTCCAGTCATGGTTTTTAAGTAACTGCTTATATTGTTCTAGGTTGTTTTCCATACCTATCTCCCTGTTGTTATAAATCTGTTTTAACTTATTGTAGTTGACCTTGCAACAAAAAAATTATATTAGATTTATATTGTTTATTTATAACGTCAGGATAATAAAATGAAATTGGCAGAATGGCTAGTAACCAAAGGCATCCGGCAGGCTGATCTGTCACGGATGCTAGATGTGACGCAACCGACAGTGCATAACTGGGTTAATCGGAAGTCACCACCATCAGCAAAACAGATGATGAAGCTGTATCAGATGTCCAAGGGCAAGGTTGGTCTAAAGGACTGGTGCGAAGAATTTGAGGTGCAGTGATGCTATTACATCAGTTCTTTGGCACAGGCGAATATGACAACAGAGTGGCTTTTGTTTTCAAGGAAAGCGATGATCTCACCGTCATGTTTGTTAGGGATCAGGCTATTTTAAAAGAGGTTTGGGTGTCGCGCTATTCAGAACAGGCCGCTGAAGATATGGCTGAGAACTGGGTACTAGGCGGTACGTTAGGGGAATCGGATGACGAACGGACGTAGAAAAGGCCATAATTTTGAGCGTGAGTTGGCTCGGATGATTAAGGATCATCTGGGCGTTGATACCAAGCGTGACCTAGAGCAATACAGAGCGAGTGACCACGGTGACTTGATCGGACTTGACGGCTGGACAATCGAGGCAAAGCGATATGCTCATAATGCTGGCGGTAACTACAAGCCGGAGTGGTGGGCGCAGGTAACGGCGGCTAGTAATGCCGCTGGCACTGAGCCAGTGTTGATATACAAGTACGATAGGCAACCGATAAAGTGTGTTGTCCGGCTATCAAGCATTAACGCTGACTTTGCTGGCAAAGACAATACCGCAACGATCAGCTTCGACACTTGGTGCATGTTGGTTAGAGAGGGTTGGGCTGATGAAGGGTGATATGGTTAATCAACCGCCGCACTATGTGAAGGGTTCAATTGAAACGATTGACTACATGGTTGACGTGCTTGGTGTTGACGGTGCGATACAATACTGCCACGGAAACGTAATCAAATACACTGGCCAGCGGTTGTTTGCCAAGGGCAATCCGGTGCAGGACGCTAAGAAGGCGGTCTGGTATTTAAACAAGATGATTGAGTTAATGGAGATGTCTGAAAGTGAATAGGCCGATGTACGAAACGCAGGATGACTTGGACGGCGAGATCGCAATGATGAAGCGGTTATGCTCTAAGAAGGGTCATCACTTTCGTAAGTTACCGATATCGTACAGGCTAGATTTTGTGGTGCATGAGGCTGGCAGTAACAAGCCATTGTGTTTTGTTGAGTGCCGGAAGCGTAGCACGACAATAAACAAGTACCCAACGTACATGATCAGCTTGAACAAAGTGCTGTTCGCCAAAAAACTTGCAACGGCCTGTATGGTGAAGGCGTATTTACTTGTTGAGTTTACAGACGGTCTGGGTATTCTGGACTTTAACGAGCCGTTCGATGTACGCGTTGGCGGCCATAACAATAGGGGTGATTGGCAGGATATTGAACTGGTCGCCTACTTTGACATAAAAAAAATGAGGAGAGTAACATGAGTGTAAAGGCAATAGGATGGGCGTTTGAGCAGAAGGTGGACGATCCATTGGCGAAGCTGGTACTGTTAGCACTAGCTGATCACTACAACGAATCCACTGGGGATGCGTGGCCGTCAATAGATAGGCTGGTAGCAATCACTGAAGGTAGCCGGAGTACGGTTATCAGAAAGCTCAAGAAACTGGAGCAGGTTGGCTTCATCAGCAGAGAGAAGCGTTACAACAAAACAGATGTCTACCGGATACATTTTACTGGTGTCACACAGACACCTCAAAGCAATTCTAATGGTGTCACTCTGACACCTCAAACAGAATCTACTGGTGTCACACAGACACCTCTAGGGGTGTCACACAGACACACTAACACTTACTTAACCGTTAACAATAATAATATAAGTAAAAAGACAACTAAGCAAAAGGTATCCGAGTGGATGCCAACACCGGATGACATCGCCTATGCCAAAGAGCTTGGGCTAGATGCTGATGAGGTGTTAACAGATATTCGTCTATGGGATGATAAGAACGGCAATAAAGCGTCTTACAGCAATGTCACTGCTTTTTGGCAGTCTTGGTGCAGACGTGACGCTAAAGGCCGTCCTGCGCGCTCTCAGGGCGGTTCTAGCCGTGTTTCTAGTGAGAGAAGCCTGTCACCAGCACAGGAAGGCTACATTGATGGCTTGTCTAGGAAATATTATGCGAAGTATGCACATGAGGGATATGATTTTGAGGACATTAAAGGATATCTGACTGAGTACGTTACTAAGCGTTACGATTTTGAGCAATGGTGTAGCATGGGTCACGGCTTACCACACATGACGGAGTTATGATGACTGACAAGAAATTACCACAGCATTATCAGAAGAAGCGGCTCATCGGTAAGGACAAGAAAACCGAGGATGAGTTTCTCAAGCGGTTGATGGATCGTCCAGCGAAACATGTCGGCAAGGATGTTGACATGCCTAGCTTTAACACGTTCTGGCGATGGTTGCAGAAGGACGCAGACCTTAGAGAGCGTTATAGACAGGTCATGGAAGGCAAGGCGGCTCTCGCCGATGCCAAGATACACGACATACAAGAACAGGTCAGGGATGTTGTCAGGGATGCAAAGGACGGACTGATCACAAAGGACGTGGCTTATGTAGCGATACAAGCGGCAAGGCTAGATATCGACACTGAGAAGTGGCGTGCGGCTAAGTATTATCCGAGAATGTATGGCACAGATCAGAAGGTTGAGGTCGAGCATAAACACAGCTTGGTGGATGATCTCAAGATCGTATCAGAGCGTGTCGCACAGCGTGAAGCTAGGACGATTGAGGGTACTGTGCAGGACGTTGAGGTTGAGGATGATGAGTAGGCTTGCAACCGTTGACTGCCATGCAACTCGTAGCAACTATTTACGGTGGAGTGGAAATGCGCTGAGTGAAAATGTTAAGGAATTCAAAGGGGATAGGGGATTATGGTGCGATAACACACACTGTGTTAGCCCAACCATCTCGCGTGAGAAACCTGAGAATGCCTCGCATTTGCAGATGTCAGAACGGTTCGCAGTGATAGATAGTGATTTGTCGCATAACGTGAAATATGTAAGGCGATATCTGCCTGTCTGTTTGAGAATGAGAATGAGAATGGTTCGCAAACGGCTACCCCCCCATCAAATCACACGCGCCCCCAGTAATAAATATATATACCCACAGACACCCCACCCCCTCGGAGTAAAACATGGCCAACACCCCCTCCCAAAAAAAAATCCAATATAACGTGAAACGCGCCCACAGCCTCGCTGACGCTGGCAAGTTCGAGGACAGTGCGAGATTATGCAGTCAATTGTTGCAAGCCGTTGACAGCCCTTATATTGCCAATCTGCTAGGGTTAAACCTGCTGAATATGGGCAAGCACGAGCATGCCGAGCGTGTTTGGGAAACTGCTCTTGAGGATGATCCGGACTGTGTGCCTGTGCTGACCAATTTGGCTAATTTTTTGCGTGAACGGCATCGGTTTAAACGTGCCTCTGAGCTAATAGACCATGCGTTGCGTTGCAAGCCGGATGATTTCAGGGCTAATCACAACAAGGCCGTTCTGGAGTTGAATATGGGCGAGGTGGATGTTGGGCTGGACTACGCTGAGAAGGCGTATGCGATGAATCCGGACGAGATTGCGGCGCGTCATACGTTGTCTATTGCAAGTTTGGGTGCAGGTCAGTTTGAGCGTGGGTTTGATTTGTACGAGGCTCGGAAGCCGTTATTTCTGCGCGATGATTCGCCATTGCCGAAATATACTGGCGGTAAGGGCAAGGTTATTGTCCGGCACGAGCAGGGTTTTGGCGACACGCTGATGGTGATGCGCTTATTACCACGGTTGCAAGAATTGGGTGCAGACGTGTATATTGTTTGTCCTAGACCGTTGCAGAGGCTGATTGAGCAGACTGGTTTATGTAAGTTGCACGAGGATGGTGTTGATGATTATACCCATCATCTGTGGACAATGGACTTAATGGGTCTATTTGTTAGGGAATGGAGTGATTGGGATGATAAGCCTTACATTAATGCCAGTTTGGAGAACCGAGCGCACTGGGGTTCGTTGCTCGGTGGGTGTGAAGGTGGGCAAAAAATCGGCCTCTGTTACGGTGGCGCGGCCAGATCGGATTCCATCGGTGCGTACCAAATTGACAGACGAAGAAGCCTTGCGCCTTCTGAGGCAATGCAGATCGTGCGTTCAAAGCCGGATGCACACTGGGTCAATTTGTCTAGGGAATGGGGCTTGCCAGACACAATAGACTTTGGCACAAGGGTTGGTGACTTTGCTGACCTAGCTGGTCTTATCTCGAATCTCGACTTGGTGATTACAGTTGACACTGCGGTGGCACATCTTGCTGGCGGCTTGGGCGTTCCTACTTGGATGCTCTCACGATACGATGCTTGCTTTAGATGGTGGCCGTACCAAGAAACAACCAATCTCTACCGAAGTGTGCGGTGCTTCTACCAGCCGAAAATGTTCGACTGGCAGTCGGTTATAGCTGATGTGCAAAAAAACTTAAATAAAATGTAATTTTCCACTTGCAATCCTAATACACTTAAACTATATTTAAGTTATCAGGACAACAAATGGGAGATTTACTGATGACTAAATTACGCCAAATCGTAAAAGACGCTTTCAAGTGCGATGAACTGGTTTACCAGTTTAGTGAAATCGATGTCGCAGACGGCTTAATAGCTGGTGAAGACGTAATGGCAGAGGTCAACGCTGAATACGTTGATGAAGCCATTGTTAAAGAAGCTGAGTGGCGTCTTGACATTGCCTACGAGAATATTGATGACTGCACTGGCTGGGATGGTAGACCATCGCGCCCAGAGGATTACAGGCTTCACAAAAAAGAAGCCCGACAGCTTGAGCGTTTTCTTAAAAAATATAGGGTGGCGTAAGCCACCCCAACAGGGAGATTATCTGATGATAGCAACAGTTAAAATTAATGATGTTGAGTATGGCACAAGTGCCAGCTTTGACGGTGAAACAGGCAAAATATTTATTAGTCGGATAACAAAATTCTGGAAATATCAGGTTTATAAAACCAGAAACGGCAGAGAATTTTTCCGGCGTATTCGTGTATCGCCAATAAAAAATCGAGAATTGCACAAGGCGGTCATTCACGCTTTTAAGGTTAAATATGGCGGTTAAAAATATAGGGTGGCATAAGCCGCCCTTTTTCTTTATGGTGATGTGATGTCAGATAATAGCGAACTCCTACAAAAGCTACACGATGACCCAGTACTGTTTGCAGAAACGGTGCTGGATGTTACACCCCAGCCGTGGCAAGCCAACGCCTTACGAGCAGTGCGCGACAATGAGCGTGTAGCTATTAAGTCCGGCCACGGTGTCGGCAAAACCGCGTTTCTGTCGTGGACAGTTCTGTGGTGGTTATGTACGCATTACCCCTGCAAGGTGGCTGTAACGGCTAACACGGCTCACCAGTTGTCAGACGTATTGTGGACTGAGATTGATAAATGGGCGCGGAAACTGCCGCCATTCTTCAAGGATCAGCTAGATTTCAAGACTGACAAGATTGCGCTCAAGGGTGCTACCGACAGTTTTGCCGTTGCCAGAACCAGCCGCAAAGAGAACCCAGAGGCGTTGCAAGGATTCCACAGCGAGAACATGCTGTTTATCTGCGAGGAAGCATCCGGTATCCCAGATGTCGTGTTCCAAGTCGGTGAAGGTGCTATGTCAACGGCAGGTGCGAAGACGGTCATGTGCGGAAACCCTACCAGATCAGATGGGTTTTTCTATGAGGCGTTTCACGGCTCACGAGAGCATTGGGCTACTATGACGGTTAGCTGTACTGATGCCACGACTGTTTCTGAGCAGTTCCTAGACAGCATGGCCAGTAAGTACGGTGCGGAAAGCAATGTTTACCGTGTTCGCGTTTTAGGCGAGTTCCCAACGCAGTCAGATGACGTGCTATTGCCGCTTAATCTTGTTGAGGACGCTATTAAGCGTGATATACAGCCTAACCCCAACACCCCTGTTGTATGGGGCGTGGACGTTGCCAGAATGGGTGGCGACAGATCAGCCATAGCAAAGCGGCAGGGCAGTGTGCTGATAGAAAAAATAAAAACTTATCAGAATAAAGATTTGATGGAGTTGTCCGGCATTATCCTGTCGGAGTATGAGGCATCGCCTTACCATCTGCGGCCAAAGGCGTTGTATATTGATGCTATTGGTCTGGGTGCTGGCCTAGCTGACCGCTTGCGTGAGCTTGACTTGCCAGCCGTTGCAATATCTGTCAGTGAAACTGCCAGCCTAAAGGACAGGTTTAACAGGCTCAGAGATGAGTTGTTTTGGAACGCAAGGGAATGGTTTGAGGCGCGTGACTGTAAAGTGCCGGATGATCAGACCTTGGTGCAAGAGCTTACCAGTGTGCGGTATAAGTACCTGTCTAATGGCAAGCTAAAGATTGAAAGCAAGGACGAGATGAAGCGCAGAGGCCAGAGATCGCCAGATGTCGCTGATGCGTTTGTTTTGTCATTTGCTCAACAGGGTGCGGTTGCAGGTGGCTTCTCAAGAGGCTATACTTCCAATCGCCCCATTAACGTCAACAAGGGATGGATAGTATGACCGACAACGTAGTCAATTTTCCTAATGAGTTTAATCTGAGCGTAGACCTAGAGGACGATAGTGCCATTGAGGGTGTGAGCGAGATTATAGATATTTTCGCACAAGGCTTACATTCAGCGCATGACGTTGACCCAGAAATTTTGATGGTGGCAATGATGGAAAACGCGGCTATTTGGGGCATCAGGGCTGGCATGGACGCTGATGATGTGACAGATACGTTTAAGCGGATGCGTGTTAGGCTTGAGGAAGAATACGATGCCTAAAGACCCACGATTAGAACGCGCTGGTGTATCCGGCTATAACAAGCCG
>Ga0208667_1000425_pt1 | contig 18299 bp, 18 predicted proteins | sample 11BtaG_FD_184085 | JGI IMG/M metagenome (GOLD analysis project Ga0208667, IMG submission 184085) | Marine viral communities from the Subarctic Pacific Ocean - 11B_ETSP_OMZ_AT15265_CsCl metaG (SPAdes) (version 2) | ecosystem: Environmental > Aquatic > Marine > Oceanic | place: Pacific Ocean... | reverse complement strand
ATTGACCAAGAAGATTTAGTTTTACCTGCGACAGTAGACGAATTAGTTAAACTTTTAAACAAAGTTTATCCTGAAAAGTCTGCTGTTTTAACAGATAATCCTAATAAGATATACTTTGAAGCAGGTCAACGTGATGTTGTCAAGTTTATTAACATGTTAAAAGAGAGGACAGAGAAGTAATTATGTGTATGTCAAAGCCTAAAGCACCTCAGATTGTGCAAGCTCCTGCACCTATTCCACCGTCAGCGCCTATTGAAGAAGATAAAGCGCCTAAAGTAGAAACAGCAGTAGATATGGACAAAGATTTAGATTTGAAGAAAAAGAAAAAAGTTGGAACTACAGCTTTACAAACATCTTCTGGTCTAAACATACCCACTACATCCGGTTTAAATATAACTTAATATTATGCATTATAATAATATGTTACAACAAAGCGCTAAAGAGCGATACGAAACATTAAGACAACACAGAGAACACTTTTTAGATAGAGGACAAGAGTGTAGTGAATTAACTATACCTTCACTTTTACCACCAGACGGCTTTCATTCTTCTACAGATTTATATAATCCATTTCAATCCGTTGGCGCAAGAGGCGTTAACAACTTAGCAAGTAAACTTCTTTTACTTTTGCTTCCACCCAATTCCCCATTTTTTAGATTATCAGTATCAGGTAACGCTAAAAGAGATTTAGACCAACAAAAAGAAATTAAGTCTGAAGTAGAAAAATCTTTAGCAACTATTGAAAGAGAAGTCTCAAGTAAAATAGAACAACTTGCATTAAGAGTTAGTGTGTTTGAAGCATTAAAACATTTAATTGTAGCAGGTAATGTCTTAACTTACTTACCTAAAAAAGGAACTATGAGAGTATTTCCTTTAACAAATTTTGTATGTAAAAGAGATGCTTCAGGTAACATTGTAGAAATAGTTATTGAAGAAACTATTCATCCAACATATTTAGATGGCGACACATTAGAAAGAATTTCACAGTTTGAAGACTACAAACCAGATGAAGAGTGTGAACTTTACACACACATTTACAAATTAAACGATAAAGAATTTTACACTTGTCAAGAAGTAAAAGGTGTTAAGATTGAAAGCTCACAAGGTACATACCCTATAGACAGTCTACCATACCAAGCATTAAGAATGGTAAGAGTAGACAATGAAGATTATGGGCGTGGTTATGTAGAAGAGTTTTTAGGTGATTTAAAATCATTAGAAGGATTATCTCAATCACTTGTAGAAAGTGCAGCTGCATCTTCTAAAGTAGTATTTATGGTAAGACCTAATTCTGTTACTAGAAAAAAAGATTTAGCTAATACTAGAAACGGTGACATAATTACTGGTAGTGGTGATGATGTAGCAGTATTACAAGCACAAAAACAATATGACTTACAAGTCGTAGAGAGAAGTATTGCTAAGTTAGAAGAAAGATTATCGTATGCTTTCTTATTAAATACAGCTATACAAAGAGATGCTGAAAGAGTAACAGCACAAGAAATTAGATACATGGCTCAACAATTAGAAACTGCTATGGGTGGTATATATTCATTACTATCACAAGAGTTTCAATTACCTTTGGTGACCATATTAATGAAACGTATGTCTCAAGCAAATGAGATACCTTCATTACCTAAAAATTCTGTTAAGCCTACAATTATTACAGGTGTAGAAGCTTTAGGTAGAGGAAATGATTTACAAAAATTAAGAGAATTTGTTGCTGAGATTGCAAACTTAGCACAAGTAAATCCTGCTGTAGTACAAAGTTTAAATGCTCAGGATTTAATTAAACGTATTGCTACTGGTTTAGGTATTGATACGGAAGGTCTTGTTAAGTCTGATGAAGAACTTGCACAAGAACAATCAGCTCAAGAAGATGCTATGCAAAATCAACAGATGATGCAAATGGCAGAGAAGGCTATAGCACCCGCAGTACAAGGTGCTATGAAACAATCACAAGAAGGATAATTAGATGGTAGATAAAGTAGAAATACAGGAAGAAGAAACTGGTATTGAACAACCAGTAGAACAAACAAACGAGACACAGTCGGCACAAAGTAAACCTGAAGGCTTGCCTGAAAAATTCAACAGTGTTGAAGATTTAGCAAAGTCATATGCAGAGTTAGAAAAGAAACTTGGTGGACAATCTCAAGAAACAAAAGACGAAGTAGACCCAGTTGCTAAAGCAACACCTAAGTCTGATAATAATTTAGAAATAGCTGAGAAAGCTGTTACTGATGCAGGTTTAGATATGTCTTCTTTACAAGCAGAGTATGCTGAAAAAGGTGAGTTAGATACAAAGTCTTATGAAGCTTTAGAAAAAGCAGGCATATCAAAAGAATATGTGGATAGTTACATTGCAGGTCAAGAAGCTATTGCTAAAACACAAGCAGATGAAATTAAATCTACTGTTGGTGGTGATGACACATATCAGGAGATGGTTGACTGGGCTTCTAAAAATATGACTGAAGGTGAAAAAACTGCTTACAACAAAGCTGTAAACAGTGGTGACATGGACACAGTTAAACTAGCTGTCAATGCACTTAAAGGTCAATTTGAAAGAGCTAATGGTGTTGAGCCTAAACTTGTAGAAGGTAAAGCACAACCAAGTCAAGAACAAGGTTTCTTGTCATGGGCTCAAGTAACAGAGGCTATGGCTGACCCTAGATATGCTAAAGATATGGCATATCAAAACGAAGTTAAAAATAAATTAGCTAACAGTAACTTATAATATGTGGTTAATAGCATTAAAAAAACTGTATGACGCAGAGGTTGCGGAGAGTACAGCAGTTATTGATACATTTTTAAAAAATTCTGTTGGTGTTGCAGACCATGATAATTTTATGAAAACTATAAAATCACAGTTTGATAAATTAGTACATGCAAAACATGCCATATCAGAAATTGATGAAATAACTAAAAACGTAACAGAAGGAAAAAACAATGTACGGAAAGAAAAAAGCTAAAGGTAAAAAAATGTTAAAAGGTGGACAGAAAAAACTACCTGCTGCATTACAGAAAAAAATAATGAAAGCTAAAAAGAAGTAATGGCTAAAAGAGGACTGTACGCCAACATCCATGCGAAGCGTAAACGTATTGCTGCGGGTTCTGGTGAGAAAATGCGGAAGGTGGGAGCTAAAGGTGCGCCTACTAAAAAACAATTTAAAAGAGCGGCAAAAACAGCTAAGAAAAAGTAATGCCGGCTAAAAAATATCAGTCACCTTCCGGCGGTTTAAATGCTGCCGGGAGAAAATATTTTAAAAGAAAAACTGGTGCTAACTTAAAAGCTCCAGTCACAGGAAAAGTTAAACGTGGTTCTAAAGCAGCCAAACGTAGAGCTAGTTTCTGTGCACGTATGTCCGGAGTAAAAGGTGCAATGAAAAAACCTAATGGTAAACCTACAAGAAAAGCTCTAGCATTACGTAAATGGAAGTGTAGATAGTTGTGCACCCTTTTTAGGGGGCAACTTGCCAACACATATTTAATAAAGTGTAATAACTTGACCACCTGCGGGTGACAATCTTGAATGTGAAACTGAAACATATGTAGAGGCTTTTATAAATAAACGTCATAACATAATAGGAGAACACTATGGCAAATGCAAGTCCAGTATCAGTTGGAAGAGTAAATGCAAGTGGTTCGGAAGACGCTCTGTTTCTGAAAGTTTTTGCGGGAGAAGTACTTACTTCTTTTGATAGAGCTTCAGTAACTCAAGGTGCAGAAATGGTTAGAAGTATTTCTAACGGTAAATCTGCAACTTTCCCAGTAATGGGTAGAGTGGATGCTTCGTACCATACAGCAGGTGCTGAAATAACTGGTTCAGATGTAAACCACAACGAGAAAGTTATTACAATTAATGACCTTCTTTTATCTTCAGTATTTTTATCAAATATTGAGGAAGCAAAAAACCATTGGGATGTAAGAAGCGCTTACTCTACAGAAATTGGTAGAGCGTTAGCTTTCCAAAAAGATAAGCATATCTTACAAACAATTGGTCAAGCAGCACAAGCTTCTGCAAACGTAGCCGACAGCGGTTATGCAGCAGGAACTGTACTTACAAACACAGGTATTGCTTCAGCTACTGCTTCAACAGCAGCGAACGCAATGATTGATAGTTTGTTTGATGCGGCTAAACAATTAGATGCAAACTACGTTCCAAAAGAAGGTAGAAAAGCATTTATCAAATTAGAAGAGTACTACAAATTAGCAAACGGTACTAACGTAACTAACGTTGACTTCTCAGGTCAAGGTTCAATTGCGGAAGGTAAAGTTGTTAAAGTAGCAGGTATTGAATTAGTACCTACTGCACACTTTGTAGCGTCTAACGTAACTGCGGCTCCGGATGCAGGTTCAGCAACTGCGGGTGGTTCAAACCCTCAAGCTGTTGACTTATCAAACTACGTATGTTTGGTATCTCATCCTTCTGCTGTAGGTACTGTAAAACTTATGGATTTAGCTGTTGAAAGCGAATATGATATAAGAAGACAAGGTACTCTAATGGTTGCTAAGTACGCTATGGGACACGGTGTCCTAAGAGGCGAGGCAGCTGTAGGAATTAAAGAAGCGTAATAGCTTAACTTTAATATTATTAGTGGCGGTAGAGGGAGACTGAAGCCGCCGCTATATTAACTAATAGGATATTATGACTACACAGATTACACCAACTACGGAACTACAAGCGATAAACATAATGTTGTCTGTTATCGGTGAGGCTCCAGTTAACTCAATTACAGGCACTACATCCGTTGATGTAAGTACAGCAAAAAATCTTTTAGATGAAACTTCTATGTCAGTTCAATCTCAAGGATGGCATTTCAATACACATGAAAATTATAAAAACTTGGCATTAGACCAAGATAGCAAAATTCCCCTACCTTCAAACTGCGTTAAAGCTGACGCTAGTAAAAACTTTAGATACATAAATGTTACATTAAGAAATGGTTTTCTATATAATTTAGAAACACATACAGATGTTTTTACAACAGTACCAGAAGTAGATTTAGTTTTAGTACAACAATTTGAACAACTTCCAGAATACGCAAGACAATACATTACACAAAAAGCATCAAGAAGATTTGCTTCAAGATTTTTAGGTGATGCTCAAATTGTGCAATTAATTGGACAAGATGAAAATGAAGCACTTATGGCATTTCACCAAGCAGATAGTCAAGAAACTGATGTGAATATGCTAGAAGGTGATAGCAATACTTACTCAATAATTAATAGACCAACTAGAAGGACTTATTAATGGGTGGAGTAGTATCTCAGAGTATTCCTAATTTTCTGAATGGTATCTCACAACAAACACCAACACAGAGAGGTATCAATCAAGCAGAAGAACAGGTAAATTTACAAAACAATATTGTAGATGGTTTATCTAAAAGACCTGCTTTTGAATATATAGACACTATAGATGCTACTAATGTATTTCCTAACACTGTAAAGTTTTGGTCTATACAAAGAGATAAAGATAATCAATTTGTTGTTATATTTTATAATGGTGGTGTAAAAGTTTATGATTTAGATGGTAATGAAAAACCTGTTACAATAGCAAGTGGTAGTAGTTATTTAACTTCAACTAATCCTAAAGCAGATTTTAAATTAGTTAACATTGCAGACTACACTTTTGTTGCAAATAAACAAACTACAGTTTTAGCAGATACAAACACAAGTGCTGCAAAGATAGAAGAATTTTATATTAATGTTGTTACATCTAATTATGGTAGAGAATATGCTGTAACAGTACAACATCCTAATATGTCTTATGCTGTTAAATCTTCTTTACAAATGCCAAGTGGTAGTAATTTAAACCATGATGCTGTGTTTAGAGATACAGCACACATTGCTGATATTTTATTTAGAGGTACGTCTAGTACTTATTTTGATTCATCTTCAGATGCTGATTTTAAATTAACTAGAGAAGACACAGGTGCAACTTTAAGCACAACTCAAGGATTAGGAACATCTTCGGAAGTAACTAATTATTTTACTATGTCTCAATATCCGGGTGTTATTAGAGGTGTTTCAACAAATGGCAATAGTAATTACACAGTGTTAACAGCTGATGGTTCTGGTAATACCGGTATGTATTCTATAAGAGATGAAATATCTGACTTTACAAAATTACCTTATCATGCAAGTACTGACAGTATTATAAAAGTTACAGGTGAAGATGGAGATACATTATCTGATTATTATGTAAAGTTTGAAACAGATGGTGTTTGGAAAGAAACTATAGGTCAAGATGTAAGTCTTGGTTTAAATAACTCTACGTTACCACATGCTTTAATAAATAATAATGATGGTACATTTACATTTCAAGAAATAGATTGGGATGATAGAAATGCAGGAGATGGAATTACAAACTCTAATCCAAGTTTTGTAGGAAACCAAATTAATAATTTATTGTTTTATAAAAATAGATTAGGCATGCTTTCAAGAGATAATTTAATTCTATCTGAAAATGCAGGTTTTTTTAATTTCTTTTCTAAAACAGTTACACAAGTATTAGATACAGACGCAATTGACATTGCAGCTTCAGGTTCTGAAGTTAATACACTATTTGATAGTGTTGCATTTAATGAAAGTTTATTATTATTTTCTGAAAAAGCACAATACAAATTAGGAAGTGTTGGAGAAACAATATCTCCCACAAGTGCTGTTCTTAATGAAGTATCAGCATTTGAATTTGATGCTAACGTAAAACCTGTATCAGCAGGTAAGTATGCATACTTTGCACAAGCAAGAAATAATAATACAGCAATTAGAGAGTATTATGCAGATGATGATACATTAACTAATGATGGTTTAGACATTACAGTGTCAGTACAAAATTTAATACCAAGTAATGCATATCAATTAATTAGTAATACAACTGAAGATACTTTAATTACATTAGCTTCAGATACAGCAGACACACAAACGGCACCTTATACTACAGGTACAAATATTACATCAACTAATGGTGGTACTATGTTTATTTATAAATACTTTTTTGATAAAGGTGAAAAAGTACAAACTGCTTGGTCTAAATGGACATTTGATAATGCTAAAATATTAGGCGGTATGTCTTTTGAAAGTTTTGTTTATTTATTAGTAGTAGAAGGAACAGATACTAAATTAGTAAAAATTGATTTAAGAAATTTAAGAAATGGTACTATAGGTTTTAACATATATTTAGATTTAAGAAAAAGTGTTACAGGTACATATGATGCTAATACAAATTTAACTACGTTTACATCTCCGTATGGAGCTAAAACAGGTTTGATAGCAGTAGATGGTGTTAACGGAAATAACTATTCTGTTACAAATACAGCCGGCTCTACTTACACAGTAGAAGGTGACCACACAAATTTAATTATTGGTATTCCATATGAAAGTAAATATAGAATGTCACCACAGTACGTTAGAGAAAACTCAGGAAGAGGTTTGGTAGCAATAACATCAGGTCGTTATCAAATTAGAAACATATCATTAAATTATGAAACTTCAGGATATTTCCAAGTTGAAGTAACACCTAATGGTAGAGATACAAGTTTTTCATTTATGAATGGATATGTTATTGGAACAGCTACAAGTAAAGTAGGTGTACCTGCTATTAGTTCAGGAACTATTAAGGTACCCGTTTCATGTAGAAACACAGATTTTACATTAGATATTAAAAGTTCTTCACACCTGCCAATGTATATTGCTAGTGCAGAGGTAGAAGGATATTATCATAATCGTTCAACAAGGATTTAAATGACCAGAGAAAACTACGTACGACCCGCTATACTAAAAGATACTTTAGAATTAGCACCTAGAATACGCCAAGCTGACCGTGCAGAGATTAGAGCATCTAATAACTCTTCACCTTTGCAAGCTTTAGTGTTTCCATTTACGGAACCTAATGGTAAAGTTTATAGTATTATAGGTACAACAGATGAAGGTGTTATAGGTATGTTTGGTGTTGCTAAATGTGCTGAGCCTGACTATGGCGTAGCATGGATGTTGTCTAGTGAAACACTATTTAAACATACAAAACAATTTATAAAAGAATGTCCGTATTGGATAGATGAGATGGGTAAAGGTTATAAATATCTTTATAACTTTGTAGACAAAAGAAATTGGAAGTCACTTAAATGGCTTCAGTATTTAGGCTTTGAACCAAAAACTGAAATAGGAGATTATGGTTTTGGTAAAATGCCATTTTTATTAATGATGAAGGAGATAAACAATTAACTATGTGTGATGCAGTATCGGCAATAACTGCCGGATTGAAAATAGCTACAGCAGTACAAGATTACAGAAGCAAAAAAGTAGTCGCAGAAAGTCAAGAACAAGCAAACGCAATAACAAGAAAAAATTCTGACCAAGCATATTTAAATGATTTAGCTAAAATAGATGCAGAAAAAGTAGCAGCAAGTAGAGAAAAGAAAGCAGAAGATTTTAGAATATCTCAAGAAAATATTAAAAAAGAAGCAGAAGCATTAAATAGGAACGCAGGTAATGGCACTAAAATTATACAAGACATTGCAGGTACATATGATATGCAGTTTTTAGATGTTGCAAGAGATTATGAAACAGATGTAATTAAATTAATGTATCAAGAAGATGATGCATATGCTGCACAACAAAGAAGATATAATAGTATTAAACCTGTCGTAATGCCTAGTCAAACAGGATTATTATTACAAGTAGGCACAATTGGAGCTGAAGGGTACGCAATGAATAAAGCATTAACTAAACCAGATACAGGAGAGGTAGTAGCACCATAATGGCATATAAATCAAGAGTAACAAATAAATACATGGGCTCTACGTTTGCAGGTAGAGTAAACGCAGCCACCGCAACAGATGCAACAGATTTAATTAACATTTTAAAAAAAGACGTTAATCCTGCTATTAGCAGAATAATGGTTAAAAATGTTGAAAACAAAAAAGATGAAGCTGTACAAGAAATTAATCAATTGTTAACTACAAGAGATGCTGACACAGTTCAAAAAGAAATACTAGAAGGTAAACATCCTAATTTAAATAATAAATATGTACAAAAAACTGTACAATATCACACAGGAAGACACCAAGCTATTGATGCTATTACACAGATAGAAGCCAATAAAGATAAATATAATTTTCAAACAACTAATCTACCTGCTTTTTACAAAGAATATTTACCAAGTTTTGCAGATAAAGATGGTTCATATGCTTTAGGATTTGCAGCTGTATTCAATAATTATAAAGCTAAAGATGCTATTAAAGACGCAAAAGTAAGAAGTGACTTTGCACAAACAGAAAAATTAAAAGAAGGTGCAAAAATAGTTTCACGTACAGAACCAGAAGATTTTTGGAATGAAGTAAATAGTTTACACACACCGCTTCCACCAGAAGAAGGTGGCACAGTCAGAAGATATTTATATACAAATAAAGAAGCTAATGATGCTGCACTTTTATTTCTTAACAACGCTATTGATGGAGCTGCAAGTACTGCTGATTTAGCTAAAATAGAAGATATTATAAACATGGACAGAGGAATTGGTGAAGGTGGCAACGAATTAGGTTCATTAAGAAGTGTTAAAAACAATGCTGATATTGCAAAAGTTATTGAAGCTTATGAAAATAAAAATAGAACATTAGCTAATGCGGAATATACAGCATCTGTTAGAGCTACAGAAAAAGATAAAAAAGAAAGAATAGAAAATATATTTAGCATAGACAGAAGCACAGTTGAAGGTGAGCTAGAATATCAAACACAAGTTAAAGATGCTGTTAAAGCACATCCATCTTTAAATATAACTTTAAACAGTATTGCTAAAAACAATTTAGAATTATTTGAAGACCAAAACAAAGTTGCAAATATACAAATAGATATAATGAATGGTTTATATAATAATAATGAAAATGGTTTATTAGAAGCTTATAGAGATGCGTCAAACAATCCAGAAACATTGGTGTTATTAAACAAAATGTTAGTAGACGCTAAAACAAGAGAAGCAAATGCATACACGCCACCATTTCAAGAAAAAGCATTTACAAATACAGTTGGTAAAATTAACAAAATAATTGTAGACTTAGTTCCTGCTGTAGATAAAAAATATAATTCACAAAAAAATCAATATGTGTCAGATTTAATTCAACAAGAAATGCAAAAAGATTATATGGAATGGTTGTCACAACATCCTAGACCTTTAAAATTAGCTGATTCCAGTGAAAAAGATGCGTGGAATTTAAAACAACAAGAGTTCTTTACTAAAACATATAATGAAAAAATACAAACATATTCTAATCAAACATGGTTAAATGGTTTAGCAGATAGAATAAACAAAGAAGGAATAGATTTAACTTCTTCTATTGACTTAGATGATATAGTAGTTGAGTATTATGAAAGTAATGTTGCAAGTGCAGTAGAAACTTTTAAACCTTTTGCAACTCAGATTACTTCACAGGCAGAAGCTAGTTTATTGTCGCCAGTTACAGTAATGATGGAAAGTGCAGATTTTCAAAGATTATTAAATACAAAAGGATTTGAAAATTTTAAAACTGATAAAGTAGCACAACAGTCATTAGCAGAAAGATTAATTAAAGATTTAGAAATAGAAAATACTGATTACACTGACCAAATAAATCAAGTAATAGATAGTATAAATGAGAACATACAAACGTTTGACCTTCCTAAAATTGAAACATATACACCTTTAGGTTTATTTGAAAAAGGTGACAGTGTAGAAGCACAACAAAATTTCTTTGTAGATACACTTGAGCAACTTACAGGAAGACCAATAACTAAAGATTTATACAATAGAGTTCTAAGTGAAGACGCTAAGTTAAATTTAGCAAAAGCATTTAACATTAGTTCAGTTCAATTAGATGAATTGGTTAGTGAATATTTAAAATAATATAGGAATAAACAATGGCATTAGATTTAGGAATTTCTTTTACAGAAGATGATACGCTAACAAACACAGAGAAGGGTATGGCTTCTCATAAAAAAAATAGAAGAAACAGAATAGAACGTAAAAAATATGATGCTATGCAAAAAGCTGAGCGTCAAAAACTTGCACTAGACAAACTACAATCTGATGATTTTCAAAATGTATTACGTAGATACTATGAAGGTGGTTTAAGTGATGCAAACAATGCTGTTACTGGTGGTAAAGCAATTAAAGATTACACTAAAACTGAATTAATAGAAAAATTTTATCAAGACAGAATTTGGAGTGAGTACAATACAGTAGGTATTGTTAATGATGTTGGACAAGTATTAGCTAAGGATGACCAGTACAAAGGTGACTGGGCAGAGATTACACAATTGTATGCTGACTTACCTTATTTTGGTGGTGAAACAATTGGTTTTTACAAGTGGGCTAAAGATTTTGTACCTGCATTAATAGCTGACCCTATTAACTTATTTAGTTTAGGTGCAGGTAAAATTGTTGCAAGAGAAGCAAGTAAAACTGCAATAGGTGCTTTAAGTAAAGCTGAGTTTCAAAAACAAGTAGCTAAAAAAGCTGCATTAGAAATAGGTAAGAAAGAAGCTATGTATGGTGGTAGTGTGGCTGTAGCCGCTGACTTAGCTAGACAAACTGCTGAAAAAGACGCAGGATTAATGACTGATTATAATTTAACTAGAACATTAATTACAGGTGCAACAGGTGCTGTAGCACAAGGTACAATTGGTGCCGGCATGTCTGCATGGTCTGCCAAAGGTAAAGCAGGTAAGTTTTATGACAAAGGTGATGGCTTTAAGTCTGACTTTGACAGAGACTTTGCGTGGGCAGGAAGTAAAGCTGATGAAACCTTTTCAGGTAAAGATGGTAAAGTAAAAAAATTCAAACCAGAAAATCCATCTAAGAAAAATCCCAAAAGAGTAACAGAAAGAACAAGTGAAGTAGAGACGATAAACAACAAAGTTAATGAAATTAAAAGACGAACACCTATTATTAATTTATCTAAAATCAAACCAGATGATGACCATAATGTTATTATTCAAGAAATTAAAAACTCTGTAAATAAATTAGTTAAAGAAGGTAATGTTAGAACAACAGAAAGAGTTGGTCTATTTAGACAAATACAATTAAAAGCTGCTAAATTATTAGGTAAAGAAAATGCAGAAAAACTAGATGAAGAATTAAAAACAATTGCAAAAATATCACCAGACTTAGCACCTACTATTTATGCAGGTCGTGTTAACATAGTAAACAAAAGTAAAGAAGTTTCTGAAATTAGAACATTAGCAGATAATGCTGTTGACATGGATGAGAAAATTGCAATTACAAATAAATTAATAGAATCTTTAGATGAAAAATCTATATTAATTAAAAACCATGTAGAAACAGTACAAGGTGTTTCTGACGCATTGAACCAACAAAAATTAACGGTAGAAATGACAGAAGCTGACAAGTTAAGAATAGAAACAGATATAGCATTAAAAGAAGAATTACCATTATTAATTGCTAAAATTAAAAAATTAAAACCGGCACAAAAAATAAAAGCTGTTAATGATTTAGCTGATATAAGTAAAAATGATTACAAAATGAATAAAGTAATTAAAAACATTAATAGAAAATTAAAACAAAAAGATGTTACTTTCTTTGAAGCTTACAATGAATACACAACAGCAAACTTACTGGGTGACCCTACTACACATGAAATTAACTTACTGTCTGCCGCAGTTAAATTTCAAACACAAATTGTAGAACAGTTTGCAGGTGGTTTAATTAGTTTTGGAAAAGGTAATAGAAGACAAGGTATAAATCAAATTAAAATGGCAGGTGATTTATTAATTGCACAAACAAGATTTTTTCAAATAGCATTTAAGAAAGCTAAGTTATCATGGAAAGCTAATAGAAGTATTGGTGACAGTTTAGAGCACAGATTTGATGGTAGACAACAAAGAAACATGGAAACATACTTTGAACAATTAAAAGCTTCTGACAGTATTATCAAACAAGTTGCAGGTAAAGCAGCTACACCGCTTGGTAAATTATCTTTTCTTACTTTAAGATTACTAGGTGCCGGTGATACTTTAATGAAAAACATTTTTAACAGAGCAGGAAGAGTTGCCAATGTTAATCAAAGAATGAGAGCTTTTTATCCTGAATTATGGAAAGAAAGAAAACTATTTAACAAATCAAGTATTGTTGATTTACAAGATAACATAAGAAATACTAAAGAAAATCTTAGATTTGAAACAGCACAAGATAAACCTAATGTTAAAAGAATAGAAAAATTAAATAAAAAATTAACAGAATTAGAAAAAACTAAAGTAGAACAAACACCATTTGAAAAAAAATGGTCTGAGTTATATTATCAATATGAAGATGAGTTTGGTAATTTTAAAGAAACAAAAACATTTAATAAACTAGAAGCATCATCATTAGATGACTTAACAAAATCAGTTGCAAATGACCCTACATATATTGCTCGTAGTGGTTCATTTACACAAAATCTTAAAAATGAGATGTTAGATGCTAACCAATTTTATCCAGACCAAAAACAAAGTGGTGCTAATATTGGTGATTGGTTATTAAAGACTGTTAATAAAGCTCCATTACTTAGAGTGCTTACAAGTTTACACTTTGTAAAAACTCCTGTTAACTTATTTAAATATGGTTGGCAAGCAACTCCTATACTTAATAAATTAAACGTGGAATTTACAGCTATGCAAAATGCTTCTGACCCTATTGTTAGAAACAAAGCACAATCTATTAAAGCTGTAGGTATAGCTGTGTATGGCTTAGCAACGCACCTAACACTACAAGGTAGTTTAACAGGATATAGAGAAAAAGATAGAAAACATAGATTTGCTTATAAATGGCAAGATGAAAATGGTGTAACACAATACACACAACTTTCTCGTTTCTTTCCTTTATCAATTCCGTTTATGGTTACAGCATCAATACAAGATGCATTAGAAGAAGCAAGTGATATATTTAATGACCCATTACACAGCGCAGAGCAAGAAAGATACTTAGATTTTATGCGCCATATTGGTGGTGCATCAATGTCTTTATGGTCTAACATTTTTGCTAGTAATTTAATGACACAAGATTTCTTTAAATTAACTGAGATATTTTCTGAAACAGAAGCTACTAATGAAGAAGGAGCTGCTAATATTTCTAGATTAGAAAGATATTTTGGAAGATTTACTTCTAAGAATGTACCATTAGCTACGTCATGGAGATGGACAAATAAAGTATTTGCAGACGGTGAAGCAGAACTTGTAACAGCTTTAGACCATTTAAAACAATCAACACCTTATGGTTTATCTAAAATAATAAATGAAAAATACTTAGGTGGTAAATTAGATGCATTAAATTATGGAGATGCATTATCACCAAAATCTGACCCGTTGGGAAATGAATATGCAAAACCTAGAGGATTGTTATTAGGTCAAGCACAAGATATGTTTCCTGTTACTTCACATTGGAGTAATAATATGGTAGACAGTAACGGAAATAAAATTGTATTATCACCGGCAGCTAGAGAAAAATTAGAAACTTCTAATATTAAATGGGAAAGACCTCAGTTTACTATTCAGCTTGGAACTAAAAAGCCATTGAATATGAAATTAACTACAGCTATTCAATACAAACACCCTGTTACGGGAGAAACAATTAAATTTCCAGAAGGCATTACTATGTACGAAGCAATGCGTCAAGTTAAAGGTCAAATTAAAATAGCAGGAAGAACTTTAAATGAAACATATCAATATGAGTTAGAAAATCCTAATTCTGAATTTAATAAAAGATATGCTTCTAATAAACTTCTTGGCGGTAAATATATTGGTGATGATTACCTATTACAACGAATAAGAGAATTTGAAAGAGAAGCTAGAGAGTGGATTAAAAGCAATGCTTTAATTGATATTAACGGTAAAATCACTACAGCTAGTGCACTTAAACGTAGTGCAGAAAACATTGAATTTATGGAATTAATGGGTGAATAGATAAAGTACCCCTTTTAGAAGAGATAAACACAAATTATGGCTAATTCATTCGTAAGATACACCGGAAACGGTACAACTACTACATACGCTATACCTTTTAGTTACAGAGATACAGCTGATTTATCAGCTACAGTAGCAGGTGTAAACATAACAGCATATTCTTTAGATGCAGCAGGCACTCTTCTTACATTTACTACAGCACCTGCTAATAATGCTGCGATTGAAATACGAAGAACTACAAGCCAAAATACAAAATTAGTAGACTACGTATCAGGCTCAGTATTAACTGAAAATGACCTAGATACAGATAGTGACCAAGCGTTCTTTATGTCGCAAGAAGCGATTGATAAAGCAAGTGATGTAATATCATTAGATAACGTAGATTTTAACTGGGATATACAAAATAAAAGATTAAAAAATGTAGCAGACCCTGTAGATAATACAGATGCTGTTAACAAACAATTTATATCAACTAATTTACCTAATATTACAACAGTAGCAGGTATTAGTTCAGATGTAACTACAGTTGCAGGTATCAGCTCAGATGTTACTTCGGTAGCTAGTGATGCTACAGATATAGGCACTGTTGCTACAAACATAGCGTCAGTAAACACAGTAGCTACAAACATCAATGATGTAATTAAAGTTGCTGATGATTTAAATGAAGCAATTTCAGAAGTAGAAACTGTTGCAAATGATTTAAATGAAGCTACTTCTGAAATAGAAGTTGTTGCTAATAATATAACTAATGTTAATACTGTAGGTACTAACATATCTAACGTTAATACTGTAGCAGGTGTAAATGCAGACGTTACTACAGTTGCAGGAATAAGCGCTGATGTAACTTCAGTAGCAGGTATATCAACTGCTGTATCTAATGTTAACTCAAATAGCACAAACATTAATGCTGTTAATGCTAATTCAGCTAACATAAATACTGTTGCAGGTATCAATGCAGATGTAACTTCTGTTGCAGGAATATCAAGTGATGTTTCTACAGTTTCAACAAACAATGCAAATGTCACTGCTGTTGCAGGTAATGCATCTAATATTAACACAGTTGCAGGTAACACAACTAACATTAATACAGTAGCAACGAACAATGCAAATATTACAACAGTTGCTGGAGCAAATACAAATATTAATACAGTTGCAACTGATATAGCCAATGTCAACACTGTTGCTACAAATATACCTTCAATAAATAGTTTTGCTAACACTTACAGAATTGGTGCAACAGACCCAACAACATCTTTAGACGAAGGTGATTTATTTTATAATTCAACAGACAATGCTCTTAAATATTATAATGGTTCATCTTGGCAACAAATTACAGCAGATACAGATGTTAAGAGTTTAGTTTCAGCAAATGATACAACAGCAGGTTTTTTAAATGGAAAATTAGTAGCAGGTTCAAATGTTACATTTACTGAAAATAATGACGGTGGAAACGAAACACTTTCCATTTCAGCAACAGACAATTCAATACCTTTTGCAATAGCACTTGGGTAAATAATTAAGGAGAAAAATAAAAATGGCAAATAACTTTAATTCAACAACAGCTAGTTTGACAAATGCTACGTTGACTACAGTTAAGACTACTACATCTAACAAACAAGTTATGATTGGTTGTCTAGTATCTAATACTGGTACAACTTCTATACTTATAGATATAGTTCTTAATAACGGTTCTAACGATAGATATATTGTTAAACAAGCACCAGTACCAGTTGGAAGTTCTTTAGAAGCAATATCAGGAAAAGTAATTATTCCTAGTGGTGGTGCTGTTAAAGTAAAATCTGACAATGCTTCTGGTATTGCAGATGTAATTATTTCAACATTGGAAGACGTAGCGTAATGTATTTAGGAAATCAACCAGCATTAAGTTACACAAGTTTTGCAAAGCAAGACTTCACTACAAGTGCGACTACATCTTACACACTTGATAATCCTGTAACTAACGAAAATGAAATTGCATTATTTATAAATTTTGTAAGGCAAGAACCTACAACTGCATATACTGCAACTAATACAAGTTTAACTTTAACAAGTGCTACATCTGCATCAGATGATATGTACTGTGTGTTTTTAGGTAAAGCTGTTCAAACTGTAAATCCTCCTGCTGGTTCAGTAGGTGCATCACAAATAAGTGATGGTTCAATCGCTTTAGGAAAATTATCTGCTACTGGTACAAAAGATAGCACAACATTTCTAAGAGGCGATAATAGTTTTGCTGTTCCAGCTGGTGGTGTTAATACTCCAGCTTTTTCAGCAAAAGTCAGTAATGGAACTTCTTTATCTGATAATACAGCAACTAAAATAGAATTTGGAACTGAAGTATTTGATGTTGGAGGTTGTTATAATAATACAAGTAGTACAGCAACTTTAAATGGAATATCTGTTCCATCATATTCTTTTGCACCAAATGTATCTGGAAAATATATAATGGGAGCTTCTTTCAGAATGAATGGTGATACTGATTGGGATATTTTAGATATTCAATTTGGTGGTGGTACAATAGATAATAGATTTTCTATTGTTCACAGAAGATATAATTCACTTAGTGTAATGGGAATATCATCTTTTAATGGCACTAGTAATGCTGTTCATGTTGAAGGTTTTGTTTCAGGTGTAACATCACAATCACTTTATAATAGTGCAAGAGATAGTTGGTTTTTTGCATACAAAATTATAGAATAAGGAAAATAAATTATGGCAATAACAAAAATACAATCTGAAAGTCTTAACCTAGCAGACACTTACGATTTCACAGGAACTGTAACTGGTGCTGGTGGAATTACAGAAGCAGATTTTTTTCATACTACCTCTGGTCAATCTATAAGTGCAGACACATCAACTTTAGTAAGTGGAAACTGGTCAAGAACAACGACAACTGGATTTTCTAAAATAGGAACTGGTATGAGTGAAAGCTCTGGAATATTTACATTTCCATCAACAGGAATTTATTTAATAACTTTTCATACTTTTTGGAATGGTTTTGGAAGCAATGGTGCTAGTGATGCAAATTATTGCCAATCAGTTATTAAAGCAACTACAAATAATTCTAGTTATTCAAATATAAGTGCCGATATATCTCTAGCTTCATCAAATATAAATCCAAAAGTAAGATATGTTGGAACTAATTCACAAGCTATGTTTGATGTAACAGATACATCTACTCATAAAGTTTTATTTCATGCTTATATAGAACATGAAAATGGAACTTTAACTGGAGGTAGCAATAATCTTACATACGCAATTTTTATAAAATTAGGCGACACATAAAATTAAGGAGGAACAAACTATGGCACAACTATCAACTAAAATTAAAATGTACTGTGATGCAAATGGTGTATCAGAAGTAGATTTTACTA
>Ga0208667_1000424_pt1 | contig 18343 bp, 34 predicted proteins | sample 11BtaG_FD_184085 | JGI IMG/M metagenome (GOLD analysis project Ga0208667, IMG submission 184085) | Marine viral communities from the Subarctic Pacific Ocean - 11B_ETSP_OMZ_AT15265_CsCl metaG (SPAdes) (version 2) | ecosystem: Environmental > Aquatic > Marine > Oceanic | place: Pacific Ocean... | reverse complement strand
TTCCATCAGCTCCTTTTTCCATATCTTTTAGCTTATTGAAGTTAGTCTTCCATCTTTCAGCGCATACCGCTTCATGTTTTGCTAATTCTGCGGCCACCTCGTTGACATCCATGTTTATTCCCCTAAATTGCTTGAACTTTTTTGTTCTTCAATAATTATACCAAAATCAGACCTGAAAGTCAAGTATTATTTTCTGATGGTATATATTTTAACTGGCTCGGTCTTTCCTTTCACCGTAACTTCATCGAGGAACTCGTAGTCAAACCCGTCAACTAAACTGTGTTCCGATATGATTAAATCTGCATCATAGTTCTTGCAAGACGATTCTAAACGGGCAGCCAGATTAACAGCATCACCCAAAACGGAATAGTCAAAGCGAGTACTACTACCAAAGTTGCCCACCACACAGTTTCCCGTATTGATGCCAGCTCCTGTGTTAATTTGATCAAGGCCCTCTTCTCTAAGTGTTTCATTTAATTCTCCTAATGCTATTCTCATTTCGATAGCAGCTTCAGTGGCTTTTCGCTCTTGTTCTTCTACGTCTAATGGAGCGTTCCAGAAAGCCATGATACAGTCGCCCATGTATTTGTCGATTGTACCTTCGTGTTTTAATATTATTTCAGTTTGATTGTCAAGAAAACGATTTATAAGTCTGGTAAGACCTTGGGGATCTTTTTGGTATTTTTCAGAAATCGGTGTGAATCCTCGAATATCTGAAAAAAGAAAAGTGAGTCGTTTAGTCTCCCCACCCAATCTCAGTAATGTTGGGTCCTCCTGTAATTTTTTTACCAAGGCCGGACTAACATACGTGCCGAATTGTTGTTTAATTTGCAATCTCAATAAAAACTGCGTAATGAAATTCCTGAAAGTTATGATACTCCAGAATAAAAACCCGACTAAAATAGTGCCAGAAACGTCAAGTAAGTAGGAAGATTTGTACATTTCCAGGGCAAAGTATATAAGGCCTCCAATAGTTAGTAGTAAGACTGGAAGTGACAGCCATATACGAGATGCTGTAATCCAAAGTAATAGTAGAGCCAGAAGGGCGGCTCCCAGCTCTACTGCTACACTCCATGTCGGGATGGATGGGCTGTTTCCTTCTATAAGTGAATGAAGTACGTTTGCTTGAATCTCATGAGGGTAAACGGCTCCTTGTGCTGTAGGCACGGGATTGGTTACACCTTCGGCAGTTACTCCAAAGATAACAAAGGGAGCAGGTATAGGGTTCTCCATGTACTCTGCTGCAGTTTGTCTATAGAATTTAACGTTTTGTTGAATCCATACTCTTGCGTTTGCGTCCGTGTGTATAAGTGGATAATTTGGTATACGTACCCATTCTACACCTTCGCTTGTCTTAATCTGATAACTTGGATCACCGACACCAACTCTCAACATCTCTAACGCAAAAGAGGGATATAATCCTTCCTGGCTACTTACGACTACGGGAAGTCTTCGTACGACTCCGTCTACTTCTGGGCTTGAGTTTATTAGTCCCACGCCTTCGGCTGTTGCCTGTAGCTTTGGTAATTGTCTTAAAATTCCTGGATAGTTGAATAGCCATTCTTTTGGGTCACCTCCTAGTTGAGCTGTGCCTACATGAGGCCCTGCTTTTGATGCCTGTGTTGAAGCTGCGTAAGCTAAAACACTTGGTTTATTTGATAGAGAGTAGGCAAGTGTATTGTCGTACTCAATACCGCGTAAGTCGGGGTCAGGCATGAGGATAGTAAAACCAGGGACACCCGCGGTAATGTCTATCATGCTTGCGAATAGGCTTCTTGGTAGTGGATAACCTCCGTAGGCTTCTACTATCTCTTCATCGAGATCAACAAGAAGTATGTTTTCGTTTTGTATTTCTGGAGTAGTAGACATGATATAGTCAAATGTCTTAAGTTCCAGTATTTGAAAAGGGGAAGGATTCCAGATTAGAAGTCCTATGGATAGTATGAAAATGAAAGGGTTTATTAATTTAATCATTGTCTAAAATTATCTTTGTGTTGTTTATTACAGCTAAAGTTACTAAAAAGTTTGCAAACATTAGGAAGTTTTCATCGTCTTCGTAGAATAGTCCTCCATATCGTGCAACTTCACTCCACACAACTTTATGTACTACAAGCCTTCCTAAAGAAGGTTTTTCAGGTAGAAAAGGATTTGCTTCTGTTGCATAGCCTTGTTGCACAGCATGATATGTAGTAGCAATATCAAGTGCATTGATTACTAAGTAGTATTTATGTCTTGGATTTTCCAAGTTTATTTTCATTTGAAATTTACTACGTTCTATGAGTTTGCCGTCTATTTCTATCTGAGTATAGTCCCAAGGGATATCAACCTCCAGATTGACGGATGCGAATAGTGGATTGACCACCAGAATTAAGAATAACGTTATATGCTTTACCATCTTGCTCTATTATTATATTGTAGCTCGTTTCACCGTTAAGGTCAAGTTGAACTGATTGTGTTACGCTACGAATAAGTGTTATCTTTTCCGCATCACCAAAAGTTATTATTTGTGTAGTTGGATCTTGCCCAAACAAAGTACCTTGTATATCAAACTCTGCAAAAGCTGATGCTCCTCGTTGCTCTGCTACTGCAAGAGCGTCTAACTCTTCGATGACTTCCAATAAGTCTTCAAGAAAGTTTACATCTAAATAATCTATATCTAATTCATTAAAATCTAAATCATCTTCTGCAAGATAGTCTACATCTAAGTCTTCAAACTCTAAATAGTCTACATCAAGTATACCACCAGAGTTATTTACTACTTCCTCCTCTATAAATCTCTCATCTGGTTTTGGAGGAGATACTATTAACATATTATCAATTATGTTTAAGTTTAAATCCAGTATAACTGGTTTAGTTGGTGTAGTTTCCCACACACTTGTAACTGTTGATTGGAAAGGTTGGTTTAATACTACCGACCCCATAGCCGTTGTAACAGTAATTTCGCCAGAAGAAACCCCAAACTCGTCAGGAAGAAGTATAACAAGACTCCTACCCAACTCATCAACAGTAACGGTAAAATCAGTCCCTCGTATACCAATGTTTGAAGTTGGTGTCGAAATTGAGATGTTTTCTTTGTTAATTGCACCTATCTTTCCTGTTATAAAACGTGCGGTTCCACTTGCGAACTGCATTCTCATTTTAGATTTACTGGGATTTGGATTGAATATTACTTCATCTATTACCAGTTTGCTATGTTCTGTTAGTCTGACTACTGAATCGTCTAAGAATGTTATACCGACTCGCCCATTAGCTGTTCGTACATCATCGTTTTGTTCGATATCAAAGTCAAGCTCAGCAGAGTAGGCTCCGTCCCTCAAGACTTGACCTACCCCACGAAGTTCTGTAATGCCTCCTATGCTATCAGCATGAAGTGGTAGTACCACCATCATTTTGAATAACACAAATATTACTATTTGACGCATTAGATTCAATTTTCAACCAGTCTGCGGCCAGCGTTGATTGTTGTTTAATCACTGCTGTATTACTATCTCCCTCTAAATCGAGGTAAAAGTATTTATTGTCGCTTGAACTGTTTCCATATCCAGATTGGATAAAAGTTAAGTCATTGCTATCTCCAAGAATATCCATATACATAAATGCATAATCCGCATCTATGTCTACTTCTGCATCATTACTGTCTCCAGTGATAATCCAGTCAATATCCAAGAAGCTTGCTCCTGAAACCTCGGCAATGTCTATATCTGCTAAGTTGAAAGAACCAGTAACACTAATGTTAATATCATTACTGTCTGCTGTATTTAGCCCGGTTGTGTCCATGCTAAAGTCCCATTCATTAGAATCACCATCAAATTCAAAGAAGCCAGTAAAGCTATCGCCGAGTATTCCATCGGTGAGAAACTTATTGGAGCTTCCTATTTGGTTGATATCTAAAGTCATACCTGTTCCATTCAGTATTGCTGCTGTCATTGTACCCGCGGTTGCATCGTCACCACCAATTATATTAGTAGAACCGAGCTGCTCAATATCAATAGACGCATTGTCCCCTGTCTGGTCAATATAGATTTCATTGTCTGCAAAAAGACCGATTGATAAAAATAAGATTAAAAACCTCATTTTACTCTCCCATATAGTACTTCCAGTACCCTTGTTTCTGTCCGCGAACTACCAGTTCAGCTACTGCTGTTTCGATAGCGGCCTGTACTGCGATATATTTTGCTTCGTTCATGGCGTTGCCAGTCTCGAATTCAATCAAGTCATTATCTGAATGAAATCTAAAATAATCTGTACTTAAGCCTACGGAGAGAATTGCTTTTGAAGTAAGGATGTCCAATAAAATTTCTCCTGTACTCACAGAAACCATTCTAATTGAAACCACCACTTTGTCCTCACGGTATTGTTTAGAGTTTCCTATACCTAAATAGCGGGCTCCAACTCCCCCTGTTAATAAATTGGTATTGTAATCTACGATACCTCCTTCTAAAATAAGACCAGCATATAGTAGTGGTAATTGCTTGTCTTCATCCTCGAACTTTTGTCTTGTTTGTCTAATTAGCTGTCTTTCTTTCGTTAAGTGGTCTAATCCTTTTCTTTCTACTACTTTGAAAAAATTACTTGCTTTGAGTGCTCTTATTAAGTAAGCTTCTGGAGCTTGTGTTACGGCACTTGAGAAGTCTGCGATTCCATCTCTTGCTTTTCTTTGTCCTGTTAAGTCTTCAAACTTGTATATAGCTACTACGGGTGTTCTTGCAGGTAGTGGAAGACTTTGTATTGCTTTTGTTACTGGTTTCTCCAGTATTGCGTCTCCTGAGAAGCATTGTGCTTTCTGTACCATATCAACAACATATTCGTAGTCACCTTCGGGGTTGCTAAGACATGGAGATATGTAAGCTCTATGAGAAGCGCAATTAGAAACCAAAATCGCCGATAGGGATAGTAATAGTAGTTGTTTCACCAGTAGCCTCATTAAATATGGTCATTGTTATTGTAATGCCATCACTCGTCCAAGTGATTAAGTTATCGAATAACTGAAATGAACCTTCCTCTGCAGGAGTCTCTCCAAACAACTGGTCTACCAACTGTCGAGATAACTGTGCATATATTCTGCTTTCAAAGTTCTTTATAAATCTTGCGAGAGTCGTATTTTCTTCTGCTCTCTTTGCTGCGTCAGCTAAAGCTTTTATTTCTGCCTTTACTGCATCTTTCTTTGTTTGTTCTTGGGAATCAATAGTTAAGTAGTGAGATGAAGTACCTATACCGCTAAAAGAAGGACTCTTGAATCCAAACTTGATTTCATCTGCTCTCATATCAAGTGCAATACTTGTAGTACATAGAGCAAGTAAAGCAAGAAGTACTATATTCGTAATCTTTTGATCTTTTCTGTCTTGTTCGTACCCGTTTTTATCAAAATCTCTATTTTTAAAGATAGCATCATAGTTATCACGGTAAGCGTCTGAATTCTTTTTAGATATTAATTTATCCCCTGTTATTTCGTTTTTTGTCATTTTCTTTCATCTGTAAAACAGTATTTACCTTTTGCTGGAGACGAATCATATCGTTATCGAGCATTCTTATCTGATCTATTAATTTTATAAGAGTCATATGCATTTCTTTGACTGTTGGATTAATTACTTGTGTTATCATTGTCCATACAAAGTAGACAAAGTAACCTAAACCCACCATCGCAACAATTGGAAACCCAAACTTTTGTATAGCATCAACTATTTCCATTAGTCTCTCCTTACGTCTATAGTTCCATCTTCTACGAAATTCTCTGCTCTTGCTATTCTGTCTAAATCTGGTGTAAGGTCAAGAGCTGACGATACACTTGTGTCTAATTTTATCATGTCGTTGTTGATTGTTTTGACTCTGGTAATGAGACTTGTTGTAAACATCTTAAGAGTATTGATTGAACCTACTACTCCTTCAAATATTTGCTTCATTATTACAAAAATGAACCCGCCCATGACTATTGCAGCCGCAATGGGTGCTCCGACGTCTGTAATTAAGCCGAAAATATCCATGTGTTTATCTGAAACGCCCCTAACATTGAGAGAAATACAACAACCTGGACTATAGCCGCATAAGTTATCTGCTTCATTGGATGGATTTCTACAAGTTTCTCTATCCAGCTCTCGCTTGGGGCAAGATTTACTACCTGTAATACTTTTTTATCCATTGTTTCCTTCCTTTACTAGTAATTTTTTCATAAGTTCGCCATAATTGCCTTGTCCAAAAGGCATCTCTGCATTGTTAATCTGCACATTAGTCTGATTTTTAATATTTGCTGCTTGTGCTTTTTCTAATTCTGTCTGAGCTTTCATTTCATCCATACGAATTTTATGGGAAAGTGCTACTAAATCTGCAATATCTTTATTAGAGTATACTTCGCTCTCTTCTGCTTCTTCGAGTTTGCGGTCAATAAGGTCATCTAAGACTTCTGCCAGTTTAAAACGATTTCGATACCCCGTGTCGAGGTAAATCTGGTCGATATATTGCTTAACTTCCCTTTTAGCCAAGTATTCCGAAACTTTTCCTTCGTCAACTCGTAGTCTAATGGACACAGCTTTTACATTACCGACTTCTAAGTAAGCATTTGCAATTTCCAGTCCCTCTGGGCTTATTCTTGTAGATATTTGATTCTTTGCCATATGTGAATTATAACAAAAACTGACATCAATGTCAAGAAGTATTTTTGTTATCCATCATTATGATGTATTCGTCTGCGTCTTTTTTACTTTTTCAAAAAATCCCAAGAAGTACATGTTGGGGGGTTTACAGGTTAGGTAAGGTGGGAGGTCTAATAACCCCCCTACCATATAGGCTAACACATGTCAAGCTTTTTACTAAATTAAATCAAGCTCTAATTGTTGTGGCTTCTTTACTCTCTTAAATAGATTATATGTTGTTAAAGATTTGATCTCATCTAAAAGATCTTTGTGACACTTATCTAAATCTTCTTTATTAGAAAAATTGCCTGTCATCTCAACAGGTTTACTTTCTTTATTTATATAATTGACATTTAATTTATAATTTAAATTTGACATTAAGCAACTCCGTGTAATTTAATAGCTAAAACTGCAACCATTCCTACCAACAACAAGCTGACTATATACCAAACAAAAAAATTGTTTGCATTTAACCACTTAATACTATTTTCTTTCTGTTTCTTTATCATGTTTATTTCCTCTAATTTAGAATTTAATTTTTCACGCCTACTCGATACATTCATATAGATTGGAGAGCCAACTTCTGCGTTATTTCTACAAAATGTATGACGATCAATTGCTTTCATTAATTCTTTTTTGTTTAATTTTCCCTCGTTCATATAAATATTATAGCATCTTGTCAAGGATTTGCAACAATTATTTTTGTTTTTTTATATCCTCTAAAGCCTTTTGATATCCTTGCTCATACCCTGCTACCCCTATATCTGAAGCAATGCTTATTATATCTTTTGCTATTTCTTTATCTTTCACATTCTTATCTATCCATTTAGAATGTGTCATTAAAAAAGATAGCTTTGCTTTTTCTGGGTTATCTCTCGCCCCTTCGCCCCTTAATCTTGCATGATGGGTATATATAGAAGCTAACGGCTTCCCCCTATATGATGGTTGTTTATTAGATTTCATAACTACTCCCTTTATTGTTTTAATAATTATAGCAATTTGTCAACGATTTGCAACAATTATTTTAAATGAGAATGATTCTCATTTGGCGGCACCGATTTTAGCATATAGCTAAGGAAATGTCAAGCGTTTTTCAAAAATAAATTCATGCCCTGCTTGGGGTTGGTCTGTCTGATTGGAGAGCTTTGGTTTAAGATATGTTTATAAAGCTTTGTTTAAGATATAAACATATCTTAAACCATGTTCTCTGAAATGTCAAATTGTGTAACAAGAAAAATTGCTGTTTCTCATACACTATTTTTAAAAAAATGTCAACTTTTGTGACAAAATTTTTTTGTTCTGGAATCTCATTGATAAGATTTTTTAATTTGATATACTATTAAAGAACAAAACAAAACAATTTTATAAGGAATATATATGACAAAAGAAAAGAAAATGAAAAAGGTAATAAAAGGCGAACTTTGCAAACTAATCGATCAAAATATAAATCCAAAAGGAATCTATATGGGTAATATTAAAATAATATTAGAGAAACAAGGCAACGCCAATCATATCACTTGGAAAGCAAGAGGGCAACAAGGTCAAGATCTTTGGGATGCTTGGGAACAGGTTTAAAAGGGGAGAATATGGAACAAAGAAAAAACAAACCCGAAAGATACGAAGAACTTTATTGTTTAGAAATTCGGAGATATAAAAACAACAATACAAAAGATGAAATTGAAAGATTTTATAAACTTGGTAAAGCTACAAACGTAGAGCAAAGATTGAATAAAACAAAAAAAGATCATACCCCTATTGGAAAGGTTGACTACGTTAATGATGTTTCTTTAATATGGAGATCAGGAGACAATGGGCTTTTTTGGGGCGATAGATTAACTTCAAAAATGGAAAAGGCTTTGTTAAATATGATCTCAAAATCTTTGCACCCCTACAAAGGAAAAGGAATCGGCAAAACAGAAATGTTTTTAGCGGACAAAATTTCTAATATAAAAATGGTTGATAAAATACAAAATTGCATGAGAGAAATTTCAGCAAAAATAAGGTATGGAAAAAAACCAATTGTAAACGAAAATCAATTTAACACATTATTTAAAAATAAGGAGCTATAAGAATGTCATTTGATAAACTAATGAAAGAGGGAACACTAGAAAATATTACTCGGGAGATAAAGGTAAACGGGCAACCAATGGAAATCAAAGAGGAATCTAATACTGATAGACATTTAAGGCATATGAAACCCATACAAAAAGCACAAAAGAAAACATTTATTGCTAAAGCTTTGACAGAAAACAAAAGCGGAACAATAAAAAAACAAGGAGAATTATTTTGACTTTATTAAAAAATGAATGCAATGCAAATGTAGACAGAATTAATAATATAAACCCTAAAATTTATATTTTTGATTTAGATGGCACAATTATAGATTCTAGCCATAGAGCCAATTATGATATAAATGGCAATATTGATTTAGCGGATTGGATAGCTAGATCAGATTGGAATCATATACAACAGGACAAATTGCTAGGACTTGCAAAAGGTTTAGATATTGTATATAGATTGGGACACCGCGTGGAAATTTGTACCGCTAGAGGATTTGACAAAGAAAATGATAATGATCCAAATGTAAGATTTTTAAGAGAGCATAATATTTATTATGATAATTTAATATGTAGACCGCCAAACGTAGAAACTATCGACCATGAATTAAAAAAATTACAATGTCAACATCTTTTTAATTTTAAATGGGCAAAACCATATGAAAAAATATTTTTTGATGATAACCCCCATAATTTAAGAGCATTAGCGGAACTAGGGGCAACTGTTTATGATGCTAGAGATGTAAAGGGATATACTAAAGAGCTTAACAGGGTGGCTTAGAATCGCCCACAGAGGGCAAAAAATAAAGGGGCTTAACGCCCCTTTTTTTATGGGCTTGTTACTAAACTTGACTCACCCTAAAATTTATAATATAAATTTTAGGGTGGATTATCTGAAATGTCAAGCGATTTATTAAAAATAATTGAAATAAATTAATTAAAAATAAATGAAAATAAATTGAAAAAAGACTTGTTTTTTGTTGCCAAAGGTATATAATATTTATATGTTCAAGGGGACAAGGAAGGAAAGGAAACTAACCAACCCCAAGAGCGAGACAGGGCAACCTAGACCGCTAACCCCTCGAACTAGCTTAAGGGCGAATGTTGAGAAACACTAAATCGGCAAAGCTTCGGCTTCTAAGATATCAAGATATTCTCAACGCCAACCCTAAGCGAAGCTAGACTCAATGGCTATGTTAGATGATACCTAACTTATTAACGGCAATGGGGTTTGCAAGGTTCTATTATCTCACGATTTTAAAACTGTAGCAAGACCTAACCGCTAACGGAAACGGACACAGCTAACGGCGGATTGTCTAGCGACTCGGCAAGGCTAAAGGGAGATTATATCGACTTTTAGCTAAGCCAACTTTAGGGGTTAGATTAAATATTTAACCTATTGGTAAGATTTTGCTTATCTAATCCCTAACCTTTTTCATAAATGCTAATACTCCCATATTAGCTAACCCCTCGAATCCCGCTCTAATAAAGCGGGATTTTTTTATACCAAAAGCTGAATGATTCTCATTTACATTTTGTCACACGATTTGACATTTAGGAAAACATGGTTTAAAATATGTTTATATTTTAAACAAAGAAACAGATAAACATATTTTAAACCAAGCCTGATTTAACCCAAATGAGAATCATTCTCATTTGGGGGCGCCGATTTTACCACACCCTATATGCGCTTGTCAACTTTTGTGACAAAAAATTTTTACAAAATTTGACGTCTAGTCTTTTATATGCTAGGGATTCTAAATGCGAATGATTCTCATTCAATAAGAAAGATCATGCAAATTTATAAAGTTGATATATTCAATGATACAATATACTTAAGCCAGGGCGATTTTGCCCTGGTGGTTTTAAGGGAAATTATGAAAAATTATATTGTATATATTGGGCAATCACTTTTAAGAGGTGAAGAAGGTTGTATAACTATTGGATTATCTAGCAATGGATTAAGAAGGGAATATAACAAGGTCATGGTCGTACAGCATGGGCTGCCATGTAAAAATTTGAGACATGCACGAGCGGTAGAAAGAGAAGGACACATATTTTTAGATAATCAGCTGGAGCGGGCAATGGTTCGATGGAACCCTATTATTTTAGATAAGGCTCCAAATCGTGGCTGGGACTGGTGGATTACTCAACACACTACTACGCACTATAACAACTTAGAATTAATCGAGATTATGAGAAATAGACAAATTAATTGGTCGCCGTCATTTAAGGTTAAGAGATGAAACGATATGTAAAAATGACAAAAGAAGAATTAATAATTCTTTTGAGAAAGACACCAAACCAAACACTTAAAGCAAGATTACTCAAAATTATTGCTATGAAAAGGGCGGGGATTTTAAAATAAATTATAGGGGGTTCATAATTGAACCCCTTTCTTTTGTTACAATTGTGTGACAATTTGTAAATGCACGATTTTAGGATCCTAAACCTGAATGAGAATCATTCTCATAACGATTCTCATTTAGCTTTTTAAATGCGCCCTGCGCCAGTGTCAAAGTGAAGTGTAAAAATGAAAGTACCCCGCACCGAAGTGCAAATATGAAGTGCAAATGTTAAGTCTACACGGCCGCAGCCGACTTATCCACAGGTTATCCACAGGCGCTTGCGCCGATTGTACCACACTTTGGCGGGTTTGTCAAGAACTTTTTTAAAAATAAAAAAACCCGACTTTCGTCGGGTCTGTCTGATTAGGACACAAGTTGAGTTAGTTTTTTGATTGTCTCAGCGTTCGCTCTTTCAAGGGAGTTTAAGAAACCTTCTTTCACTCTCATTTTTTGCTCTAATTCTTTGACTAATGTCGCTTTTGTTTTTTGTAATTTTTTTGCTTTTTCCATTTTGTTCTCCTTATTTTATATAAACTATTATACAGACTTTTTTTGTAAGGTCAATAGATAAATCAAAAATAAATGAATTAATTTAAGACACCCGCCAGCGGCGCCGATTTTACCATACGCTAGATATTTTGTCAATAGGAATTTTTACTTTTTTGCGGCGGATTTTAGACCCAAAGTCTATATGGGCGGTGCTAACTATGATGCAGAATGGCGCAATCACAGGCGTTGCGGCGGGTGTTTTTTAAGCGTTGCGCCGAGTGCCAAAACTCAGTATAAAACTTATATGCCCTGCGCCAAAGTGTAAAACTTAAGTGTAAAAATGAAGGCTTCGCTGCAGCGGGTATAGTAATAATGTTATTTATAGTTTAACACACATTTGCGCGGGTGTCAATAGATTTAAGTAAATTTATAGAAATTTTTAGCGTTTTTCGGAGATTTGCAGCGAAGGCTTGGTGGTTTCGCGTCCCGCCCCCGAGTATTCGTTTGCGTTAATTTATGAGTAATTAATTTAAAATAATTCTTGACAATTGGTATCGCTTTCAGTATAATATATTTATACAAAAAAAGGAAAAAAATGCAATTTGAAATACCACAAGACATCATTGATATCACTAGACAGTGCCACTGGGAGCTATCAGACTACCATGAGTTCGATATATCACTTACAGTAAGTAAGGATGGAAAAGTAATGGTTCGTGATATGCTAGGACTTTGGGCAGATGATAAATACGAAGAAGACCTAATGCCTGAGGAAGCGTGGAGTACAATTAGAAAATGGTGGGCAGACGAAGAAGAAAATATTGCCGCAAAGCAAACCAAGCAAGATATAAAAAATCAAATTGCAGAACTACAGAAAGATTTAGAAACACTAGAAACCACTGCGAAAAAGAAAAAGTGGTTTTGGTAAAAATAAATTGAATTTGTTCTTGACAAATGAGAACAAAGTCGGTATAATAGTTGTATGAAAAAAAGGATAAAACAATTTAATATAAGAAAGTGGACTGAGAACAAAGACAGTCGTAGAGCGAAAATTACACAAAACATAAGGTTTTTCGCTGGACATCCATTGCCTTGGCTAGTGTTCTTTATGTTGGTTGTTTATGGATTTGAACTATAATGGATGATTTTGCTGTAAGATTTATGATGGCGACATTGTATGTAATGATTGGGGGAAGCATCCTAGTCTGGGTACTAAATTACCTAGTAGAAGCTATGGAAGAGATTTCTCAAATGACAGCGGTAGATTACATTTATGGCTTGATTGCAATTGGAATCATCACTGCAGTTGCTATAAGTTTGTAAAAATAAATCAAATTAGTTATTGACAAACCTATCCAAATTGAGTATAATATACTCATAATGAAAAACATAATAAACAAAATAAAACACTACTTTAAAAGGAATAAAACAATGGCAACATCAAACTACACAGAAGCAATGACCGAGAAAATGATTGCACAATACAACGCTAACCCAACAAGAGATACAGTTGATATGTTAGCAGAAGAACTTGGCAAGAACGCTAGAAGTATAATAGCTAAGTTATCAAGAGAGGGAGTGTACCAAGCACAACCAAGAGTAACTAAATCTGGTGAACCAGTAGTAAGAAAAGCAGACTTACTAGCAAGCATCCAAGACACATTAGGAATTGAATTACCTTCCCTAGTGAAAGCCTCAAAGGCTGACCTCCAAAGATTGATTGACACAATCTCACAGTAGAAGTCAAGGATTGATTACCCTAAGTAATCATTATTTGTCAGGAAATAATTTAAAAAACTTCTTGACAAATGATTAGAATTTCTGTATAATATCCTTATATTATGAAAAAAGAGAGAAATTGATGCGAAGGCATCAGGTTCTCTCCCCGAGAGGGGTCAAGGAAAATGATTTAAAAAACTTCTTGACAAATGGTTTCAAAGTTAGTATAATATATATTCAGAAACAAAATAGAATGAAAGTAGCTGATTAAAGGAAAAAATAAATGATTTAGCATTGACCTCTTCGGAGCGAGCGAATAAATAATCCTTCAGTTGCTTACCCAGTGAGGCGTCACGTAAAAAACTGCCGTATGCTCTTTTGATATATATGAGATTGCGTTAACTGAGAAAAATGTCCGCTTTTGATACTCACTATGTGAGATACCTTCCGCAGCAAGGAGTGAAACATAGTCGCATGAACCTATGCGTTAACAAGTTGAGGGGCTACTTCCGATAAGACCAGCGAACTTAGTACATAGTACGAAAGCAACGGCGATAAGCGGAGCATAACGAACCAAAACGCTTAGGCACTTTATCGAAAGTATAAAATCGGTTTGTTTTACTGCATTAATGGACGTTACGAGCTTCGGCTTTACTAATGCAGAGGTAATTGAAAGGGTGGCTTATGACCAGACAAGCAATCTAGAGTGAGGAAACCACGCTTGTAGATTAGATGCGATTCAGCTTTAGCTGTCAAATCGAAAAATACTAAGTAGCAAACCCACTCCTCAGGGAGTGAACTAGGGTAAGGAGTTAGAATACAGAGAACTCCACCGCTTATCTGCGAGGATATCCCACGCCACCTGTGTAAACAGTCGGAGAGTAGGGTAAGAGGGGCAGAAAGCACTGACATGATAACGACAAACTGCAGACTTGGAACAGTATAAAAGCTAAGCGTAAGGAGAATGGCAGTCGCCCTGTCGCCTACTGAATAGTAGATACCTTATAGTCAATAGCGTTTGGACTTTAAATAATGCAAACAGTGGATAGGTTCGTGAGTAATTCCGACACGACCACTTTAAAAATACAAAAACTTTGGTGGGATGCTTCGGTGTCCCATTTTTTTATCCCACGATCATTCAGATCAAAATTTTCAACATTATCTTAAAAAATTTCTTGACATTTTTCCTGAACTCCTGTATAATATATGTATATAAAAAAGGAGAACCATGACAAAATTAGAGCAACAACAAATAGAGCTTAATAAAATAGTAGACCAAGACTTTGGAAAAGTAGCCGTCATATTAGAAGGGCGAGATACTGCAGGAAAAACAGGCACTATCCGTGAGCTAACACACTATTTGCCAACAAGTAAGTATTCTATCTCTTTGTCAGCAATGCCTTCTCAATGGGACATGGCAAACTGGTTAGAAAGTTGGGAAATGAAAATGCCTAACGACAACCAGATTGTATTCTTTGATAGAAGCTGGTACAGTAGAGCAATGGTACAAAAACTAAATGGTTGGTGTACAGACTCACAGTACGAAGACTTCATGGCACAAGTAATGCAATGGGAGGCCAACCAAGATGTAACCTTTATCAAGTGTTGGCTAAGCATCAGCGAAGAAGAACAAACAGCAAGGATTGGAAACAGACAAGTGTCTCCTCTCACTAAGTGGAAGTTCTCACCGAATGATGCAGTTGCTTTATCAAAGTATGATCAAATGACACTACTAAAAGAAAGAGTACACACTACATGCGGTGAATGGCACAACATTGACTACAATGTAAAAGCAGAAGGCAGGCTTTCTCTCCTTACAAAAATAGTAAATACTTTAAAATAGTTCTTGACAAATAGAATAAACCAAGTATAATATACTTATAAATAAAAAAGGAAACTACATTTTCCGAATTGAATGAATGTAGAGGTCGTAACTGAAAGCGTATTGGAAGATGAAAAGACTTCCTCTAATTTAACAATATAACAGGAGAGCAATATGCCAGTAAAATTCAAACCAAGTGCAAGAAAATATGTAAGAGGCGTGCCAGCAAACAAATTACCAATGGAACACTTCTACATGCACACAATGAAAAAAGAAGAACTCTTTGAGTACATAAACTCTAAAGGTTCAAACATGAAACCTAAAGTAAGACAGAAGTGCGTAAACGAACTTCAACGTAGAGGTATCAAAATAGAATGGGTGGAGGTGCAGTCATGAAGTGGAGCGGAACACAACACAAAAGCCATGTAAAGAAAACAGCACAAGGCGACTCTCATAGAAACATCTCTGCGAACAAGAACAAAAGCAAGAAGCGTTCGTTCAAGAAGTACAGAGGCCAAGGAAGATAGTGGGAAAACTAATTAAGTTTCCCAGTAGGAAAACTATCCAAGACAAAGATATAGTAAAAAGTTTACATATCGAAATAGAAAATTGCGAGCAATTGCTAAAAGAAGCGTTGGAACACTTAGAGTATCTAAACGAAGAAATAGCAATGCTCACAAAAGAACATACACAGTTACTAGACGATTTAATAAAAATAACAGAAAAGGAAGAGCAATGAGAAATTATAGACATTTTGCCGTAGGAATGAATGCAAACGGCAGTACAATAAAAAGAATCTTCAAACCAAGAGAGCTAAGTGCATACGTAGAACAATGGCACGGCAACCCAAGGTATGAAAACCCACGCTACTACAACATAGAGTTGGCAGATGGTAGAGTGATTAAAGACACAGAGTTAGTAGTAGAACTACCAATGTCAGAGGTGCTACACTAATGAGTAAGATTAATGATTATGCAAAATTTGTAGACAGCTGCACATCAGAAACAAGTAAAGATACTACTAAAATGTGCGACAGATTAGACAAACTAATGGGCGAACACACAGTATTTCAAGGAAAAATAATAGACTGTGAGATAGATATGGCAAGATTGATGACTGCATTGATCGGCATGATGGCAGAGTCTGGAGAGTTTGCAGAAGTAGTGAAAAAGAAAGTGTTTCAGAACAATACACAGTTCACAAACGACGAGATTTTTCACATGAAAAGAGAATTAGGTGACGTACTTTGGTACTGGGTTCAAGGCTGTATAGCTTTAGGGTTCACACCTGATGAAGTAATGGACGAGAATATTAACAAACTAGAGAGTAGATATCCTAACGGTTTTGAAATCATACGCTCTGAAGTAAGAGCAGAGGGAGACATCTAATGGAAATAATTGAAAGAATACTCGCAGTAATAGGATTATTTACAACAGTAGGAGTTTTAATAAGTGCCTACTTTATAAGGGAGAATTTAAAATAATGGCAAATCATGTATATTTTACAATTGAATTACAGGGAATCGAAGATGACCAATTCAATGAGAACATAAAAAAGGTCAGAAGCAAAAGAGTAGACTACGAAGGTAATCCATACGAGTACGACGACTATGACTATATAGAAAATCAACCATTCATGGGTAACACTACTAAATCTTTTGACAAAGATGGAGACTTAGAAAACGCATATGACTGGTACTGTAATGAAGTAGGTGCTAAATGGTGTAACGTTGACGAAATGCAAGACTGTATGATTAATGGCTACAGTGCATGGAGACAACCACAAGAGTTAGTATTAAATCTAATTGAGTACTTTGCTAGTAAGTATGATACTGAAGTAACAGCAAGTATGACTTATGAAGATGAGTTTAGAAACTTCATGGGCAAACAGTATTTTGGTTCTGATAAAGAGCAAGATGAAGGCTGGTATGCTTGGGAAGGAGACTACTACGAGACTGATGGAGATGAATTAGTACAGGAATTTAATGAAAGATTCCCTGACATAGATACAACTGCAGAAGACTTTGATTGGTATGACGAAGTAAAGATTGGTGGAGAGGTTATATACCCTAACGAAGTGTTAGATGAGATAGCAGATAACTTTTGGAGCAGGATATGACACAGTACTCAAACTTAGTAGAAAAACGAAAACTAATGATCGAGGCGGAGACATGGGGCGAACAGATTGAGTCCCATGACTACCAAAAAGGTAAAGGCTACTTTATTTACTACAACAATGGCAAAGTAGTAAAAGTAGTAAATAATAATAAAACTATAATTAAACTGCCCTCTAGTGTGGAAGATTTAATTGACAATTATGTAAGGAGTAAACAATGCTAACATTAAGTGAAGGACTAAGAATTGCTGTCGAGCATGATTATGAGAAAAACGAAGCATTAGGCATCATCAAGAAAGATAATGTCAGAATTTTAATGACCAGATTCTTATTGGATAGAAAAGAAGTGCTAGAAATAGTAGATAATCTAACAAAAGATGTGGAAGATGAACTAGGAGAAATAATATGAGTGCGAACTATACGCAAGAGCAAGTAAACCATATGGTAGAAGCATACACAGCAAACCCAGAAAGAGCAACAGTAGATATGTTAGCTGAGGATTTGAATAAGAGTGTAAAATCTATCATAGGTAAACTAAGTAGAGAGGGAGTCTATGAAAAGACTGTCTACAAAACAAAGACAGGCGAAGACCCTGTAACAAAGAAAGAGTTAGTAGTAGAACTATCGAATCTGCTGGGACTAGAATATGAAAGTCTAGCAGGATTAGAGAAGTCTCCGAAAGCAGATTTAAAAGTATTAGTAGAAAATCTAAGGGAGGAATATGATGATGAGATACGCTAAAGTACTACCAAACAACGAAAAACTAAGGGAGATTATTAACAAGTATGGACAATACTTTGAAGTAGTAAATGAACCACGAGTTCTACCCCAGCTGAAGAATCAAATGGCGATCACTCTGAGAGACCCAGACTTCACATTCACAACAGAGGTTCGTAACATACGAATCGTTCAACCAGACTAAAACCACAGCGGGTGCTCTAATCTAAAGAGCACCCCACAGCGGGTGTATAACAAGTCTAGAATAATTTTCAAAAACTTGTACTCATACCGTAATAATTTACCTTAACCAATAAACCCTTTAAAAAAATTTGAGTTGGCAAAAGTTTCGTAAATGTTAGATACAGTTCGAGTTAAGTTAAGGAATGATTGGAAAGACCCCGAATGGGGTTGTTTAGGTTAGATGGTTATCGTTGTTCCATCTTAGTT
>Ga0208667_1000421_pt1 | contig 18423 bp, 7 predicted proteins | sample 11BtaG_FD_184085 | JGI IMG/M metagenome (GOLD analysis project Ga0208667, IMG submission 184085) | Marine viral communities from the Subarctic Pacific Ocean - 11B_ETSP_OMZ_AT15265_CsCl metaG (SPAdes) (version 2) | ecosystem: Environmental > Aquatic > Marine > Oceanic | place: Pacific Ocean... | reverse complement strand
ATATACTTTTTATAGTATTTATGCAATATATATTATATAAATATAATATATATTCAGCAATATAGCTTTTTAATCACAAATAAATCAAATGGCAGAAAGTAAAAGAATATTTAACCAAGCTAAAATAAATCGGGATTTAGATGCTAGGCTACTACCTCCTGGAGTCTACAGAGACGGCCTTAACGTAAATGTGGGTGAATCTGAAGGAGGCGATATAGGCGCAGTTGAAAATCTTAAAGGAAACGAAGAAATAACTGGCCAAGGAGCTGTTGATGGAGTTACTATAGGTTCAGTTAGAGACCCTAATAACGATAAAGTGTATTGGTTCAATACTAGCTCTGAATTTGATGCTATATACGAGTACGATCAATCAGAAGATACAATAACAACTATACTTAGAGATCCTAAAAACCGTGTAGCATCATTACCAACATGCTCACCTGATTTGCAGGCTAGGATAACAGACCCAAGAAGTAACATACACAATAGACCCACCCCACCGGTGCTGCCATCAGGTCCTGTCGGTGGTTGTATGGACTCAACTGCAAACAACTATAATCCTCTTGCGGAATATAGTGATGGTTCGTGTACTTATGGCTCAAATATAAGTGTTACTATTACCGGAGATGGTAGTTTTCCAAATTCAAGTTCGCCAGTTACATTAACTGCGAATGTTACAAACGCTAACGGTGCATTTACTTATTCATGGGATACCGGGGAAACAACTCAAACTAAAACTGTTTCAGGATCAAGTAATACAATAACTGGTAATGTTACGGCTACAGACTCTTACGGATCAGCGACAGACAACTATTCTGTTACGTTTTCTGCATCAGCTCCCACTACATATACTAAAACATTAATTGTTAATAGTCAAGGCGTGAGCGGAATGTCTAACGGACAAATAACTGGAGACCTAAATGGAGCTCAGCGTTCAGGAGCTTATGGAACAGGATGGTCATTTACTACTGGTATTACTGCAAATCAAGGATATTCATACTCAGGTAATGCGCCTGTTACTCAACAAGGCACGCACACTAACACCTCAAGTGTAACAACAACTTTAACAGGTTCTATAACTGCAAACACATCACCTGCTTATAACTTCAATGCGAGTATCATAGATAATACAAATAGCAATATATCTGCTCAATTATCATCAGGCAATCTATCATACCTTAATAAAAACTCTGCCACGCCTATTACGTTTACTTCCAGAGCAAGTTTAACCAATGGCTACGAATGGGTTCAAGTCCCAACTCCCACAGCAGCTAATTTACCCACTGGAGTGACACTGCAAGCTGTTTCAGGCAGTGGTGACACTGGATACCGAGAAGTTACTGTTTCTGGTACATGGCAAGCTACATCTAGTGTAAATCCTACTGTTACTTGGACTGGAGGTAGTGCTCAGGTAATCCCAACCCGTAGAAGTGTTTCAATATCTAGCTATGGAGGAGTAACAACATCAGCTGAGTGCGCATCAAGAAGTATGCCTATAACTGTGTACTTTAGCAATACTAGTAGTTCTTATACTGGTGTACGAAATGGAGACACCTTATACACTTCCGCTACTGGAAGCAGTACATATGGTAATGGTGGCGGCTATAAAACATACGTAGCTGATGGGTTTGGACAAACGCTTGGAACTGTAACAATTACTAATGGAGTAGTAAGTAACAGTGACACTTCATTCTGCTAATATTAAATAAAAAATAAAATAATAAATATGGCATTCATATACACATCTTTAAATGCAAATTGGGTGAATAATCCAGGTTTAGAACCATTAGTGGCTAGAGTTTATGCTAATGGTGTGGATATTTATCCAGCTAGTCTTAATGGGGGAGTTTTTACTCCTCCACATAAGCTTCGTGGATGCACTAAATTTCAATGGGAGTTTGATCAAGAAAGAGATGGAACTTATATAAAAATTGACGGAGCCACAACAGACACTTATCAAGTCCCAGAAGATTCTGTAGATAATTCTGGAGATTACAGATGTATAATAACTATAGGAGAGTCAGATGGTGAATGCGGAAGTACGATTACAGACGTTAGAACAATAGCGATTATAGATTGCGGAAATATGACAACTATATTTTTTAATGGAAGTGGCGGAGCAGGTAGTAGAGATATTACTCCGGTATTTCCTCATTTTATTCCGCAAAATGAGCTATCGGTTACACCTCCTAGCTGGATAACTAGCTCGGCTCTTACATGTACTCTAGTTAGTGATAATTGCACAGCAACATTATCTTTATCAGCACAATCTGTTACCGCAGGAGGCAGGGCTAATACACCTAGAAACGGCTATATAGACGTTCAAATTGGTGACTTCTCTTGCTTTTACCCTGTCCAACAAGATTATATCAGGACCCAAGAGGGAGATGATCCAACAGATGATGATGATGACCCACCGATTGGGCCAACCTTATCACTTTCAGCACCAAATAATGGTTCAGTAATTACTAACGGTTCTCTTATAGTAACAGCAACAGCTAAAGTAATAGGTACAAATGGTCCATTAACAACAGACAGTGGTTTTACGTGGACAGATCCAACAGGAGACGTTTCGTCATTTGAGCAACCAACAACAGTACAAGGAGTTTCAACTCAAAAAGCTTTAGTAGATACCACAACACCAGGAACTAAAACTTTAACATTTGAAGTTACAGTTGGCGCTTTTACAGTCACTAAATCTATTGATATAACTGTAGCTGATATAGCCTTTACAAACCAAACTGGGGTTGTAACGGGCGAATCTGTTGGAACGGTGCAGGCTAGAAGTAGTAACGGTTTTTCGTGGGGTGCTGGCGGACCAACTGCTTATTATGAACGGAATAAAGCAACTGCTAGTGGCAATTTTACAGTAGCAAATGGACCAGCCAAAATTGACGTAACGATATCTGACGGCAGATCAATGTACCAAAACAAACCATTTAATGGTAAAGCAACTATGAGATTTACCATAACCGGTCCTGGTATTGCAAATGGGTCATTTTCACAAGACATATCAGTAACTCCAGAAGCTGTTGATCCTAACCCGGGTAACGCATTTGCGTTCCCAGTTCCTACAAAAGCATCAATTAATCCAAGTATTATAACGGGAAGACCAGATGGTAAGCTTATACCAGGCGAATACTCGTGGGAATTAGATTTGCATAGAGTAGCAGGCGAAGATGGTGACGGCTCTATTCCATCAGGTTCGCCTTATGGTGATGGTAGCGGTGTTATTGTTAGACAGCAAGACCCATACCAAGAAGGCATAGCTGGACCACCTCCAGAAGGAGGCTTCCCCTACAAAGAACTATATAATCCCATAGGCACGATGATAATCGGACCTATATATACTTTTTTCCCTGGCTTATGAACGTATTAGATTTTCAAGCAGATAAACTTATAACTGGAGTCAATATAATAGAGGGGAACCTTTACTGGACAGATGACAACAGTGAGCCCAAGAAATTGGAGATTGATAGATTTAAAGAAAGTGATATAGGGCTAAACGGTGGAGCTACTACTATTAGTGATAGATTATTTAATCACACAGATGTAACAGTAATACGTCCACACCCAGCTAAAGCAATTGAGTTGGAATTGGTTGATTATGACAATGCCGAATTCGACGAGCAAAGAGAAACTTCACCAGAGCCCCCTTTTGAGCAAATATTTCCAAGGTTTAGTTACCGGTGGAGGTATGAAGATGGTCAATATAGCCCTTACGCTCCTTTTACGCAGGTAGCGTTTAAGTCAAAAGATAGGAATTACGGAACTGCCGATGACCCCCAAAATTGGGATCCTAATAGCGCGTACAATTTTGATGGCAATGATGGATCAATTGTAAATTTTGAAAATAGGAGCTACGAAAATAACACAACTATTACAGCAGCAATTCCGCCTCTTGTGAACCCAGATCCTAGTGTTTCAACAGATTGGGACGATTTAGGTGTAGCTGTTTTAACTTCTCAGCATGCTAACTATGTGGAGGGATACAACACCACCATGTTCAACAATGCCGGCAGGATAGTTTTAAATAACATTCCAAGAGGCACAGCCGATGTGGTAGAAATTGATATTTTATATACAGAATCAATTAGCTCCACTATATACGTGTTAGAAACATTATTAATTCCACCAGAACAAAGAGGAATTAATTTCTCGCTAAATAGTTCTTACGTAAGAGGGGTTCAAGGTTTAGAACCTGACCCAAACAATCCTGGTGATTTTTTACCTCCTATGAATGGGTATTTAACTGGTCAAGATTATGCCATACAGCCACTAAGTTATGCTGTAACAACCCGTAAAATATACAGTGCGTTGCCAGCTAATCAACTTAGCAGACCGTTTGATGATGTGCCTAGATTAGCAAAAGCACAAGAAATAACAGCTAACAGGTTAATTTATGGTAACTACCTACACAAATACGATCAACCAAGTGGGGTTAATTTAGAAGTTGAAACTATACCAGCAGAATCGTTTCCGCATATTAATGATGCAGCTATTATAGCAGATAGATTAGCGGCATCAGCAACAGATGGGCTACATGTGAAAAGTAATAGAACTTATGAGGTGGGGGTTGTTTACATTGACGCTTTTGGTCGTCAAGGAGCAATGTTACAGAACGTATCTACTTTCAACCCAGATGGTACCGTAAATGAGGCTAATGCTTTTAGAACTGCCTTTAATCAAGCTACCAGAGAAGCGTTACAAGTAACAATAAATTCTCCAGCTCCAACATGGGCAGACTCGTACAGATATTTTATTAAAGAGGTGTCTATGTCGCACCAAAATTTAATATCCTACAACATCTATAATGATGGCAGATCTGGTGATGTAAACAGCGAGTTTGTATGGGTAGAATTTCAGTCAACAGATAGAAATAAGATTCAAGCAAGTTCAGGAGATGCTGAAGCGTCAGTTCTTACTATAAGAAGAATAAATGATAATATACAGAACATTAAAACAAGGTTTTTAGTCCAAGAAATTGCAAACGAAGCGCCTGATGTTGTTTTGAATCAAATTAGAAGAAATATATTAAGTTCAGAAACCACTAATGCGGGATCATTTAATCACGCTTCATACAATACAGTAGCTGATATAACTTCTGGGGCGGTGCAGAAAGGCACAATTAATAACCAAACGTCTCTGTTTTTAGCACCTGAAAGTAATGACACGGTAGTTACGTTTCAAACCCAAGTTGTTAATACTTTTAACAGTTTTATAACTGAAGCAGGAGGTCCCGTTTTAATAGACACTAACACAACAAACACTATTGATTTTACTAGTTTAAACCAACCACTTTTCGCTAGAATAAGACAGCATATGAGAGGTGAACAATATGCGTCTGGCTCGGAAGATCATTTTGTTGAAATACTTTCTATACAAACAAACAACGCAAACACGTCTAACGATACTGGTAGAATACAAATTAATTTTGGGCATAGATATCTTGTAAATTCCGCTACTAGAGAAATAGAACGTTTAAATCTTAGCTCAGCTAATGGGTTAACATCTACCCAGGACCAAGATTTTAATTTTGAATTGCTAACTGTCAAAATATCTGAAAAAGCTTTAGAAAGATTAGGTGGTAGATTTTTTGTTAAAGTAGCTAGAAATAGTTTAGTTACTCAGCAGTCTGAATTTACATTTGAGGGTGCAAAAACTAAATTAGCACCGCATTGGTTTGAAACGGAGCCTATAGTAGCGGAAAGCAACCTAAACTTATTTTATGAAACATCAGATACATTTTGTGTGTGTATGCATCATGGATGTCCGAACAAACTTAATTGGTTTAACTCGGTAGCAGAAGTAGTTACCCCTGTACCAGCAGAAGGAATTGAAGGTGGAGTATACCTAGAAACTACTCGAATATTTGATAAGTTTAACAGTGTTGAATTAACCAAAGGGGTTAGAGTCAACACACCAACGGAAAGGTTTGCAGCGGAACGGAAACCTTATGGCCTTACATGGTCGGGTATTTACAATAGTAGAACCGGTGTTAATAGATTAAATCAATTTATAACAGCTGACGGAATTACAAAAGAATTAGAGCCTAATTATGGTAGTTTGCAATTATTGCATACACGTGATACCAACCTTATAGCAGCTTGTGAAGACAAGATATTTAGAATATTAGCAGATAAGGATTTACTCTACAACGCAGACGGTGGGGGTAACATAAGCGCTTCTAACAGAGTGTTAGGTCAAACTACGCCATTTATAGGCGAATATGGTATATCTAAAAATCCTGAATCTTTTGCTAGTTATGGTAATAACTTTTGGATTACAGATTCATCAAGAGGAGTAGTACTACAAGTTACACCCAATAACGGCCAAATAAATGAGATTAGCTCTACTGGATTAAGCGATCATTTTAGGGATCGGCTGCATTCAGCTAGCAAGTTAATAGGAGCTTATGATGACTACTCTAATTCGTATATGTTATCTATGCAGGGTTATAACCCGAATGACGCAATGATTGATTCTGAAGACGCGATTATAGGAGAAGCTAGTGACATAACATGGAAATATGAGCCAGTCAGACAGGGGTGGTCCAGTAGGGTTTCTTACATACCGGAAAGTGGTCTATCTTTAAATAATAAATTTTACACTTATAAAGGCGGTAAATTGTTTCTTCACAATTCTAACAATGTTCCTAGAAATCATTTTTACAATTTACCCTCCGTGACAGACCCTAATGAAACTTCAGGAATATCATTAGCGGGGGACCCACTATTATTTGTAAATAATAACTCTGGACAACCTGAAGGAGATTTTACCGCTGGATTACATAGTGGAGGTACAAATGCAGGTGTGTCTAGTATAAATTTAGCAACATCTACTGCAGCTACAGTTAATCATTTTACTTTGAACTTTGGTACACAAGCTCGTGCAGATGCATGGAGAACCAGTGTTGGTTGGCCAGCTTCTGCTGCAACTCAATCAACGCAGCAAAGCTTATCTAGCCCTGTAACTTTTACTTTTACATTTGGTAGCGGTAAAACAATAACAGTAACGCAACCAGCAGGCAACATTGGATGTAATTACCAAGCTAAAATAACAATAGGTAATCCATTTCCTTATGGTCCATTTACTCAAACAGGTCAAGACCCTGTATATTCAAACGGAGCGGGCACTATATCTGCTTGGAGCAACTGGCCAACAGCACCCGCAACAGGAACAGGTGATTATTTAAGCACAACCGAAGTGGGGGAAGTTCCGGTAGAAAACCCAACGTTAATACGTTCGTCTTATGTTTCTGAAATTGAAGTTATTTTAAATGATAATCCTTCAGCCTTAAAAGACTTTTTAACATTAAGTTACGAAGGAACGCCTGGGTGGGTTGCAACATCTATTGATACAGATAGTGAAGATTTGAATATAACGAATACATGGCCATTTGTTAAAAAAGAAGATAAGTATTTTGCGCCAATTGTTGGTCAAATACCTACTTATGGTTTAACAGACGCAAGCTTAGGGAGTGTAACTGCTGACGATGGTTCTACTATATTTATAACAGGCTCTCAAGATAAATCTGGAATTAAAGGATTTTATAATAAAGTAAGACTACAGTGTGCTTTAGGAACGAAAGCAGAACTATTCGCTATAAATAGTGAAAATAAAATATCATCAAATTAAATTACAGATTAAACTTAAAAAAATAAATAAATTATGGCATTACCACTTATGGGTATTATAGGGGGCGCTACACAAATAGTAGGCTCTTTAATAGGACGAAGCGCGCGTAAAAGAGAGGCTAGAGCAGCTAAAGCGGAATATGACGCACAGCGAACAGCTTTTACAAATTTTGATTTTCAAAATCAATTTGCTGGATTAGAGAATGTAGCAGAAGATTTAACTGTAAATCAACAAGCGTCTCAATTCCAAGCTCAACAAACAGATGCAGCTCTTGGTCAAGGTTTAGATGCTATTGTTGCCAGTGGAGGTGGCGGGGGTGGAGCACAAGCTATAGCTAATGCAGCCCTACAATCTAAGCAAAATATATCTGCTAATATAGCACAACAGGAGCAAGCAAATCAAATGATGCGTGTAAAGCAAGAGGCTATGAATCAATTTAGAGAAGCTCAAGGAGCTGATGACATGCAACTAAGAAATTACGATAGAACTCAACAATTGCTAAACATGGCAGCTGGTAGAAACAAAAAAGCTATGGCCGCTAAATCTGCAGCAACATCCGCTTTAGTAGGTGGTATTGGTAGTGCGGTTGGTGGCATTGCAACAGCAGGAGTAGCTAACGGCGGTTTTGGCAAAGGAATTGGTAAAGCATTAACAACTAATATAGGCGGAGTACCGGATAGTTCTGAAGGGCTTTCAATGGCTGACCTAAAAACTTTTTTAGCAAACTTACGAACATAAACTATGGCGTTAGGACAAGGAATAAATCAGCTTTTACAATACAAAGATATTGCAGAAGCAGGACAACCCCAGAATTTAACTGGAGAAGCCTTAGTACAGTTAGGGGCTTTGTTTACTCAAATGGACTTTGATTTTAAAAAGGATAAAGGAGAAGAGGAAGTAAAAGCAAAAGGTGGTTTCGGAGGAGAATATAAAGGATTTGGTGGCGGATTAGAGGACTATTCTAAAAAATATGAAGGAACCGGGTTTGATGAAATGGAAATAGGGTTGAATGTACCTATTCTTCTAGGCAATGGAAAAAAGCCTTTAGACCCCCCTATTAAACCTAAAAAGGTTGTAAGAAAGCCAGAAAACATTAACAAAGATAGCTCTAAAACTTCTATTCCTACTGTTCAAACGAGTACAACAAATTCAACATTAACACCAGATATTCAAGGTGTTGCTGGGTTTACTTTGCCAGATCTTTATAACTCAGAAGCTACCTTAGCAGCGGAACCAGGCACGGCATTCTATGTTGAAGGCCACAGTATAGGAAGAAAAGCATACGATAAGCTTATAGCGGATAAACAGCTTATAGAAGATAACTCTGATTATTATAATGATGATGGCACCGAAAAAACAGCTGTTCTTGAAAGACAAAAAGATAATAATCCTATAAAAAGATTACAACAAGAGCATCCACAAATACTGGAAACTTTACAAGGTTTAAGATATAAACAACCTAGCGAAGTTGACTCACCTTTATTTAGAGCAGCTCATATAGCATCTTCACCTTTTGTTAAAACAGATGAAGTGGATTACCGTTATATGAAGCGTGCTACAATGCCTGAATATGCCAAAGGTTCACTAGGCAGCGCAGCTGCGGAGGGGTATAATTTAGTAATTGATAAACGTAATTACGATCAAGCTGTAAAAAAAGATTACGAAACAGAGCTTGATGATGAAATGGGCGATCTAAATATAGAAGCTGACACTATAAATGAGCAGACTAGAAAAGACTACTTAGAACTTTCAATGAACAAGAAGAAGAAGTTTAATTCATTATTTCAAGCTTATGCTAATAATGAAATAAGCAAACTTGATTTTGAAAACGGAAAAGCAGCACTTGTTTCTGAATTAGACGATGTAGCTAACGCTCAAACAGTTTTAACTAAGTTGCGTGTAGATTATCTTGAAAAAAAAGGAACACATCATATAGATGTTTCTAAGCCAGAAATAGTTGATTTTTTTAATACATTAGAAAAAAATCCTGAAAGTTTCTCCATGAAAACTATTGATGGTATTGACTATTTTATAGGTTCAACAAGACAAGGTAAAGAAGTAAGAGTACCTACGTCTAAAATAGCTAACGGCACGGCTGGGTTCAGACTTGTTGAAAAAGCTAGTGTCACCCCTATTGTAGCAAGTGCTTTAAAAGCTGTTGCATCTTACAGCGAAGAAGGGATGACTGATTATGGTTTTGGTAGAAAATCAGCTACACCTGAAAGAGCAAAAGAAATTGGAATGGCTAACATTAAAAATGCTTTAGCACAAGATGAAAGTAAGTTGAGATCTCTCATGGGAACAATATATGGGGTTAACCATGAAACATATAAGAATTTCATAGGTAATGACCCTACGGCTAATAGAGAAGAAATGCTTAATGATGCCGCAGAACATCTTTATGAAACACAAGTTAAGCCTCAGTTTTTTCCTACACAAAAAACATCTAGAGTAGATCCTAACAAAGTAACATTTGGTGGTAAAACCCAAAAAGGATCGGTAGCAGAAAGAAATAGGGCTGCTAACGTGGCTAGATTACAAAAAATAGGCGATATAACACCTGGTAATTTCAACAATGTTGAGTCCGAAATAGATCTAACAAAATACAGTTTAGTTGAACAAGAAGGTGCTTATTATGTAACCGATAAAAAGGGCAATGTATTAACTACGCTTAATTTATCTAATCAACAAGACACAAAGTCTAAGCTGCTTTACTTCATGAAAGGTGGTGGTGGGATTGGCCAAAAATCAAATCAAACCGAATCAGATCCTCTTGGAATAAATTAAAAAAGTTTTAATGGAACAACAAAAATATACTAGACAGCAATTTGCCTCTAAAATTAAAGATAAGTATCCAGCGTATGCCGAGATGGACGATAATACACTAGTCGATAAGATAACGGCTAAATATCCACAATATTTAGATCAGATAGAAGGGGGAAAGGCAAACGCTGTTGCGGAGGAGACTGCGACTGTAGCAGCAGACCAACAAAGCGATTTGGATTTGCAGTCGGAAAATGGTTTATCGGAGCAACAAGAAGCGCCTGAGGTTTCTAAAAAAACACCTGTAATAGTAGAAGAAGTTAGCTTTTTTGGAGAAAACAAAAAGGTTGACGCTAATGAATTAAATTGGACCGATACTTTTAAGATAATAAAAGACCCAAAAACAGGAGACTACGGTATGCACGTTCCTGATTTTGATCTTAGTTTTTTAAAAATAAATGATACCGAATATAATGATGACCCAGAAACTACCTCTGCTACAGAGTCGCTAGCTAGGACGTGGAACAACTCGCTAGACCAGCTTTCGTTAACAGACGATCGTTTTTATAACCTAAGTGAGCAGCTTTTTGGTGATGTAGAATCTGCCAATTTTCAAACATCAAAACAAGCTATTGATGAAACTGAGTCGCTCCAATCAGAAACCTTAAGACTTGAAGACATTCCAACAGCTTTTTCAGAAGGAGGATTAGTGGAAGGCATTGCACATACAACAGCAGCTATTACTAACGCTATAGCTTCTGTAGGCACAAGCGCTCTACAAGCTGCAGCAACTAAAGGAGCAGGAATGGCTATAGATATGGTGCAGTCTTCGGTTAGCTCATACACTAAAGCTAGAGCAAAAGAGCTAGGAGTTAGTTATGAAGAAGCTTCTGGTAAAATAAGTTCTAGTGAGCTTATAATTCCAGTTGGCTTAGGAACGCTGTCATATAAGTTAGAAAAAATGGGGCTTAAAGGCGTTGGCAAAGCTATAAATGCCATGTCTGATTCTGGAAAAAAAGCGTTAATTCAATATGTTAATTCTGCTGGTAAAGAGGCTTTAACGGAGTTATCCCAAGGTCTTATAGAATCGTGGAGTACGGGTTTTGGTGCAAAAAATTCTTTTGACGACGCCGCTAAAAGTGTTAGCAAATTTATAGAAGAAGAGGCTTTAGAAACAGCATTGCAAGGAGCTGTAGGGGGTGCTGGAAGTGTTGGTGTTGGTAGAGGTTTTAAAAAATTAAGAGCAAAAAACAGATCTTCTCAAAACGAAAAAAGCATTAAAAATAGTGTTCAAACAATATTTGATATTGACAAAAAATTGAACAACCCTTCGACTACAGAAGAGCAAAAAACTATTCTTAGAAAGCAAAAACTAGTTGAAAAACAAAAAGTAAAAAATATTTTAACTAATGAAGATGAATTAGTTAGTAAGCTAACTGAGGCAGAGCAAAAAGCATTGAATGAGAAAGAATACATGCTTAACGGTAGAAAACTACAAAATAGAAATGAAATAGTAGAAATGATTGCTAATGCTACTGACGAAGATTTTATGAAAGCTTCTATAACTGTTTTTGGAGATAGCGATTTGCAAGAAAAACTAAACTTTAGAAGGAAATCTATAATAAAAAACAATAAAAATGCGGTAAGAAAAAAAGTTGAACCAAAAACGTTTGAAGAAGCTAAATCAAAGGTTGATGAAGAAATTCAAAAAAGAAAATTGCAACTTTCTAAAATATCAGAAGAAGACGGACCTTTAGTTGCTGAAGCTTTAAGAACTCAAATAAAAAAATTAGAAGAGGCTAAAAAGCAAATGAATAATCACATTAACTATCAGCTTGATGAATTAAATGAGACTGAGCTTTTTGAACTTACCGAATTAGATGATGAAATTTCTTTATATGAAGCTATAGCTAACAACCCGTCTTATTCTGAAGACGCAAAAGCTTCAGCTAATGCAGAATTAGAAAGATTAAAAAGTCAACAACAAAATAAATTTAACGATACTGATTCATCTGACTTAGCAAACCCGGAAGGGCCTCGTAAGCAAAAGAACGTTGATCTTTCTAGAAAAACTCAAGAAGCTTTTGAAAAAAATGATATCGATGGTATCATAAAAGCTCAAGGTGGTATGATCTCTTCTGTAGCAACATCTTTATGGTCTAGAATACCAGCTGACAAGCAAGTAGGTACTTATGATGGTTTTAAAGCAGCATTAATATCATCTAAAGGCGGTTTATTAGATCTTATTGGGTCTTACGACCCAGAAACAGGTGTGCCATTAGCGGCTTGGCTTGGCAACAAACGAACAGGCTTAAGAGTTAGAGCTAACCGTATAGTAAAAGAATTAACTAAACAAGATATAGATGTTAGTACAGATTCAACCGAAGCATTAAACTCTTTTTCTAGTAATGAAATAGATGTTGATAAAATTAATTTAGGACCTAAATACAATTCACAAAGATTAGGTTTAGGTGTTAATTTATTGGATGAAGCGGCTAACAATGTAGAGCTTGGCACCGTTGCCATTGAAAAAGCACTTGCAGATGCGGATGCTAAAGCAGAAGCTAAAGGTAAACCATTATCTCAAAAACAAAGGCAGACTGTTTCTGAAAAAGCTTTTAACAAGTTTTTTAAAGATCAATATGCTAAAAGAGTAAAAGATAAAATTGGTAAAAAGCTAGACAAAGAAAATTACATTAGAGATAATGTTTCTATTTTGAAAAAAATAGCTTTAGCCAATCGTGATTTTCAAAAAGGCAATCAAGGGTTAGCTAAAGACTGGAATAAATATCCGCCATCTGACCAAGCTTTTATAAATTATTATATAGGCACTGACACTAGCAATACTCAGGCTATTAGTGATAGGAAAAAATCGTTAGCGGAAGCTGTGTCAGCTCAAATAGGTAAAGACGCCAAAGATAATTACTTTGAAGGTAAAGAAGCTGAGCGCGCAAAAATAGGAGAAGATTTAGGCATATCTTATCAAAAAGATGAAGAGATTCAAGAACAAATTGATGAAATAACAGGTAAAACTGCTAAAATGTCGTCTGAAGAAATTTATGTGCAAAAAACAAAACCTATTTTTGAGCAAATTGCAGAAAAAACAGGAAAAGATCCTAAAGAAGTTAAAAAAGAATTATCTGCAGCAAGAGGACAAGATCGTGAAAACTCTGCAAAAACTAAAAACTTTATTGAAAAGGTTTTACCGTCATTTATGAATAAGGGGTTGATGGATTATTTGAAATCAACATTTACTACGTCTAGCTCAAGTAGACTACAATACGCTTCAGCTCCTGCTTATTATGAGTCTTTAGCTTTGATGGAATTTATTAATCCAGAAAGCTTAACTAAAGAGCAGAAAAAAGCTCTTTCTAAAATAAAATTTAGACCTGCACCAGTAGGTAAAAAGCTAAGGGCTACCATGACAAAAGAAGAGTTAGCTCAAAAAATGGTAGATGACTACACTAAGCTGTATAATAATATATTTTCTGACCCTAAGTCTTATAAAAATAAAAGAGATGTTCAGGAAAAATTATTATACGATCTATTAAAAGGTTTTGAAAAATCTTATTCTAACGATAATGCTGTAGAAATAGGGGCGGTTTTTTCTGGGCAAAGCGAGTCCATGGGGCACTTCATTAGAGCTTTAGCAATACCGAAGGTTTTTGCTAATCCCGAATCTATATCTATAGAAGACGTGGTGTTTAATGAAAAGGGAATACCTAAATTAATAGAGGAGGAACATTCGTTTAAAGCAGTTTTAGCAGCTAACAGTATGTTCAACATGGTCTCTAACGGCACAGTGGACGCGGACTTTAAAGACTTGATGACGTTGTACTTTCAAACAGGCTTACTGGTTAAAGACAACGATAAATTAAACGCTGTTTATAAAGACACAATGGCTCCTGGAACTATATTTGGAGATCCTTTATTAACGCTACGTACTTATCAAGAGGTAGGTATAGATTTATCTAATTACATGTCCCTTATAAACGAAGTTGCGGAAAGAATAGGTGTTACATCAGATGGACTACTTAAGTTTTTAGAAGTCACAGAAGTTGTAAAAGACAAAACACCAGATAAAATTCAGTCAGCTATTCAAAAACAAGAAGACAGTAATCCAGATCCTGAATTAAGTAATGCGGAGAGACAAACAGCTTTAGCTGATATACTAGGCGCAGCTTTTGGCGTAAACATTATAACCACTAGAGAAGACGCAATACAAGCTCTTATAGACGCTAATGAATTTCCAAATACGCCTGAAGGTAGAATTAAAGCTGGTGAAGCTCTTGAAAAAATAAGAGGTTTTAATGTTGGTGAAGCTATTTACATAAGTGAAAAGAAAGCAACAGCGGACACCGCTATGCATGAGCTAACTCATACTTGGACTAGGCTAGTTCATAACTCAAAACCTGAACTTTTTGATGCTATTTTTGAAAAACTAAAAAGCCATCCTTTATACGCAGAAGCCGTTGCTAGAATGTCTACAGGTAGCTATGCTGAGCTTAGTCCTGAAAGTTTTGGTTATAAAGACGAAATTTTAGCGCATATATTAGGCAAAGAAGGAGGAGACTTATTTAGTTTGTTTAAAGGAAACAAAGACGCAAAAAGTTTAGTACAGAAATTTTTTGATTACGTAAAAGAAACTTTAGGGTTTGATCCTGCAACCAAAAACTTTGCTGATTTAACTATTGACCAAGTAGTAAAACTAGCGGTTAAGGATATAACAGAAGGTAACCCTGCAGCTAATTTTAATAAACTTAAAAATGTAGCTGAAGGAAAAAGTTGGTATGCTAAATCTGAAGCATCTGTAAGTCCAAGCGCTAAAGCAAAAGCTGATCCTATATTAAGAGCTTTAAATAAGTTAAAACTTTCATATAGAAAAAACAAAAATTTAGCACAAGCAATTAATGATGCTTACAGCGAAGTTGAAGGAATAATGGATTTCTTAGATTTTGCTAGGTTAATAGCTAAAAACACTAAAGAAATAACTACAGGTAAAACAAAACAATTACTTGTAGCTAAAGCTGAAGTTATTAAAGCTAATAAAATTGCTGAAGAAAGCGCTAAGAAACAAGCTGAAGCAAAAGTAAGCGAGGATTACGCTACTGAATTACAGAATAAATTTAGAAGACTAATTTATCAAGCTAAAGGAGAAGGTGCTAAAGCTTCTAGATGGTTTATACCGCCGAATGCTGAAGACTTCAAAGGATTGCTATACACGTTTTTACCAAAAGGTGAAGTTGGTGTTGCTGCTAAAAAATGGATGACAGAGGTATTATTAAAACCATACTCTGATGCTATTGCAGCACTTGATACTGAAATATTAAACAAGTCTAAAGCTTGGGCAGCAATGTCAAAAGGTTTTGATTTTAATCAGAAAGTTGATGGTTCCCCTTATACTTTAGGTGATGCTATAAAAGTTTATAACGCACTTAAAGAGGGTAAAGATCCTGGCATTGCTAAGAAGAAGCACCTAGATGCGCTTATACACGCAGTTGAAAGCAACAGTGAAATATTAGATCTCGCTAATGAAATAGCCGATTCATTCCCTATAGATTTAAAAAGTGGGTGGCAAAACAGATCGTTTGCAAAAGAAATATATGACTCTATTAATGATGGTGCTCGTAAAAGACATTTAGAAACTTTTAGCGCAAATGTTGACGCTATCTTTAATGACACTACTTTAGATCTTATTGCAGATCAGTTTGGTGTTAAATACAAACAAGCTTTGGTTAGTACATTGAAGCGTATGAAAAGCGGTAGAAATAGAACCGCTAACGACGCTAACGCTAATGCTTATATGAACTGGTTAAATAGAGCTGTTGGTACGACGATGTTCTTAAACACCCGTTCTGCTGTATTGCAGTTATTATCTACACTTAACTTTATTGGTAAACCCGGTAATAATTTATTCCAAGCAACTGCTGCATTTGCAAATAGAAAACAATGGAACGAAGATTACAAAAAGTTATGGGACAGTGATTATTTAACTAACAGACGTGATGGTGCTAAGTTTGATGTGCTAGCTGATGAAATTGCTAACGACCCTGATAACTGGATAAGTAAGATATTACAGAAAGGTTTCTTGCCAACCAGATATGCAGATAGTTTTGCTATTGCTTTAGGAGGAGCATCGTTCTATAGAAATAGAGTAAACTCTTTGGTTAAAGAAGGAATGAGTGAGGCTGATGCTGAAGTTCAAGCTATGAAAGATTGGAGGCAAGCTGCAGAAGAATCTCAACAATCTTCTGATCCATCTAAGATTTCCGAGATACAAGCATCATCTATTGGTAAAATAATTTATGCTTTTGCTAACACACCTTTTCAGTACGCAAGGATAACTAAAAGAAAGTTACAAGATTTAACTTCTGGAAGATCAGCTGCTGAAGGTAATGTTAAAAAAGATTTAGGTACTATATTTTATTACTCTACTGCGCAAGCTTTAATATTTAATGCTTTACAAAGTGGTCTTGTTGCGTTATTAATGTCTGACGATGATGATGATGAACTAAAAGAAGAGAAGTATGCTTCTATGCTGGAACGTTCATTAACATCTTTTGCTAAATCTACTGGAAATCCAGGAGCTGTAGCGTCTACATTATATGCAATGATGAAAGAAGGCTACTTGCAACAAACAGGTAAGAAAAGACCAGATGCAAATGCTTTTGCTGTAACAGCCACATCAATATCACCACCACTTAATTCTAAACTTAGAGATATAGCTGGTGCATATAGAGCTTACAATAAAATTGAAGATGGTGATGCTTTCACTCCTTCTCTTGATAATGAAGCTTTGACTATGGCTGGTGAAGTTGCTTCTGTTGCAGGTTTACCTTTAGATAGAGTAATTAGAAAAGCAAGACATCTTGCTGCTATATCTAATGAAGAAGCTGAGTTATGGCAGAAAATTTGGATGTTAGCTGGATGGAGTGAATGGGAACTTGGAGTTGATAAACCTAACGTAGGTGTTAAAAAACCTAAAATTAAAAAGGTTAAAATAACAAAACCAAAACTCGTTAAACCTAAATTAAAAAAATCACCTACTAAGAAATTAGAAAGAGGAGTTGCTGGTAGAGCAAATAATGATGGAACTATAGAGATAGACCCCAATCTATCTCCTGTTGAACGTGAAAAAACTATCGCGCATGAAGAACAACATATGAAAGATATGAAAGCTGGTAAGCTTAATTATGATGATGATTATGTATATTGGAATGGTGGTAAATACGAACGTAAAAACGGTAAGATTAAATACAAGGGTAAATCTTATATAGAAGGTCATAAAGATCTACCGTGGGAGAAGAAAGCATATGCTGCTGAACCTTCAACTGCAGAGGCAAAAAAGCGTACTAAATTATACGCATAAAAAAAAGGGGACCCCGTAATTGGAGTCCCCTTTTATGTTTTATGCCATTAATGCATATACTATAATTCCTACTAATACTGGGCCAACGAAGCCCCAGACTTTTAAGAATTTAATCACATTATTCTCTTCAGTAGTGTAAATGTGATCGTCTGTATTTAAGTCTATCGCATCAAGTTGTTCTTTAACTTGATCTTCTAATTCTTTAATACGTAATTTTGCATCTGCAAATGTAAACTTTTTAGCCATAATAGTGTTTAATTAATTAATTTATCCGTCGCAGCTTAAACAATCAGGATCCATTGCAGCTGCCGCAATATCACCTCTTAATACGCTTTCGGTTCTAACATAATATAAAGTTTTAATTCCACGTTTCCATGCTTCCATGTGAACTGAGTTCATCCAACGAGGTGATGCCTCAGATGGGAATGCTAAATTTAAACTTACTGATTGATCTATATAGTCTTGTCTTATTCCGGCTTGCTTAACTAGTTCTAATTGATTAATTTCTTTGAATGTTTTAAATACATTCTTTACTTTTTCCCCGTCATCTTCTTGGGTAAGTCGTCCTCGGTGATCGTAAAACCATCCATCAAGTTCTTTGATGTCCTGTACTGATCCACCATCTGCAAGTACTTTATCCCAAGTTTCCTTGG
>Ga0208667_1000420_pt1 | contig 18468 bp, 39 predicted proteins | sample 11BtaG_FD_184085 | JGI IMG/M metagenome (GOLD analysis project Ga0208667, IMG submission 184085) | Marine viral communities from the Subarctic Pacific Ocean - 11B_ETSP_OMZ_AT15265_CsCl metaG (SPAdes) (version 2) | ecosystem: Environmental > Aquatic > Marine > Oceanic | place: Pacific Ocean... | reverse complement strand
TCCTCCTAAACTTGTGGATGTAGCACCAAAAGATATACCTGTTTTTTTAGGATAAGAACCACCTGTTCCAGTATTTACATTTATTGAGACATTATCTGTTGCGTGATATAAACTTAATTTAGCATCAAGCGAACTAGTTCCTATTCCTACTTTTCCTGAAACAGTAAGTTCTGTACCTCCTGCGTTTTGAGAAACCATTGAATCACCTAAACTAGATGTTGTGCTCCAAACTGGTAAAGTATATTGTGTACCCGTACCTGGCTGAGCAGATCCTGTTATAGTTATTGTTCCAGAACTTTCAGCTACTGTTATACCACTAGCACCTGTAAATGTTGCTGTATCAGTTGCATTTATATTAGTTGTATTGGTTCCATCAGATAAAACCCAGTATTGGTAATTATCTACAGTTGTCCATGTGTTTGCTGCAGCAGAACCACCGCCAGATGTTAACACTTGACCAGCTGTACCATAATTATTAGCACCTAAACTAATACCTATATTAAATCTAGCCGTGTTAGACATTGTAGCAGGACCAACTATTGAAGTTGTATCTGTATCAGCATCACCAAGTGTTGTATTACCTTGAACAATTAAATTACCTGAATTACCAATAGTAACATCAGTTCCATCATCAGCTATAAGACCTGTTGCCAAAGTGTTTGTACTCGTCCATTTAGCTATTTTATTTTGAGCACCAGATCCTAATACTTCATTTGATTGATCAAGCTTTTGCCAAGCATTAGTTCCAGCACCATTATCTACGTATATTGCCCAGTCACCAACTTGCCAATCGGTTATACCATCTAAATCTGTAGTACCAGCTACAGACACTATGTAGAATGTACCATTTGAAGGTGTTGTACCAGATAACGTTGGAGTATCAGTATTAGCATTCCAAGTTCCTTCAAAAGCAAGACTACCAGCTAAACCAGTTATTTGACCTTGCAATTTAGCCATAGCATCAAGTATAGTATCTGACGCAGCGATTGCAGCAGACGTTGGGGTTGGTAAATTAAGTAATGTTTTAGCAGTTACCGTAGTGTTAGCTATAGTTGTTGGTATGGTTACAGCACCACCTGATGTATATGTATGTGGTCCACCTGTAGAACTTGTATCACCTGTTATAGCTATTGCACCACCTGAAGCTAATGCTGTTGCTGTGCTTGCGTTACCAGTTAAAGCACCTACAAAATCTGTAGATGTAATACTTGTATAACCTGTGTATGTACCGCTTGACCCAGTAAATGTACCGTCAGTTAATACACCACCAACTTCTAATTCACCAGCTATAGCTACTTTACCGGTTGCACCACCTGCAAATGTAAAACCTGCAGCACCTGTTAATGTATCGGTGTCTGACCAGTATGTAACTTGATTAGCTGCACCAGATCCATCCGGCACACCTGTTGTAGCTATTGTTAAATCAAAGTTAGCCGCATCCCAAGTTGTTGTTATATTAGTACCATCGGTTACAGTGACCGCAGTTCCACTAGGTATTGTAGTTCCTTCTAAGCTCCAGTTGTATAATGGAACTTCTGTCACCCAGTTTGTACCTGTACCAGTAGATGAAAGTATTTGACCTGCTGTTCCTACATCACCACTTGAATCTGAATATGTACCTGTGTTTATTAAATCAACAAATGTACCTGATGTTGTAGCTTGAAAAGCTCCGGTCACTTTAGCACCACCTACTAATGTCTCTATTTTTTTATCACCAACATGGTATAGTTCTACTGCACCAGCAGCATTAGCGCTTATTGTTTGAATGGTATCTGCTTCGTCTCTTACAGACAATAAACTAGTTTGTAGTTTTAAAGCACCAGGACTTTTATCTATTATTATACTGTTAGCACTGTCGTTGTATATTTCTAAATTATCAGTGGATGTAGTACCCATTAATATTTTCGATGTATCAGTAAATGTAATGTCATCACCCGCAGAAACCACTATATCAGATCCACCGGTCGTGTTACCATTAGCTAATATCTCTTGTAGTGTATCGTATAAACCAACTTTATTATCTACATATGTTTTAATAGCTAGTGTACTTACTACATTATCATTTTGAGCTCCAGTTAAATTAGAGTTATTTATTAAACCAGTACCAGATATTGGACCGTTAAGAACTAAACCAGTTAAAGCACCAAGCGATGTGATGTTTGGTTGAGCAGCTGTTGCTATTGTACCTGTAAATGCTGTTGATGTTACGTTTGTAAATCCAACTCCTGTTGTTCCAGAAACTGTTGCGCCACCAGTTGTAACAAATGAACCACCTCTAAACGCACTGTTAGTTAAATTTATGTCTCTACCTGTAGCAACATTACCAAGATCTAAAACAAACTGTAAATCTCCAGTTGCTATTGTTACAAGATCAATGATACTTTCTATCGTAAAGTTTTTAGTAGGATTACCTTTCGCACTTACATCTGTTCCTAATATAAGATCTTCTTTTACTGGTGTAACCGTAGGGTATGAATATATTATCGCCATATTATATTAGTTTAGAAATTTTTAAATAAGCACTTGGCACTTCATTTGCCCAATTATTGGTTATTGATTGCGGTTTAAGTGTAGGCTGAGCACCTTGACTATCCCATAAACCATAAAATATGTAGTATGTGCCGCTTGTTACATCAATAATATTACTAATAGATATTATTTTTCTATCCGTAGAGTCGCTAGGTGAATATTTTTCGATTATTGTTGAACCTGTTTGATTAGATCCGTTTTCTATTGTTTTAAATACTGGTAGTATTTGACTGTTTGAAGCGCCTGATACACAATATTGCTGTTCTACATAATAAGTACCTTTTGTTAAAAAAGTAACTTTACCTGTGGAAGCTGTATATGTTGCATGACTACTTGTAATATCAGTGTTACCAAATATTAAAGCATCACCTGACTGCAATAAAGGTATTGACGATGTGTTTTGTGTCTCTAGTTGCTGAATAAAATTCTGATCAACTAAGGTTTTTACGCTTGAAAATGTGTATTGCACCGTAGGATTACCTTCAACTGGATTTCCAGCGCTATCTACAGTGTTTGATCCTAGTACCTTGTCTCCAAACTGAGCTTCTAGTATAGGATATGAAGAGATTTGTGCCATTTGTTTTTTTTTATATTATGCTGTGACTATAAGTTGACGTGTATTGTTTTCAACTTTAACATATGAATATTATTTATAGTGGACTTTTGTGAAGCGCGCTATGGTTAATAATATTACAGGTTTTTGCCAAGGTTTACTCTTATATATATAATGATATTTGTATAGTGTGACAATAGCTGTTTACTCTATAGCTATAATAGGCTTATGTCACTGTTTTATTTTAAAAAATGTTAGTTATAGAGAAATATGGTGTTACCCCCTATCTTTCTGATTATCAGTCAGTTACGCAAAATGGTTTTTAAATGACGGCCCGGCCCTACTTTTTTCACGTTTTACAAAAATGTTTTACGTTTTTTCTACATGTCGACTTTATGTTTTACAATACAATTTACACTAACTAATATTTTATACTAATATAATTTTATATTTATGTTTTTTATAAATACTTTTATGTTTTACTATATTACAAAGTAAATACGAGTCTACTTGGATAATATAAATGTAAGTAATTAAGTAATAATAGTTACTTCATTAGAATGAGTGTGGTATACCATTCGACTAATATTAACTACCAAATAAATATACACTACTATGAATTACAAATTAGAAATGTCACTAACAAAAATTATCAAACAAATCAAAGTAGAATTTCCATACAATGACACTATGTGTAGAGAAAAGTATAATGAAACAATTCAAGATTTTCTATACTCAGAAATAACAAGTAATTTATAATAATACAAACTAAATACGACACAAATTGGATAATACTAATGTAACTAATAAACTAAATAAATAAATAAATATAAAATTATGAGTAAAATAACTTCAAAAAGATTTGTCATCAGACAGTCACTAATCGGAAAAAATGTAACAATTGAATTCACTAACAAAAAAGGTATTACATACACTTACAATCATGACATAGCGTACAACATTATGAAAAGTAAGTTACAAAGTATGAATTGCTTTCAAAAATACAAGTCTTACACTGCAACAAATAATATTCCAGTTGCACTAAGAAATGTAGAATTAGTGTAGTCACTACTGCGAGTTCCACTTGTTTCTAACAGTAAATTGCGAACAAGTACAAGACATAATGGTTAATGTGAGTTCGATTCTCACCATGTCTACTAACAATAATAAAATTTAATAATATGACTAAAATTCAAAAACTTAATTTAGTAATTACAATAGTTGTAATTCTAACACTGTCTAACCACATAACACCTTTCTTCTCATGATTTTCACTGACAAATACAATAATGATTTAACGTGGGCTATTGGTTTACAAATGGAAAATAAACTAACAAGAGCAGATGTAGAAGGTATTATACTAACACACAAACTAAATACGACAACTAATGGATAATACTAGTATGAATACAAAATATATAGACTATCCAGCGTCAGAAATCAAAGCAAAGTTACAACAATGTATTGACTATGAAGCAAAATATGGTCCAAATGCTACAGTCACCGCTGTCAAAAAATGGTGTAACAGCTATGAGTATCGTAAAAATGAGTGGCAATGGCGACAAAATGTAGCAAAATCAATTAATTATAACACAGATTACACTAAACATTATTACAATGAGTACAAATAAATACACTTGGCAACAAGAAAATCAAATGTTAGAAGATTCTTTCGCTAGAAGATTACTAATAGAGTATAATATCAAAGAGGTAACCACTCAAAGACAAGCAATAAATGGTACACGTGAGTTTGAATTTCCTGTACCATCAAGAAAAAGATGGCCAAATGGCAAAAGATTAAGACTAGCATGCTTTAAAACTGGTTATGTTAGAAACCAAAACTCTTGCTCATCTAACTATCAACTAAATCCAGTTTATAAAAGAGAACAAAGACAAATGTTTCTAACTGATCAAGGCACACTTAAAACATATATCTACAATGGTTACACTAGAACTAAAATCTGGAATAGTCTTGCTAGAATGAAATTTATGCTTGACTTCTATATCAGAAATTACAAACTAAAAACGAAAACTAACGGATAATAATTATATATGAAAAAAATCAAATTCAATCAAGAAACAGGTAATGCTATTATCGAAACAGACAATGGCTACAAAGTACTAACTAGACTACATCAAAACACAGAATACACAGATTACTTAAACTGGTATACTATAAATGATAGAATCTATGTGTAGAAACATGCAAGAACTAAAGCAATATGTTGCAAATAAGCGCAAACAGCGAGCATTTCAACATTATCAGCTAAACAAAGTGCACGGTGAATGCCAACCATTTACTGATCGCGAGTACAAACAAGTAAAACTACGAGGTAAATCATCTTACAGTCAAGTAAGTAAGTACACAATGCATAAAATGTGGCGTGATTCACATGAAAAATACGATTTAAAACAAGTTAAAAAAGCAATATTATGAGTAAAATGAAAATTATAGATGAAATAGCAGACGCTCAAGTGTCTCACATCAAAGAAACACTGTATGAAGCAGTAAATTGGGCAATGGATGGTGTTGAAGAGTTTGAAGGACTTGACAGTGAAGATTATAACCATGTTCACAATGCTATAATGGTATCAACAATAGAAAAATTACATACAGATTTAGATAATTATGAATACTAAAAAGAGACATAAGCGCATTAAACTACTTAAAATTACTAGGCAAGACGCTGAACGTATAGAAATTGAGTGGTTTAGACGTTATAATTACAAACTAAATACGATTATCAATGGATAATAATAATATGAAATGTAAATGTAACAACCAAATTCCAGCAGGCAGACTAGCACTAGGTTATTCAACCTGTGTAAACTGTAGCGAAACAAAGCAATATAGTTATATTCCTATTATTGCAAACAAACAAGTACTAGAAGTACAAATAGTAAGTCAAGAACTAAGTGACAGAGTTCACAGATCCTGGCGTAGAAAGTAAAAAGAGCCAGACGAGTAGCTTAACAGGGTAGTGTAATTGCAAGTAAAAATGGCGATCTACCACATAAGTGAATAGCTGGCAGAGAGGCGGCGGCATACTGGTCAAAAGCGCGGATAAAGCATAATACTAGTTAGTACCGGTCCGCGACTGGTGCCTCTCATAAGGGAGTGACAAGGTAGGAGACAACCGCGGCGAAAGCAAAGGTGTCTAACGGCGGTTCGATTCCGCCCACTTCCACTAAATGCGGGATAGAGCAGAGGTAGCTCGTTGGGCTCATAACCCAAAGGTCGGAGGTTCGATTCCTTCTCCCGCAACTAACATTAAATAATTAAATATGGCAAACATGAGTTATTGCAGATTTGAAAATACTGCAAGAGATTTAGAAGACTGTGTTATCGCTCTTCAAAACAATGACTTAAATGAGTACATGAGTGTTCATGAAGTTAATGGTTTAGCTGAACTACAATTATTAGCAATGGATATTGTAGCGATGCAAGATCATATTGGTGATATAATAGACAGAGAAAAACAAAGATTTGAAGCACACGAATTTACAAACTAAATACGAATCAACACGGATAATATAAATATGAGATTAAAAACAATTTATGACAGACTAGAACCAGGTTTTAAGTCGTCACTGCAAAAAAATGCTAGAAAATATTCTAGCGCTAAAAGACTTAAGTATACTCTTATGTCTAAAACATCATGGTATGACTTAACCATAAGTGACATATCTGATATGACAGTGTTTTGTAACATGCAAACTTACAAATTATCTGCTACAGATGTTATGTATGGTAACAATATAATTAATAAATAATGGAAAGTAGAATAAAAGATTTAGCACATGATAAAGCTTTTGCTAACATATATACTTTAGACACTGACATTAGCAGGTTAAAACAAGAAATAAAAGACAATATAACTCCTTTTATAACAATAGACCAACTACAAGGTGTGTTAAGACATACAAAGCAACAGCGTGAAGTGTGGGATTATATAGCATCATTAATAGAAAAAGATCACGAAAGAATAGATTACTTAGATTATGAAAAACAAAACACAATTACCTAAATGGTTCGACGGTACAATATACGACAAAGGCGACACAGTAACAAACCCTTTTTCAGGCGACACTTACGAACTAAACAACTTAGAATTAAGTATGTATGACTTAATTATGGGTTCACAAATGGTACAAAAGTACGATTTAACAAGAAAAGGCTTAGACTGGTTTAGAAAAGCCAACCCTAAAGCTTATCAAGTGCTATTAGATTAGCATAATGACTCGTGGTGTAACTGGCAACACGTCTGGTTTTGGTCCAGAAGAGTCTAGGTTCGAGCCCTAGCGAGTCAACTAACATTAAATAATAATAATATGAGTAGATTTAAAAGTAAACTTACACCTCATTTCAAGGTGAGTTTAGCAAAGTCAGTGATTAGAGTCATGGGCTTTAGCATCCTAATGTCATCATTGCCTTTAGGTGTAGCAGTATTAATAATCGCTGAGCTTGTCAGCATAGGTGAAGAATTAGTATAATGGCTACAAGAAATATGACATTAGTTGTCGATAGAAAACACGCAGAAGAGTTTGAAAAAGGCTTTGCAGTAAAACCACAATTGGTTAGCGACAAGGCTTACGTTCATATGTATCTACACCATGATGGTTATCCTGAGTGGAGAGGCGTAGAGCTTGCAAAATGGATAGAATACATGCAAGACGATCAAGGATTTACTAACTTTGGCGATGGCTCAAGAATAGCCGCACGTTTAGTAAATGACTTTCATTACAATAGCCAGTACTTATACCCAAACGTTGACTGTATTGACCATGAATACACTTGGATTATATGGACAGGTAAACCTGACGTATGGATAAGTGCTTATAATCAGTATACTAACACTTGTGAGTTTGTAGGTGGTACAGAAAAACTACTAAACAAATACACACAAAACAATTATGGTTACACTGATTGGAAAGAAAAACACAAAGTAAATACGATAGAAAATGGATAATAATAATATGTTTAAAGAAGATATAATCGTGGATATAAGTAACCTTACAGGTGGCGTTAAGTCACATATGGACGGTGAAAAATACACGTTAAAACAAATGTTAGTACGTATTGAAGCATTAGAAGAACAACTAGCTGATGTAAGATACTTTTTAGCTAATCCTAAAAAATTAAATTACTAATGACAGAAAAACAATATCAAAAACTACTAGATAGAATTAAATTCGATCTATATCAGGAGTTTATTAACCCTGAAACAGCATCTTATGGTATTAAATACGTAGAAGACGAGCCTATATATGAAGGTGAATTGTCTGAGCGTCAAATACTACAAGACGAACTTGGTAGATTATGTACACTTCAAAACAAATTTATTGATGATGAAGAGTATGAAAAAGCTGAGATAATGAAAAATAAAATAATAAAAATTCAAAATAAAATAGATAAATTATGATTAAACCAATGCTCGCATACAAAGTAGACAAAAAACCTGTCGACTGGTCCGAGAAAGTATACATTCAGCCTAAGCTTGACGGCATACGTTGTGTTATATACGTCGACGACAAAGAAAACATTAGATGTTTTTCACGTACAGGTAAAGAATTTCACAACCTTAAACATATTAAACTATCGCTTAGAAAGTTTTTCTTCGATTATGCTAATGTAGATGTTGTGCTTGACGGTGAATTATACAACCATAAACTTAGAAATGACTTTGAAAAGATTGTTTCTCTAGTTAGAAAACAAAAACCAACTGAAGAAGATAGACGTAATGCTCAACATCTTATACAGTTTCACTGCTATGATTATATTGAAACAGTTATGGATAAACCTTACAGTTACAGATCTGATCAACTAGCTTGTGCTGATTTTTATGATGCATCTATTAAATATGTAGAAACTAATCTAGTTAATTCTAAAGAGTCTGCGCAGTTAAGACATCAATACAACTTAAATAACGGTTACGAAGGCTCTATATTGCGTCTAGACAAACCTTATCAGCAAAAACGATCTTACAACTTACAAAAGTTTAAAGATTTTAGTGACACCGAAGCTACAATTATTGGCTATGAAGAAGGTAAAGGCAAACGTGAAGGTACTCTTGGTAAGTTCTTAATGCAAGATGATGATGGTAACAAATTTGGTTGTCCTCCAGGTAAAGGTTACAACTACAAAGATCTAGCCAATATGCTTAAAAACATTCATGACTACATAGGTAAAACAGCTACGTTTACATATTTCGAACGTACTCAATACGGTAGTTACAGACATCCACTATTTAAAACTATTAGAAATTATGAATAGAGATAAACACATATACGAAGGTTGGACAGTAGGTAATTTTATTGACGAGCTAAATCCTATGTTTAGAATGGTACAAAATCCTAATATACCGACAATAAAAGAAGGTTTTAAAACTAGAGATGAATTAATGGACTGGTGTATGGATATGCAACCATATTACAAAAAACATATACCAGAAGTGTATAACTATTTTCTAAAACAAACAGAACTATGAGTAAGCTAGTATGGCAATTATACAACGATAATATGATCAGCATGGAAGTTGCCAACATGCTACTTGATCAACATTATAACAGAGTAAATAAGACATGAATATATTTTATTTACACCCTGATCCTTATGAAGCTGCCGCTTATCATTATGACAAACATAAAGTTAAGATGATACTCGAAGCAGCACAAATGCTATGTACCGCTCATCGCATGTATAACCTTGATGATGAATGTGAGGATATACCTTATAAGAAAGCACATGTAAATCACCCGTCTACCATATGGGCTAGACAGTCTGGTCAAAACTATTATTGGCTATACCATTACATGATTGCACTTGGCGATGAGTATACTAAGCGTTATGGTAAAACACATTTAACTATTACTAAATGTAAAAAGCCATTAGCTAAATATCCAGGTGGTATATTACATACCGGTTTTACACAACCACCACAATGTATGCCTGATGAATATAAAGTTGAAGGTAATTCTGTTAAAGCTTATTGGAATTACTATATTAATGATAAGAAAACTATAATTAATAAAGATGAAAAACCTTATACTGAGTACCCTTTTGACTGTGACCGCTACCATATATCATGCGACACCGTCTCAAACAGACAGTACGCCTGATAGAACAGCTACAAATTTTAAAATTAATATGAACAACCCTGAGATACACAGAATAATAGCTGTATCTCGGGATCTTGAAGCTAAAGGTTTTAAAATGAATAGTATTGTAGTTGTTAGTAATGCAGGTAATATGAATGGCCTTTGGGTCATAAGAGATCGCATGAACAAACGATGGACAAATAGAATAGACTTCCTGGTCGACGAGACATTGAAGGGAGGTAAATGGAATAACGTAAAAATTAAATTATATGAGCACAAATAAACAAATTAAACATTTATTAAAAACAAATGTTTTTGGTATTACAGATAAAGTAAAGGCTTTTCAAAAGCCTAAACGTGACAATAGGTTTAAGAATAAAAGAGTAAGAGGCTAATGTCACATTACGTATCAATACCGCGTTACTTATATTATCTAAACAAGAGGCGGATTGTATACAGACGTAATCCAACAACAGACAAGCCGACGTTAACATTTGAGCATGGTAGGTATTATGAAAATGGTACTTATCAATGCTACGATTTATTTCGTAGTAAAGCTAAAATTACTACATATAAGTCATTAAAATGGCATCTGTTAGTCTTATGGTATTTAAATCCAAGACTAGATATGAATGAGTTTACAAAGCTTGCGGAAACAATAGCTAATTACAAATATGGATTTATAGCGTTTGATATACCTCCACAGTTACTTAAAAGGATAATATATGATGTAAGCATGTGTGATCTTGAAGAACCTCCTAAAAATAAACTAAGAAAAGTTATATTTAATGACAATTGCGGCTTAAGCTTGTCTGAAAAATTAACTATCGTAGGTCAATTAATAGGTCGATCAAAACGTGTACATGAAGACGACATATACGAGTGTATGCTAGATTTACATGATATGGGTAAAAAAATAACTATAAGTCGTATAGCAGGCTTATTAAATTGTTCGGCAAGAACAATACATAGAAATATGAGCTATGAACTTAAAAAAGAAAAAGAACTTTTAAATCAAGAAAATGAAAAAATATAATATACCTAATTATATTCGTTACAAAAACGATTTGTTAGTGCAATTAAAGAAAATAGAAGATATTGATGTACAATACTTAAATCAAGAACAGTTGCAATGGAAGTTTATGCTTTTAGTAGAAAACATAGCTCGTAAATTTTCTACAACACAACAAGCATCAGGTGTTATGAGTATTAATGATCTTATACAGGAAGGTAATTTAAATCTTTGTAAAGCTATTAGACGTATAGACTGGACAAGACTTAGTGAATCAGAAGATCAAGAAAAAACATTGAAATCTTTTTTATCAAAAAGAATTAAAGGTGGTATACGTAGAGCCATTGATAAAAACAGAGGTGATATAAGAATACCAGAACATAAACTTAATGAAATCCGTAAAGATAATGGTAAAGATCATAAGATGGTCGCAATGTTTTTCAATAGTATGTTTTTATCTATTGATGAAAAACCTAAAGACGACGAAGAGAATATGATATACCAAATAGCGGATAAATCAGAGCCTTATAATATTGGCTTATTAAATATTTATTTAACAGGGTTATTAAAGAAACATCTTAATGACCGTGAATACGATGTGCTTAGACTAAGCTATGGATTAGACTGTGAAAAGCATTCTGCAAACAAAATTGCAGAGATATTAAACATTGAAGGAAGCAGTGCTTATGTGCGTGTTTCAGAGCTTAAAAAACAAGCTGTAGATAAACTAATTGATAGTGTTGATCACTCGCAAGTGCTTGACTATCTGTAGTTTACCTTTGTAAAACTTAATTTAAACATGTAATTATATTAGTATGACCATAAACCAAAAGTTAGCCACAATTCAAACAAAATTTAAATCGAAGAAGAGTAGATTTAATTCATTCGGCAAATATTACTTCAGATCAGCCGAAGACATTCTCGAAGCAACAAAACCCTATTTATTAGAACTAGGAGTATCAGTAACAATAAGTGAAAACTTAGTTGAAACTAGTCCTATGCCTATTGTAGAGAGCTGCGCAACATTATCCGACGGAGAAAACACAATTACTGCTACAGCATTAGTTGGTGTTGATCTTAATCAAAAGGGTATGCAGGTTCCACAACAATTTGGTACAGCCTCGAGTTATGGTAAGAAGTACGCACTAGGAAATTTATTCCTAATTGATGACACTAAGGATGCAGACGCAACTAACGGTCTACCTATGGACAAAGCAGCTATAGCTAAAGCTAAAAACTTTGTACAGGCTGGCGGCAAACTAGAAGCCATCAAAAAGAAATATAATGTAACTCCTGAAATTGAAAAACAAATAACATTATAGTATGACTAAACAAGAGGTGTTAGATAAGCTTAAAATTGATGAGCATTACTACGGTGACTTTGGTAAACAATACCTTAGTAACTCAGATATATCAGCTTTATTAAACAACCCTTTAGCGCTTGGACAACAGTCAAAACCATCGGCTGCATTTTTAGTCGGTGGTTATTTTCACACAGCTATACTAGAGCCTAACAAGCTTGATAAGTATAAAGTTGTGAAATCGTCTACTAGAAATACTAAAGCTTACAAAGATATAGCTGGAGGAGAGCTATGTCTACTACAACATGAGGTTGACTCTATAGAATTAATGAGAGAAAAAATCATGAGTAATGATGTATGTAAAAGTTTAATAACAGGTAATGTTGAATATGAACAACCTGGTATTACAGAACTTGAAGGTCAGATGTGGAAAGGTAAAGCTGACATAGTGAATCACGATGAAAAGTTAATCATTGATTTAAAAACTACAGCAGATCTTTCTAAGTTTAGATATTCAGCTTCTAAATACAATTACGATAGTCAAGCTTTTATTTATAGTAGTCTATTTGGTTATGAATTTATGTTTATTGTTATAGACAAAAAGACACATCAAATAGGTATTTATGACTGTTCGCCTCAGTTTTATGAAACTGGGCAGGACAAGGTTAAAAGAGCCTGTGAGGCTTACGATCTGTTTTATAAGACAGACAGTTTCGATCCGAAACAATATTTTATTAGTAAAACCCTTTAAACCCTATTATTATGGCAAGAAAAAGAAAAGTAGCAACAAAACAATGTGCAATGACAGGAATGACATTTCCAGCGTCAGAATTTTATGCAAACAAAACATCAAATGATGGTTTACACGCATATAGTAAAAAAGCTGATAACTTCAGAAGAAGATTACAGGCTACAGGAGCTACAGTAGGAACTACTGAGTTAAGAACTATGTTCAATAATTTATTTCAAACAGCAGTATAATGGCATTAATATTAGCAGCAAGCATTAATCTAAATGAAATACCTAAAGACAAGATCATTGTTGGTAAGAAAGGTAAATACTTACCTATCAGTATTACTCTTAATGATGAGCTTGATCAATTCGGTAATCAAGGTCCAGTCATTGTATCGCAGAGCAAAGAAGAACGCGAAGCGAAACAGGCTAAAACATATTTAGGTAATGTAAAATTAGTATGGACCAACGGAGAAGTTAAAAAATTCGATAACCCACAACAGCAACAGGCAGCACCTGTAGCAGCAGCAGCTATCGAAGATGATTTACCCTTTTAATTAATAATAAATGCAAGTAAACAACACGGAGATTAATGGATTTTTAATCGACCAGTTTAACCAACACAATTTAGATGTAGGAAAAACGCAGGGGATTTGTCCCCTGTGTTCACATGAGAGGAAACCTAAAAATCAAAAAGCTAAATGTGCTAGTTACGATTGGGAACGAGGTTTGGGTACTTGCCATCATTGTGATTCATCATTTCAATTACATACGTATCAACGTAAAGGATCGTCTGAGAAGACATATATACGTCCTAATGCATTAAACGTTGTAGACCCAAAACAAATAACGTCTAAGGTCTCGAAATGGTTTGAGTCCCGTGGAATATCTCAGAAAACCCTCGACGATCTTATGGTCACAGAGGGTCCTGAGTTTATGCCACAGACCGGCAAGTCCGAGAATACAATTCAGTTCAATTATATAATAGGCGATGAGTTAATCAATGTTAAATACAGAGATGGTCGTAAGAATTTTAAGTTATATAAGGGTGCTGAAAAAATATTTTATAACATAAATAGTATAGTTGGGTATGACAGTTGCGTTATAACCGAAGGTGAAATGGATGTGTTAGCATTACATGAAGCTGGAATTAAAAACGCAATATCAGTACCTAACGGTGCAACTCTAAACTCTAACAACTTAGATTATTTAGATAACTGTATAGATTACTTTGAAGATAAAGAAAAAGTAATACTAGCTTTAGATGATGATGAACCAGGTCAAGCTTTACAACAAGAACTTATTAGACGTCTTGGAGCTGAAGTTTGTTTTTTAACTACATTTGAAGACTGTAAAGATGCTAATGAGTATCTTATTAAATATGGTAAAGATAAACTAGTTAATCGTATTGAAGGCGCTAGACCTGTGCCATTAGAAAACGTAACCACATTAAAAGATATAGAAGATGAAATCACAGACTTTGTTAAAAACGGTTTCAAACCTGGTTATCAAATTGGCATACCTAATTTTGACAGCATTTTTAGTACTTATACTGGTCAGTTTATCACTGTTACTGGCATACCTAGTAGCGGAAAATCAGACTTCGTTGATCAAATGGTAGTAGGATATAATCAGAGGTATGAATGGAAAACAGCATTCGCATCTCCTGAAAATGCTCCTACATATTTACATGCCCATAAGTTAATGAGAAAAGTTTGGCAAGATATGCCAACAAGAAATGATATTGGTACTGATAAATGGAATCAAGTTGCTGAACATGTTAATGATAACTTTTTCTTTATTGACATGGAACGATATACTCTTGAATCTGTGTTACGTAAAGGTGCTGAGCTTGTTAAACGTAAAGGTATTAAATGTCTTGTTATAGACCCTTTTAATAAGATCAGAGACGTTGATTGCAAGACTGAAGATGTAAACAGATATACAATGGAATATCTAACTAAGATTGAAACGTTTGCAAAAAAATATGATGTATTAGTTTTTATTGTAGCGCATCCAACTAAGATGTACAGAGATAAAGATGGTAATATTGAAGAGCCTACAATGTATAACATTAAAGGTGGTGGTGAATGGTATGATGCATCTTATCACGGTATATTAGTACACAGGAATTATGAAGAAAAAACTGTAAAAGCTAAGATACTTAAAGTTAAGTTTCAAAACTTAGGTGAAAACGGAGCTGAAGCTCATTTTAAATGGGAACCAAGATCAGGTTGTTTTATACCACACGTCTTACCAACTATGGCTGAAGACGAAGCAATGCCTTGGGATTAATGGCTTGGCGTAAGAAAAAAGTTTTTGTTGAACCACCTGAATGGACTGACGAAGACACTGAAGCTTATTTGTGGTGTGTAAACCACGGTATTAAAATAGGACCGTTTGCAGCTAGTAGTGATTATGATAATTATTATTGGTGGATAGATGTAGAGGTTAACGGAGCTAAAAAACGATCACCATTTAAATACGACGGTAGACAAATTAACAAAAAAATATTTGAATTATATAGATTTTATTATGATAAAAACAAAATTTAAAACAGCAAGCGATGCGTTTAATTATTTTTTTCCAATGATAATGTTTGATGGAGAAAAGTTTGATAATACTAGAGCTTTATTTAACATAGGTTTTTATATAGAAAACCCTATGGATAACCATATACTAGCTAAAAACAGAAAATGGAATCATGAATATGCAGAGGCTGAGTGGCAATGGTACTTATCTGGTGATCCTAATATAATTAAACTAGGGCAGATATATGGTAAGATACCACCTATATGGGAGCGTATGGCTGATAGTAAAGGTAATGTAAATAGTAACTATGGTTATCAATGGCAACGTAATCATCAATTAGATTATGTTGTGGCTAAATTAAAAGATAATCCTAACACAAGACATGCAGCTATTAGTATATACGACTGTAAAGAATTTAAAAAATACAGCAAGGACACACCTTGTACGTATGCAGTTCAGTTTACAGTATTAAATAACAAATTAAATATGTCAGTTGTGATGCGTTCTAATGACCTCTGGTACGGTTTTTGTAACGATCAGTATTGTTTTTCAATGTTACAACAATTAGTTTCAGAGAGGACAGGATATGAGATCGGTACTTATTACCACTTTGCACACAACCTACATTTGTATAACGATAAAATAACATAATATGTATTATTTATACCACATACCAGGTAAAAAGATTGGTGTAACACGTGATCTTAATACTCGTGTTACGTTAATTCAGGGTTATAAACCTAGTGAATATGAAGTTCTTGATCAGTCGGACGATATAGATTATATATCGGACAAAGAGATAGAACTTCAAAAGTCTTATGGCTATAAGATTGATAGAAAGAAATATAAAAACCTTTTTAAGAAAATGAAAATAAACGTAACAGAACAAACTTCAACTTTTGCAATACCTTTAAACAAACTTAAAGGCCATCTAATGGACAATATAGGAATGTCCTGGGAAACATCTCACGGCACATTTGAATTAGATATGCAAACAATCAAATGGATAACAGACAACGCAAAGATTTCAATGTATAATGATAAAAGATCATACATATACAACAAGGCTTTTGCAGAATATTTTAAAGCTGTAAGAAATTTAAAAAACAATAGTATTCAAATACCAGACTATAATAAAACTCAAATGATGTTCAATAAAATTAGAACATGGGCTGAAACTAGAGGTTTATATGAGAAAGGAGATCCAATGGTACAATATGTTAAACTACAAGAAGAAGCTGGCGAGTTGGCTAAAGCTTTATTAAAAGATGATCAACCAGAGGTTATAGATGCTATTGGTGATATGGTTGTAGTGTTAACTAACTTAGCTCATCAACGAGGTGTTTATATTGAAGAGTGTATACAGACTGCTTATGATGTTATAAACAAAAGAACAGGTAAAATGATTAACGGAACATTTGTAAAAGATGAAGATTAAAACTCAAGATAAAATAGTTCAACAAGTCTTAAGAAAGATGGACGAACGAAGCCTTATAGGCCAGAAAAAATACGGAGCTACAATGATGCAAGAGATTGAAGGTCAAGAAAAAGATCTTAATCGTTTCTTAATTGATGTACAAGAAGAATTAATGGACGCATTACTGTATATTGAAGCAGCTAAAAGATGTTTACAAGATGAGATAGAAGAGGTTGCATACAATAGGTTTACCAAAGATGTAACTAATATAAACGTAAATGAAGAAGTCTTATAAACGTAAAAGAGGACCAGTCCGAGCAAAAAAAGTAACATATGATGGTATTAAGTTTGCATCAGGATTAGAAGTATATATGTATAAAGCTTTGAAAGAAGCTAGAATCGTAGCAGAGTATGAGCCTACAAGCTATACTTTGCTTAACGGTTTTGATTACGAAGGTATATGCTTTGAAAAACAAGCTAATGGCAAAGGTGAATATAAAGATAGAGGTTGTAAAAAGATTTTACCTATAAAATACAAACCAGATTTTGTAGGTAGAGATTTTATAATTGAATGTAAAGGTAGAGCTAACGAATCATTTCCATTAAGGTGGAAATTATTTAAATCATGGATAGCACAACATTCACCTGGTATAGCGTTGTTTAAACCTCAAAACCAAAAAGACTGTGATGAGACTATTAAACAAATAGAACTCATGAGAAAAAATCTTAGAACAAATGCAAAGAAAAAACAAACTAGCCTCTAAACACATAGCTAGAACTAAATATAAAGAACGTAAGATCGATACTTATATTAAATGGACAGTTAATAAAAGAGGTTATTTAAAATGGAAGGATCTTATAGCGATCCATAATAAATATAATATAAAATGCTATGGTTAAAAAATCAACAGGCTGGGAGTTATCTACAGGTATATTTCCAGGAATACTATTCGGTATAAGAAGTTATGAAGACGGCGAGTTTCAAATAGACCACGTTTTATATTTAGGATTTATAGATATATGTTTAACTTTATATTATGAAGAATAATGGCTAAAATAGTATTAACAAATTATACAAGAAAACACAAAACAAGACGACCAGGTGTACACTCTAAAAACGCCTCAAAGGGACAAACTGGTTATAAGAAACAATATAGAGGCCAAGGACGCTAATGGGAATACCACTATTTACAGAGAGAATACCATATAAACCTTTTGAATACCCTGAGTATTATACAGAAGGTTGGTTGAAACAAGCACAAGCATTTTGGTTACATACAGAAATACCTATGAG
>Ga0208667_1000414_pt1 | contig 18668 bp, 20 predicted proteins | sample 11BtaG_FD_184085 | JGI IMG/M metagenome (GOLD analysis project Ga0208667, IMG submission 184085) | Marine viral communities from the Subarctic Pacific Ocean - 11B_ETSP_OMZ_AT15265_CsCl metaG (SPAdes) (version 2) | ecosystem: Environmental > Aquatic > Marine > Oceanic | place: Pacific Ocean... | reverse complement strand
TATCTCTTTCTCGTTCTGCTTTTGTGAGCATGTTTGCCAGATTAAAATTATCTCGCTCTAAAATAAGCGAAGGATGAACCGAACAAGCCGAAGCATCCGACAGCTTGCCGCTTGGCGTGGTTTCTGTATTTTCGTTTTTCATAATTTTCCTTGGTGGACGTGCAAACTATCAGAAATGGAGTGCATGTCAATGTTTATTTTTACTTTCGCGGATATCAACGGCTTCGCCGTGACATCGCTGGTTGTTCGGCAATAAAATGATTGATTTATTCATCATCTTCCGATAGCTTGCCTTTGTGCTTCTGAAATCTGCAAGTCCTCCTTTTGGTCATACGTTTCCGCAATCCTTTCACACACCAAAGCACACCCTTGCTCGATACCTCCCCGCTTTTCCATTTCTTGTATAGTTTTTTAGGCTTCATGAGATTTTAAAAAGCCAAACAAGGCGCCGCACCCAACACAGACTCCCCGCTGGGATCTCCCTGCGCTTTTGGATTGGCATTGCTACCAGTTTCGATTTCAGCGTTCTCGCTCATCGCGTCTGTGTGGGTGGACATTGATTGTTTCGATGATAAAATTTTGCCGAGACTCAGCACATGCACCGTGTCTGACTCAGGCGCACCCCATCCAGATCGTCCAAACCCCGTATGATGCCCCAAAAGTTCCACAATCATCCACGGGCGATGGTTGCCGTATCCGTTCACGAACTTGATTCTGTCGTATTGCTTGGATAGTCGCTTATCCCAGAATGGTTTGCGCTCTCTATACTCCTCTTTCTTTACTCCGCTTTGGATCATATCGAACCATTTCTTGTTGAGTGTAAGATGAAGAATCGAACCAGCCGAAGCTGGACAACGACTATTCGCCGCCTCTCCGTTGCTAGGCTTCATCCCATTCCAGTCGCTTTCGATTTCGTTTTGAGTGTGTAGTGGATTATTCATAGTCGTGTCAGTTCTCAGTGTTCGCTAATATATACTCAGAATGTGCTTTTCTTACTTCTGCGGCAAACTTCATAAGATCCTGAGACGATTGTAGATTGCCCCTAAGCCCCTCAAGAATAGATTCAGCTTCTATATCCAATGCCCACACCAAAGCCCTGTCGGGATCTCTCATCATAGCATTCTCTATTTTCCAATATCGAAAGCCATTGCTGAACCCAAGGGATTTTATGGAGTAGCCAAGTCGAAGCATCCGACCCTTTACCATTGGCTTGTCGGTTTCGCTTTTTGGCGGTTGTGTGTTTTTGTTTACTTCGTTTTTCATGTTGTGTGATTGGTTGTTATTCGCCGTGGCTTTGGTGGGTGTTATGCGTTGGAATCCCACGAATCTTTAGCCTCTCGGATTGGGTGCCACCATAGATTTTGCGCCCCTACCGTGACGCAGAGGATTGCCCTTAGAACCTGAGTCACCAGATACCAAGGGATCATCCACAGCACGCATAAGCTCAGAATGAATTTTCGAACAACAAGGCGGCGCACCCGACCGCTGGCAGGTTCGGTGTTCGGCTCTGAGATATATAGGATTGGCGCGTATTGGCAAACCTTGTCCATTTTCGTTGTCAGGTGGTATCCTTCGCAGTGAGGACATTGATACACGCCATATATCTTCTCATGCTTACTGCTCAGTCTATCCGCTTGTTTTTTGTATGATCTACCTAGATTGATCTTACCTTTACACCCTCTCTCGTAACTGGGAATGCGACCTTTAGCCGAACAAGGCGTTTTACCCGACGAGGTGGAGCTCTCTAGTTTGGTTTCTGTATTTTCGTTTTCCATAATGTTTATTTTAACTTTCGCGGGTGTCAACGGCTTCGCCGTGACATCGCTGGTTGTTATCTCTATATGCATTTAAGGCTTCAATCACCCACGCCTCGAACTTGTCTTGAGCTTCACACGCTGAATCGTTGCTCATCGCTAGCCCTCCACCTCTCCCCGTCAGATATCCCCACGCTCTCACGTCGAGCACGTTGGTATCTCCGCATTTGGTTCTGATGAATACCTTCCCCATGCTCCCGACACCGTAGAATTTACCATCAAACTCACTAGGGAGATAACAAGCCGAAGCATCCGACCCTTCACCGTTAATAGTTGTTTTTTCTTTTTCTTTGTGCATGTCAATAATTTGTTTTAACATAGAATCCCTTGGATACCATCGGACTACATAATGCGCATGCACCATTGACCCGTCAGCGTTTCCTACCACCTTCTCGCAAATGCCGCGAAAAACTACGCGACCATTAGAAAGCCGCCTCATCCTTCTCTTTCTAATCTTTCCGTCATAGTCCTCTGTCCATATTGGTTCTCCAAAAATAAGGCTAACAAGGCGCTTCATCCGACCGTTAACCGTTCCTGAGTTGGTTTCGTTTTCTTTTGTGTTCATAAGTTTTCTGGCATCTAAGCAAATATTGCAAATTGACCCGCAACATTCTTGTTTAACAATCACTTTAACGTGCCGTCCTGTCCCTGCCTCGGTCAACATTTCGTCGTTGATTGACTTGCATACATCACAGCTAACAAGCCGCTGGACATCAATGCCCACTTCAGCGGGCGTTTCTTGTGTTTTCATGTTGTTTCTGTGTTGTTTCTGTGATTCCAAACGGTTCCATTGAAGTCATAAACCTTTCTAGCAGTTCGTCGGATCTCCATGCCACTGCGCACAAGTGGTAAACCGCCTCTTCCTTATCGCCTCTCATGTAAGCCTCCTCAAAATCGATGAGGTGTCGGCATATTTGGTTGCCATCGCCAATGCTGGCATCGACATCCCAAACCATACCCTCGTCCCCAGAATGTTTTAGGTTTGAGTTGTAAGAGTGGATGGATTTGGCGACATGTGCATTGGGAAAGTATCTTGTGATATAGTGTAGTACGCGAGCTTTGTTTCTTTCGCTGTCTTCGTGTGGAAGAATTGTATTTTTTGACTGCATGTGATATAAGATAGCGCAAATTGATTCAAATGTCAACATGATTTATAAAAAAAAACAACAATAAATTAAAATACAAAAATTTGAATAAAAAATAGATTTTTAGGTGTAATTATTTTAACATTTTTTATGAATAAAATTTTCTGTGTATCATGTGGAACTAAAAACGTCTACGAAACAACTAAGCCTAAATTTTGTGCTAATTGTGGGGAGGCGATTTCTGGAGTATCTCAAGCAACTCAAAAGACTTCAGATGAGGTCGAAGAGGTGTCTGTGAGTAGTATTGATTTAGATGGTCTAAAGAGGGGCATTGGAGTTCAGTATAACAAATCTGTAACTAAAATTGAAGATGTTTTCGGAAAAGGTGCGGATGGATCTGCTAGCAGACGCGCTCCTAGTAATTTGCCAAGCGGTAAAGACATCATCAAGCACAACATGCAAGATTGTGCGCAAGCCTCAAGATCAAAAGATATTAATGAATAATCAATACGAGGATATGCAAGACGAGATTGAACGTCTTCTAGCTCGTTATAGATCAAAGTGGCAATTGACTGCTTTGGCATGGCTAGATTATGATGATATCTCACAACTGATTCGCACCCATATTTACAAGAAATGGCATTTGTGGGACCAAAAGCGACCCTTCGCGCCTTGGTGTGCGCGGCTGATCTATAATCAGATTAGGAATCAAATAAGGAATCATTACGGTAATTTTGCGAAGCCGTGTCTCAAATGCTCTCACTATATGGGAGGCGAGGAATGTTCGCTTAACAAAAGCGGCAACATTAGCGCGGAATGCAGTTTATACGCCAAGTGGAAAAAGAAAAAAGAAAAGGCTTACAATCTTAAACTACCTTTATCTTTAGACCCCGCCGTTTCTATTGGAGAGACCTGTATTAAAGAAGGTATAGACTACGAAGAGAAAACTGGGACGCTTCACAAACTTATTATTAATAAAATAACCAACGAGAAACAAAAAGAGATTTACAAAATGATCTATGTTGATCACTGCTCTGATCAAGAGGTGGCGGAAAAGTTTGGTTTTAAACAGGATAAGAAAAACAGGAAAACGCCACGATATAAGCAACTAAATAACCTGAAGAAGAAATTCTACGAAATCGGGAAGAAAATAATAGAAGAGGAGGATTTGATTTGAACAAATACAAACTTTCAGACGAAGAAAAGCAACAAGTAATCAGAGAATTTAAAAAAGACCCTGATCTTAAGCGTATTACACAAGTTGTTTCTGGCGATCCAGAGGCAGACGGTCGTCATAAGATAGGCAGGGCTATAAGAGCCTTTTTAAGCGAGCAAAACAAGGAATACAAGACTACAAAGCACGAAGAATGTAGCGCAGTCAACCTCACGGAGCAACAAAGGGACTTCCTTATGGGCGACCATATCGATTCTGACATGACTCCACTTGATATCGCTCGTATTGTTTTTGAGAATGGCGAAATTAAGAGTTTAAGCCTACATCACCGTGCTGTTATCAATTTTCTTACTCAATATCGACCAGATATTATCAATGAGAATGAAGTAGTGACTTCTGAAAGGTGGAATCCGCCGACAGCAGTTTCAAGGTCTGTTAAAAAAGTAAACGATTGGGCGGGTCAGGAAATATCTATAGAAAGCATTAGCAACAAGCATGAAAAGATGATGCGTATGCTTATCAAGTATCTCCACAGCCCCAGATTGAAGCAAACCATAAATGAGTATTGCCGCGTTACTGACAGGGAGTTATTTGAGAGTGAATTTGTGCGAGCGACATGGGATAAGCCCGATTTAACCTCCGATGAGCAAAACCAATACATAACCCTATGTACCAACTACGTCAGAATTAAGCACATACAGGCGCGACTAGATAAATTGAACAAGATGCTCGATGACATGGGTGAAGACGCACAGGGGGCAACTATACGCTTTACAGAGCTTATTAAGACCACTAGTGAGGAACTCAATCAATGTGAGAAGCGAGTAGAGGCGCTTACGAAGAGTCTGAATGGTAGTCGTCAAGACAGATTGAAAGCAAAAGGTGAAAGAAGTGGATCTATCGAAGCTTTGGTTGAGGCGTTTCAGGACAAGCAAGATCGTGACCTCATGATCAAGATGGCTGAAATGAAAAAACGTCTTGTGGCAGATACTGCGGATAAATTGGAGACAATGAGTGAGTTTAAGGCTCGTGTCCTTGGAATTTCAAAAGAAGAATTATTATGAGTGAATTTGAATGTAAAGAATGCGGTAAAACCTTCACATCAAGAAGAGGCTTACACCAGCATACAAAATGTCATTTTGACAGCCTTGCAGAGTATTATGTTAAACACCATCCACGCTACGATCTATTTTCAAAAGAACCTATACCTTTTAAAAAATACAGTCAATATGTGGATACTGATTTCGTTTCTTACGAGAATTATTTAAAGTGGATTAAGGTAAGCCCATCGTCGGAGGTAAAAGAATACATTATTAAGAAATTTAAACAAAAAGCAGAACACAAAGAACTTGGCTTTATGCCGCCCAATGCTTTTTATGATTTGTATGAGATGCCGAACATCATGACCATGCGGAATGTGTGGGGAAGTTATAACGCATTTTGCAAAGAAATTGGTCTCCCAGTCAAGCTAAACAAAAAACTTCCAGAATCATTTTGGAGTAATGATGCTTCAGATATTACTGTGATGGTTGACACAAGGGAGCAGTTACCATTTTCATACAAAAACAGCATTAGTCAAAAACTAGACTTTGGTGATTACACGGCGGCAGGGGAAGATTTCTCCAAGACATTCGTGGACAGGAAGTCTGTTGGCGATTTTAGATCGACTTTCGGTAAGGATATAGATAGGTTTAGAAGAGAAATGGATCGTTGTGTTGAATTTGATTCTTACATGTTTGTTGTAGTCGAGGATTCCATCCAAGGAGTCAAAGAGGCTAACAAAAAAACCAAATTCAAAAGCAATCTTAATTATGTATGGCACAATGTCCGAGATCTTATGATAGAGTATCCTGACAACCTTCAATTTATATTCGCTTATTCGCGTAACGGGGCTAAGAAGATTACTCCAAAAATTTTAAAACATGGACAGGCTTTATGGAAAGTAGACTTGCAATACTATATCGAAAATAGGGTTTGCGGTAAACAAAGGGTCAGCATGAAAAGGTGATCGTATTAAAGAGATTTTATAATTATAAAAAACAAATTTAGAAGGATTTTATATTGTGGCTTGGGATAAAGGAAAACAGCGTTATAGATATGAGTATTCAGCGACAAAAATCAACGAGAAATTGTTGGCTATTGAAGGGGATATGAAAGAAGAGGAGGCGAAATATCAACTGTATCGTTTTTTACGAAACAATGTTGGTTATACTTGCGAACTCTTTCTTGGGGTTAGATTATTTCCGTTTCAGGAAATGGCGATAAAATCTATGATGATTGGAGATTACTCGATGTTCGTCTTTTCTCGTGGTTTATCAAAAACTTTCTCAACAGCCATCTATGTTATTTTAGAATGCTTGTTGAATCCCAGCGCAAATATTGGTGTTATTGCTGGAACATTCCGTCAGTCCAAACAAATATTTTCCAAGATTGAAGATATTATGGCAAAGCCCGAAGCGGCTATGGCGCGAGAGTCTGGATACAAGCTTTCCAAAGGAACAGATGCATGGACAATGAAGATTGGTAAAAACAAAGCAATTGCTTTACCCTTGGCTAACGGAGAGAGGCTTCGTGGTTTTCGTTTTAATCGTATTGTGCTTGATGAGTTCCTCACCATACCAGAAAAGATTTTTACCGAAGTTATTTTGCCGTTTCTCGGTGTTGTTGAAAACCCTACGGAAAGGGAAGAAATTTACGATGTAGAGAGTATGTTGATTGACTCTGGAGAAATGAAAGAGTCTGACAGGCATGTTTGGTCGAACAACAAACTGATTATTCTATCATCGCCAAGCTTCAAGTTCGAATACATGTATAAATTATACTGTAAATACCGAGACCTTATCAGCGGCGTATACGAGAGTTCCGACGAAGAAGATGACGAGGACGCGGCGGATGATGCTTATCGTATTATCATGCAGTTAAGTTATGACTGTGCGCCGAATACACTTTATGATAAAAACCTTTTGAAGCAAGCTAAGTCAACAATGAGCGAAATGCAGTTCGAGCGAGAGTTCGGTGGTCAGTTCGTGGATGAGAGTGATGGTTATTTTCGTTTATCTAAGATGATGAAATGCACTATTCCTGATGGCGAATATCCTGCGGCGGAAGTGGTGGGTAATCCTAAAGATCAATACATACTATCATTTGACCCTAACTGGGCTGGAAATACAAGCGCCGACCACTTTGCTATGCACGTGTTTAAGCTATTGCCTGACTCCAAGAAGTCTTGCTTAGTCCACAGTTATGCAATCGCGGGAGTTTCTCTAAAAGACCACATGAGGTATTTTCATTATATATTAACTCATTTTAATATCGTGGGTATCTGCGGTGACTATAACGGAGGGGTTCAGTTTATCGACAGTTGTAACGAAAGTGAATTATTCAAATCGTCAAATATCAATATTGGAGTAATAGGAATGGATATTGACAAATCAGAAGAATATAATGACAACATGGTCAAGCTTAAAAATGAGTATAATATCAGTGGTAGAAAATATTGTATTCTAAGGAAGCCCACGTCTCAGTGGATTCGTTCAGGAAACGAACTGCTTCAAGCAAATATTGACCACCAGAAAATTTTATTTGGGGCTAGATCGGTAGATGACCACTTTGACGCTCAAAGAAAAAAGAAACTTCCCATTACTCAGATAAAATGGGACATGAATATGTTGGGTAGCAACAATTCTGCTAAGATGATTGACTTCATAGACCACCAAAAAACCATAATCGAACTTACAAAGTCAGAATGTGCGAATATTGAAGTTAAGAGCAACCCCCAAGGTAGCCAATCTTTCGATTTACCCCAAAATCTTAAGAGAGCAACTGGTCCCAACAGAGCGCGAAAAGACTCCTATTCCGCACTAGTTCTAGGAAATTGGTTTATCAAACTATACTACGACATGAATGAAGCAAAAGATAAACCCAAACCTGTTAACGACTTCATTCCAAGAATCATAAAGTAAAAAATTCGACTTTGAAAAGTTAAAGTGTAACAATTGACATGGCGAAAAAGAGAAAATATACAAAACGTTCCGATTACTGGGAAAAAAGAAAAAATCAAGGTCAAGATAAGAGCTTGGAGGCACTTGCGTCAGCAAATCAGCCAGAAGTCTTTGAGCCAAAAATGCTTGGAGATAACCTATACGAAACTACAGCCTCAAGAAGCCTTCGCCCAAATAACGCACAACGTTCTAAATCTAGAAAAAACTCAACAGCCACAACCTTGGCGACAGATCGTTTTAAGAATATCGATGACGGTTTATTGCCGTTCGCCTACTCGGAAGACTCTGTTAGTGCTGGCGACGCAATTAGGTTGACTCAAAAAGCTTATTTTAATATTGCGGCGTTTCGTAGCACAATCGATCTTCTTTCTGAGTTTGCAGATGCAGACATCTACCTTGATGGTGGAAGCGCAAAATCGCGTAAACTAATCAAAGCTTGGTTGCAAAGAATCAATATCGACGATTTAAAAAGCCAATATTTTAGAGAATATTATAGATCAAGCAACTTCTTCGCGCACCGTATTGATGGAAAACTCAAAGCTACAAATGCAGGGAAACTGTATGAGGCTTATGGGGCGCAAACTAACAAAAACTTCAAAATACCTATCCGATATCTTGTTCTTAATCCCACTGATATTGTAGCTAAAAATTCTCTATCTTTCTCACATCAAGAATACGCCAAAGTATTAACTCCGTTTGAAGTGGCTCGTTTGAAAAATCCCCAAACAGAACACGAAAAGGAAACCTACGAATCTCTCCCTGAAGAAACACAAAAGATGATTCAGTCTGGGGCTGGCGGGTTATCTAATGAAAGGGCTGAAATCAAACTTGATTCAAAGTTCCTTCATGCGATCTTTGCTAAGAAGCAAGACTATGAACCTTTAGCTGTCCCATACGCGTTCTCTGTTCTTGATGATATGAACAAGAAGATGGAGCTAAAGAAAATAGATCAGGCGATTGCTCGTTCTATTGAGAATGTTGTGTTGCTGGTTACAATGGGTGCAGAGCCAGACAAGGGCGGAATCAACCACAAGGCTATCGATGCCATGCAACAAATCTTCCAAAACGAAAGTGTTGGTCGTGTTCTTGTTTCCGATTATACAACGAAAGCGGATTTTGTTATACCTGACCTAAAGAAAGTCATGGGGGCTGAAAAATACGAAATTCTAAACAAAGATATTCAAGAAGGTCTACAAAACGTTCTAATCGGAGATACAAAATATTCTGATGGTTCTATGAAAATGAAAATATTCATGAGTCGCCTACAAGAATCAAGAAATCAATTTCTTAAAGAGTTTTTACAACCAGAAATCAAGAGGATCTGCAAAGGTCTTGGTTTAAAAAGTTATCCAGAAGTAAAATTCGTAAACACGGATACTTTAGACAATTCAGATTTGACCAAACTAGCCACAAGAATGATGGAGCTTGGCATACTAACTCCAGAGCAAGGCATGGATGTCGTTCATAGGGGTGAGTTCCCTGAAGCTGTTGATCTAAAGCCCTCGCAAGAAGAATTTAAAGAATCTCGCGAGAAGGGTTACTACACACCGATGGTGAACAGTATTAATTTCTACGAAAACGAAGAGGATAGTCCCAACAGCGTAAGCAAACCTTCTGGAAACGGCAATCCAGCCGCGCCATCTGGAGAGGGTAGACCTGCCAGCGTAACTAATCCATCGCCTTCGGGTGGAAGACCAATGGGTCAATCTAACGCCTCTATTTCCAAGAGTAATCTTATTGAAGTTACAAACAAAGCAAGTGAATTTGAAACAAAAGCTTATAGAGATTTTGCTTTTAAATATGGAATGGATGAATTAGACGAAAACCGCAAGGATCTTGTGGGTAGGGTTTGCGAATCAATCTTTGCTTCTAAGGAAATGGACGAATGGGAAACCACGCTTGCTAAGGTGGTTGACAATTTAGAAGAGATTCAATCACTCGACGCAAAACCTGAAGTCTTAAATTTTGGAGCAGAACATAACTTAAATGATTTATGCTCTGCAATTTTATATCATTCTACTAAAATTTCTGTGTAAGGAATGTTATGGCAGAAAAGAAGAAAGAGTTTAGTTTTCAAATAGCTCCAAAGTTTAAAGTATTAGATGTTCAGAGTTTTGATGATGTAGAAGTTTCAGAAGCTTCCGTCAAGTCAATGTTGCCAGAGGGCTTTAACGCCAAGATGAACATTGATTTGATGCCAGTCGTTTTTAACTTGGCTGTAGTTAACGAGGTTAATCAGAATGATGATGCCATGAATACAATGGCGGCAATCAAATGTGTAAAGAATTTCGCTAACAAACCAATCAACATAGAACATAAAAAGCACAAAATTGTTGGTCACATGATCAATGCGTCGCTTTCTGAAAAAGAGTTTGATTTTGGCGATAACGACATTGAATCATACGCCGACAAAACAGAACCGTTTTACCTGAATGCTTTTGGCTTTATTTACAGAAAGATTTTCCCTGATCTAGCAGAATCCATCATAGAGTCTGCCAGCGAAGACAGTGAAGATTACCAAAACATTTCAACAAGTTGGGAGTTAGCTTCTCGTCAATTTAAGATTATCAAGGGCAATAGTAAAAAGGTTTGCGAATGCGAATTTGTTGAACAGGATGACTACGAAGAGTATCGAGCATACCTAAAAAGATTTGGGGGATCTGGAAAAGATAAAAATGGAGATAGTGTAGCACGAGTTTTTTGTGGTGATGTTATCCCATTGGGCGCAGGTCTAACCATGAAGCCAGCCGCAAGAGTGAAAGGAATCTATCCAGTTGACCCAAACAAAGAAGAATCAAAGGATGAAAAAGCGGTCGCCAATAAACAAAAAAATTCCCAATTAGAGAAAAAAGATGTAACAACAAACAAATCAAATATTTTAAATATGGACGAAAAACAATTCCAAGAATTCGTAAAACAGACTACCGAAGCAATTGCTTCCGTTGTCAAGGGCGACGATCAAGCTAAATCAATTGGCATTTTGATGCAGGAAACCCTTGAAAAACACGGCGAAAGCTGGAAGTCTAAAGTTGACCTAGAGTCAGAAGCTCGTGAAAACACCGAAAAGGAACTTAAGTCCCTACAGGACCAGCACCTTGAGGTTTCCAACGAACTTGATAAGTTGAAAACTGAAATTGAAGCGAAAGCTTCTGCCGAGCTATTTAACGACCGCATGAATCATTTCGATGACAAATACGACCTTTCTGAAGAAGAGAGTAAGATCATCGCTTCTAAACTCAAGGCAGTCAAAGAAGACGAAGCATTTGAAGTTTTGAAAAATGAGATCGAAGTCATCTTCGCCCACAAGGATAAAGAGACTATGGCTCAAGCCAAAAAAGATCAAGACGCACTTATCGAGCAAGCTATTGCTGAAAAACTCGAAAAGAACGACGCAAAAACTGACGAGACCGAAGTTAAAGCTTCAACTGAAGAAGAAACTGAAACTGAAATCGAAACCGAAGAGATCGAAGCTGAATCTTCGATCCCTAACGGAAACGCTGAAGGAACTCAGGAAGAGACTCTTTATGAAAAAGCTAAGGCTGGTTTCGCATACAAAATCTCCTAATTAAACAATCTACTAACTATAACTATTATGGCAAACGAAATTACACGACTATTACCATACCGTAGCTACGATGAGAATGATGTTATCAACTTCTATTCTCTTGACGCAGTAACGGGTGAAGCTGGTTCTGTTGTTCAGGTTAGCTCTGCTAATCTCACCGACGAACCTGTATCTATGACCACAAGGGGCGACTCTGATTCTTATAACAATGTTATGGGAAATGGATACTCTCCTTATCCAGAAGTTAATTACAAAGTAAGCAAAGTTGCTGGAACTGGAGCCGCTGTGCGTCCTCTAGGAATCATGCTACGCGATGTAAGAGCTAATGACGAAAACGGACAAAACTTGATCTACGATTCAGTGAAGCGCGAAGAGCTTCAGTGCGTTATTTCTGGTCAAGCTGTTCCAATCGCTACCAAAGGCATTTTCACTGTTAATGTGAACGCGCTTGCTGGTGGAGTTGCTCCTGCTGTTAACTCTCTTGCTGTCCCAGCCGCAAACGGAACTCTTACTGGAGTTGCTTTCGCTTCCGCTGATCAAGCTGAGAAGGACGCCGCTGTTGGAAAATTCATCGCAACTGGCGACCGTGTCGGACAATCTTCGACTGACGCTTTTGAAGGTGCATACGCAATACTTAAACTTGAACTCTAATCCACATCCTCTACAAAAATGAAAATTAATATTCAAAGAACTGAAGATCAATTGGCTCTTGTTCGCGCAATGGGTTCCAATAATCGTGAGGAAGCTTATGAGGCACAAGCCGCCGTTGCTCAACTCCTTTCCCCTGTGGTTAGCGAAGTTATCAACAACGCTGTGACAGTTGGAAGCCTTTTCTCTACACTTACGTTTGGAGAAGATGACAATCCATCTATCCCTCTTGATCTTTATTACGACATCACTGACGAAGATTACATCCAAGTCTACTCTCAACAGGTAGCTGGTGGTCTTCCATATAACCAAGTGTTCCCTGCTCATAACGAGCTTAAGTTCCAGACCTACACTCTTGATAGCGCCCTTGCGTTTGACAGGAAGTATGCTCGGAAAGCTCGCTTGGACGTTGTTTCTAAAACCTTCACCCGCATGGCTCAAGAAGTTATGCTCAAGCAGGAGCGCACCGCATTTAACGTGCTTGCCGCCGCGCTTGTAAAGGGTGATACCACAAGTGGTTCTGCTGGTGATCATATCATCGGTTCTACCCAAGAAAGCCGTTTCGTGCTTCATGACCTTAACCGTCTTATGACGAAGGCAAAGCGCATCAACAGTTCTTTCTCTGGTGGCACTCCTACTGGTGGTAGCAAGGTTGGCATTACTGACCTTTTGGTTTCTCCTGAAATCATCCAAGAGGTTCGCGCAATGTCTTACAACCCAATCAACACCGTCGCCGCTGACGGGGGCGCTCCTGCCAATACCGAAGATGGTCTTCCTGCTCCAGAGAGTCTGCGTGATTCTCTATACGGTGCTGGTGGTCTTCCAAGCTTCTACGGCATGAACCTTATCGAAGTTCTGGAAATGGGCATCGATCAACGCTTCAACAAGATCTTTGACGCAGTTGTTACTGCTGAAGGAGCTACTGTTGTAGGCGGAGGTGACACTGGAACATTCTCGCAGTCTGCTGACGAAATCGTTATCGGTATCGACCGAAGCCGCGACGTTCTACTTCGCCCTGCTGTTTCTGAAGAAGGAACAGGATCAGAAGTTAGCGTTGTTGTTGACGATCAGTTCAGCGTTCGCCAGAACAAGATCGGATACTACGGTAAAGTCGAAGAGGGTCGCGTCTGTATTGACGACCGCGCCCTTGTCGGTATCTCTGTCTAATCCACACTGAACCCCTCAGAAGAGTCGCTCCCAGCGGAGCGGCTCTTTTTTTTTGATTTTTTTTATTTAAATCTATATCATATGTTATGGACAAAAAAGATTTAGACTTCATTCACGGTAAAATAGAACACGAAGAAAAACCGAAAGGTAACAACACAGAACTTCAAATCAACGGATTGCCTGAAGGAAAGGATCTTCTTTCTGCTTCCGCCGAAGATCTAGAAGAACTTGATGTTAAAAAAGAGATTACTGATGGCAATCAGATTGACATGAGTAAATTTGACGAGGTTGATGGTAAAGATAGAAATTCTAAACAGGCTCAAATCGAAAAAGCAAAAGAGCTTGAAGACTTGCTTGGTATTAAAGACGCTAATCCATACAGGACTCTAAACAGAGACATCTTCAAAGAGAACCTTTCTGGTATGTCTGTTGCTGAAATGACAACTCTAGCTTCTCGCGTTGGGATTCAACCATCTGGTGGAAGAAACCAATTAAAGGGCGCGTTAATCAAGTCTTTTGATTTTTACGCACAAAAACATGATGTTACAGTAGGGACTCCCGCTAGACCAATCGAGCTAGATAAAAACGATCCAAATTACAAAGAAAGTGTAAGATTATTCAAAGACATTTGAATAACACATGAACGACTTCGGAAATCTAGCCACACAAATCGTCACATACGACTTCCCTGACGATACTGATACTTATCCCACCTCATACGTTTCAGGCTGGTTAGATGCCAATTTGGGCGAATTAAACCTACTTACAAACGAAGAGTTCTCCGCAAATGATACAGGTGCTATTGTTTTAGGGTCTGGCGACTCCGCCAGTCACGGGTTAACGTCTCAAGAGTTAGAGATATTCAAAACTCTTTATGAGGTTCACTATTATGAAAAAGCCGCAAGAGATTCTTTGCGGTCTGCGACTTATGGGACATCAGCAGATTGGATCACACTGAAAGAAGGTGATACGACTATTCAAAGGCAGAATAAAAATTCTGTAGCAAAAACCTTTAGGGATTTTTCGAGCGACTCAAGAGAAAAGCTTGGGCAGATTGTTTTCCAATACAACCGATACAGATCTGGACCGAGACAAGTTCATGGGTCTGATTCTATCAGAAGTCACGACGCTTTTGATTCTACGAGCGCGGCTAATATCCGAGATTAATTATGGCTTCTATACTAAATGACACTGAAAAGGCTGAGATCCAGTCTTCCTTACAGGACGTTCGGGATACGTTCGCAAGAGATATTTATGTATATACAAAAACCCAACAACCTGCATCTTGGTCGAATAATCCATTTTATGGAAATTCTGGCACGACATCATCTCTGTCAACCCAAGAGGAATTAACTAAATTCACTTACTCTGCAAATATTCTATACGAAAACGACCAAGACGAAAAATTGTTTGATGGTGGGGGTCAAGCGGGTCTGTCTTCTTCAGAAGGTAGAATAAGAATAAAAGTCAATGCAGAGGCAAACGAAAAAATTAAAATATGTGAGCGCATAGAGGTTGACGGCAATTTATTTGTTGTAGATAGCGACCCAAAAGCAATTGGACCGTTTAGCCCACAGGCTTATATGTGGTATCTAAAACGCGAAAACTAATGCCTCGACAAAGTGTCAAAGTTTATATTGATCCCAAATTACTGAAAGATAGTTTATCTTCTGGTGGTAACGGAGCGAGTGTTGCTAGGCTTATGTCATCGTCCGCGCAAGATCACATAAAAACAAAACAAGATGACCTAGTTAAGAATTTAATGGAACATCCTGTTTCGAAGGAGATTTCTGATGGTTCGACAGCATCAAATATAAGCGGAACACTTGGTGGTTATGGAAACTTGTTTTCTTTTTTGGGGTTCGATAACGGAAGTGATCCTGTAGCAGTGATTGAGGGCATTTTATCCAAGAAATTAAGACATAAAGTCAAACCTCGTGGTAGAGGTAGTTTTTTAATTACGGTTTTCATACCAGAAGCTAAAGAGATTTTTGCAGATACGCCCATGCCTTGGGCTTCTGGATTAAGTTGGGCGGAGGGAGTAGAAAAGGGGGTAAGTAATGCGGCGGCATATTTATTCAACCCCAAAGGTTTCCCTGATTCTAAATCTGGAACTGGTTTACAGTCTCAAAATAAGGTTTCAGGTGTAAGTTTCAAGAGAACTCCGTATATCACTAATTTGATACAGCAGTTTAAAAAAGACCTACTAAAATCTTGAAAGCACAATTCGATCATCAACTATTAATGAGTTTTTATCTTTGGTTTGAGAAACAACTTCTCAGCCAAAATATAGAAGCTTACCAAACTGGTATATCCAATACTTTCAAGTATGTTGATTTTAAGGATATTCCAGATAGCTTTGTGGGTTATCAGGGGCAATTCAGACAGCTTGTTGCAGAGCAAGAAATAACGAATCCCAACTCTGGTTTTTTTGTTGGGGGATCATTTGTAACAGGTGACTCTAGTGAAAATGGAGGTGTTCATACAGACTACAATAATGGTAGGATTCTTTTCCCATCTGCATCTGGACAAAATTTAACGGTGACAGCCGATTCTGCGGTCAAAGAGATAAATACTTATACGAGCAACGACGACGATTTATCTATTCTTATCCATTCCGACTTTGTGGAAGAGGGACAAGGCTCTCAATACATGTATAACCAAAGCTCCAAGCTTGATGAGAAGTCTTACTTTTTACCCGCTTGTATTATTACATTGGTGGATTCCAGTAATGAGGAGTTTGCTTTTGGAGGAGAAGAGGACACAAAAAGTAGGATTCGAGTTATTTTGTTATCCAAGAATGAATTTATCATGGATGGTGTAGCTTCCAGATGTAGGGACATGGTTAGAAATAACATAACTCACATTCCTTATAGTGAATTGCCATATGGTCAGTCATTTAGTTTAAAGAACTACCCTTATCAGTATGATGAACTAAAATCTTCTCAGGGAGAGAATGCTCTTGTTTCCCACGTAAACAAAGTGTCTGTCACTACTGCGGTGTCAGAAACGGTTAGAGAAAGGCTCAATAAGAATGTTGGTGTTTCGTTTATAGACTTTGATTTGTCTACATATAGATTCCCAAGAGTATAATTGGGTGTAAGTTTTAAAAACATTTATCTACTTATGTCATCAAGAACTCGCGTAATTTCACAAAACAAGTCCGTCTATGTATCTGATACTGGATGGTATATAGATGCCGACGAAAACATGATCGAGCCGCATCAGCTACATCGTGTTGATACCTTCTCCTTTGAAGTTGATTTAGCTGGCGCTCGCGAAGATATTCGCGAATTTGGTCAACTTGCTAGAATCGGCACTTTAACAATGAGGGAAATCAACCCAACAGTGTCATTTGGCTATTACCTCGGTAACGGCGAAAATGAACTTGCAATAGGACTAACTTCTTCAGAAGATTTCAATGCACAAATGATCAGTGGTATTTTAACTGAAGATGTTGCTAGTCGCGAGAAGAACATTTACACCGTTATTGTTAAAGAAGGCGAAGACGCTTTCAACTCATCTGCTTATCAATCGCAAAGCGAAAACCATGATGTTATTGGTTTCGGAAACTCTGTCTTAACAAGTTACAGCAGTAACTTCGCTGTTGGAGAAATCCCTAGGGTAGATGTTGAGTGGGAAGCCTCAAATGTGATTTTCTACACAGGTGGTCACTCTGGCTTCAAGAACCCATCAATTGATAAAGAGGGCGCTCGTGCTGATGAAGGTGTTTTCAATCTTCCTGCACCAAGCACTGGAAACATGAACGTTTTAGTTCTTCGTCCCGACGACATCACTGTTAGCTTTGCTAATGACGACATTACCGCTGGAAATCTCGGTGGAACAAACTTTAGTGACATGTGTATCCAAAGCTGTTCTGTTGAAGTTCCATTAAGTCGTGGTAATATTGAATGTCTTGGCGAAGAAAGAGCGGTTGCAAAACCACTTGAGTTCCCAATCGATGTTACTGTCAGCATTAACGCTATTGTCAAAAACTTCAAAGAAGGCGCTCTTGAGTATGTTCTCACAGGAACTGCTGGAGACAATAACACCGACATCAGTGTTGATGTTAAAAATGACGCTCTCGATGGAGTTCACAAGTTCACCCTTAAGAATGCTGTTCTCGACAACCAAAGCTTTAGCCAAGGTCTAGACGACAACGAAACTGTTGACTTGACTTTCTCTGCTCAAATTGGTGGAGCTAGCACAACCACAGATGGATTATTCTGGAGTGGTGCGGGAACTTACACTTCAGCAGTCCCAACCAGCGGTGACGCGGTAGCGGCTCAACCAATCTAAGCTAATTTACTATTAGTTGCTCAATAGCGGCTCTGCCTTGTGGCAGGGTCGCTTTTTTGTGTAATATAAGACATGCCAGTGTTTCGTATAGATTCAAGTGACAAACAGGTTTTCATCAACAATACTAGGTTGATGGGCGTTCAGGCTTGTAATATAGAGACGGATAAGGATTTCGAAACCATACGATCAATTGGAGATATTAATGTCACTGATAGGATTTTAAAATCAAATCAAACGACAAATCTATCGATTGACTTCATGCTTTGCGATACTAATCAAAACGACCCATTTTTTGATTTTCAAACAAGCGGGATTCTTTCTGTTGAAGATTTCAATTACAACATTAAAGACTCTGTTCAGGAAACTGTCATTACTGGCGCATACATGACCTCCTACAGCATTGAAGGTGCTGTTGGTGAGTTGGTCAAGGGAAGCGTGGCTTACGAGTGTGATGGCTTTGATTTCAATAATACGGGCATATTAAGCGGCGACTATCAAAGTAGCGATTCTTACAGTGTGTATCAACCGCAGGATATTTCTATTTCCACGGATTTTGATGAAGGTGTGTCTACTTCTGGTTTGTGTATACAGAACTTTAGCTTAAATTTTGATATTAGTAGGAACGCTATTAACCGAATGGGTAGTCTTACGCCAAAAATGCGATACCCAGAGTTGCCAGCGGAGGGTGATTTGAGTTTCTCTGTGATTAAGAATAAAGTAACTGGAATTGATTTGTCTTCACTGGTTCTCGATAAAGGATTGTTGAGTATAACGCTTAATGAATCCCAATCCAACCAAAGACAATACAATATAAACGACTGCTCTTTAATTTCTATATCAGAAGGGCATTCTTTAGATGATAATGCTACTTTAGATTTTAAATATGTATTTAGTGTAAATAAGAGCGATGTATAT
>Ga0208667_1000412_pt1 | contig 18714 bp, 19 predicted proteins | sample 11BtaG_FD_184085 | JGI IMG/M metagenome (GOLD analysis project Ga0208667, IMG submission 184085) | Marine viral communities from the Subarctic Pacific Ocean - 11B_ETSP_OMZ_AT15265_CsCl metaG (SPAdes) (version 2) | ecosystem: Environmental > Aquatic > Marine > Oceanic | place: Pacific Ocean... | reverse complement strand
GGTGGTACATTAGATGTAGCAGGTAACGTATCATTAGGTGGTAATGTTACAGTTAAAGGAGATGTTCATGTAAGTTCTAAAGTATGTGCTTCAGCTTTTTATGGTGATGGTGCAAACTTAACAAACGTACCTGCAAATATTACAGGTAATATATCAGTTTCAAATGCTACTATAGGTGGTAATTTATATGTAAGTGGTACTACAACAGTTGTAGGTGCTACACATTTACAAAGTACATTAAGTGTTGCAAGTAATGCAGTTATAGGTGGTACAGCTACTATTGTAGGTAATGCATCTATAGGTGGAACATTAAGTGTAGGAGGTGCAGCAAACTTTATAAGTACAGTTACTGTATCAGGTGCAGCAGGATTTCTAACAACAGCAAGAGTTTCTGGTAATACAACAATAGGTGGTACATTAGATGTTGCAGGTAATACATCAATAGGTGGTACATCTAATATTACAGGTAAAGCAGAGTTTGAAGATGATGTGTCAGTAAGTGGTAATGCTATTATTGGTGGCACAGTAAGTGTTGGTGGTGGTATAATTGATTTAAAAAATACAGGTTCACAATCAGAACTTAGAATGTATTGTGAATCAAGTAACGCACATTATGCTGCACTAAAAGCTCCACCACATTCAGCTTTCTCTGGTAATATAGCTTTAGTAATGCCTGCAACTGCAGATACATTAGCAGGTATAGCAGCAACACAAACATTTACTAATAAAACATTTGGAGACAAAGTAGAATTTGATAATGATGTTTGTATATCAGGTAATGCTTTTATAGGTGGTACTGCAACTATAGCAGGTAATGCTTCAGTAGGTGGTACATTAACAGTAGGTGGTAAAGCAGAGTTTGATGGTGATGTTTGTATATCAGGTAATTCACAATTAGTAGGTACACTTAAAGTAACAGGTGCAACTACTGTAACAGGTAACACAGGTTTCTTAGGTACAGTTAGAGTATCAGGCAATACTTCATTAGAAGGACAATTACAATTAACAAAGAGTGCAGCAGCAGTTGTTTGTGCAACAGCTATTAATGGTGTAACATCTGTATCATTAAACTTTGGTAATGCACAAAACTTTAGTACAACAGTTACAGCAGCACATACATTAGCTAAACCTACAGGATGTAGAACAGGACAAACAGGAAGTATTTTCTTGACACAGAGTGGAGGAAGTGGTACAATGGCATATAACGCAGATTTTAAATTTATTGGTGGCACAGACCCAACCTTATCAACAGACAATGGTGCAGTAGATAGATTAGATTATATTGTAGTATCAGCATCTAGTGATGGAGTTGGTGGAGATATACAAATGATAATTTCACAGGCATATGCATAATGGGAATATTTCAAAATAATTTAATGGGAGCTGCAGCAGCAGCAGCAAGTGCAGGTGGTGCTAGTTTTTATGACCATCAAATAGAACAGTCAGCTAGGTTTGATAAAGCTAGTACTTCTTATCTATCAAGGTCAGTTAGTTCTACTGGTAATAGAAAAACTTTTACTTTTAGTGCTTGGATAAAAAAAATTACAATAGGAGAAGACCAAACTATTTTTGGTACATATAGTAGTGGAAATGAATTTAGTCTAAGATTTTCTAATGCTGAAGATACTCGTGCTTATGAATATACAGGTAGTTCATTTGATTTTAATAAAGGTTATAGTGCATTACAAAGAGATGTTAGTGCTTGGATGCATTTAGTTTTTAGAGTAGATATGACACAATCATCAAGTGCAGATAGAACTAAATTATATCATAATGGAACACAATTAACTGATGTTACAGATTATACTGCTTCTACTTTAAACTATGATACGTTAATAAATTATTCTGGTTATCCTATGAATATAGGACATTATGGTTCTACTAGCCAATATTTTAATGGTTATATGGCAGAGGTTATACATTGTGATGGACAATCTTATGAACCTACTCAGTTTGCAGAAAGTAAGAATGGTGTGTGGATACCAAAAGACCCAAGTGGAACTACATTTGGTACGAATGGTTTTCATCTTAAATTTGAAAATTCAGGAGACCTTGGGAATGATAGTTCAGGAAACAATAATGATTTTACAGCAAATAACATGGGTGCAGACCATCAAGTTCTTGATAGTCCAACATTTGGGAGTTAAATAGATATGGCAAGTAGTGGAAATTTTTGTACTTTAAACCCTTTAGCAGCACAAGGTGGAGGAACACCAGATATTGGTACTTTATCTAATGGTAATTTATCAGTTGCATGTACTGATACAGCTTTTGGAACTATAGGTGTAACAAGTGGTAAATGGTATTGGGAATTTAGAATGGTAAGTAGTGGTGTAAGTGGTACTTCTATAGGTTGGGCAAATCAACAAGTAAACTCAGAACCAGAACTAGGATATAATAGCCCTGCTTCAGCAGCAGGAGCACAACTGGTTTTTATGTATGCAGGTTCTGGTGGTTATAATCAGATAATTGTAGCAGGTAGTCCTTCAAGTGGTGTTGGAAATAGTTATGCAGATGTTGGTACAATATCACAAAACGATATTATAGGCATAGCAGCAGATTTTGATAATGATAAATGGTATTTCTCTACAAATGGTAGTTTTGATGATATGAGAAGTGGGCAAAATCCCTCTACTGGGTCTAGTCCTATGTGTAGTGCATCTGGTGGAGGTGGTTTACAAACAATAGCTAGAACAGCAGGACTTACTTGGTTTCCTGCAATAGGAAATTGGGCAGCACCTACTAGAGATTATACAGTTAACTTTGGACAAGACGATACATTTGGTGGAGCAATATCAGCAGAAGGTAATGCAGATGATAATGGTTTTGGTGTGTTTAAGTATGCACCTCCAACAGGATTTTTAGCCATGTGTTCAGCTAACTTACCCATATCAGCAGACATAGACCCTGCACAAACTGATGATTCTTATCCTGCTAAGAATTTTAATGTAGTTCCTTACACTGGTAATCAAACAGATGGGAGAGCAGTAACTGGAGTTGGTTTTGCTCCTGACCTCGTGTGGATTAAACAAAGAGTAAGTTTTTCTAATCCTAATATACTTACTGATACAGTAAGAGGTGCTACAAAAAGAATAGAATCAAATGTTGATATAGCAGAAGCAACAGATTCAGATGGTCTACAATCTTTTACTAGTGATGGTTTTACTCTTGGAACTAATGATAAATATAATTGGACTAGTAGTCATACTTATGTTGCGTGGTGTTGGAAAGCTGGAGGAGCACCTACAGCAACTAATTCAGCAGGAGCAGGTGCTACACCAACATCTGGTTCTGTAAAAATAGATGGTTCAAATTTAGGTTCTGCACTTGCAGGTTCTATTCCTGCTACTAAAATATCTGCAAACACAAAAGGTGGGTTTAGTATCATAACCTATACAGGAACAGGAAGTAATTCTACTATTGCACATGGGTTAACAGCTAAACCAGATTTTATACTTACTAAAAGATTAAATTCTTCACAAACTTGGGGAGTTTATCATACGAGTTTAGGAGCTACAAAATATCTTGCTTTAAATAGTACTGCTTCTGCAGGTACTGATAGTTCTTTTTGGAATGATACAGAACCTACTACCTCTGTTATATCTTTAGGTACTGAAGGTAGAGTAAATGGAAATAGTCAGAATTATGTTGCATATGCGTGGCATAATGTTGAAGGCTACAGTAGGTTTGGAAGCTATGAAGGAAATGCAAATGCAGATGGAACATTTGTTTACACAGGATTTAGACCACGTTTTTTATTTACAAAAAGAACAGAAAGTACAGGAGGTTGGAGAGTAAGAGATACTGGTAGAGATACTTATAATCCTTCAGATACTATTTTATGGTGGGATTCAAATTCACTAGAATATAGTAATTCTGCTTATTCAATAGACATACTTTCAAATGGGTTTAAGCTCAGAACTTCATCAAATGATTTTAATGCTAGTGAAGAATGGGTCTATGGAGCATGGGGTGATGTGCCATTTAAATATAACAATACTTTTTAGGAGGTGAAATAATATGTGGGCTTTAATAAAGGATAATAAAATAGAACAAATATATCAAAGACCAAAATCTTTGGTAATAGGTGAGGTTCGTTATCCATCTAATATGTTTACAAAATATACAGATGCAGAGAAAGCTGCTATAGGAATATATCCTGTAGAAGATACAGGTACTAAAGGAGATGATAGATTTGAATATACTTCACAAGCTACATATAGTTTTAGTGCTTCTGATAAGAAGGTAACAACATCTTATACAATAACAGAAAAGTCTTTAGTAGATGTTAATGATGTAGATAAAGATGGTAATGCAATAAAAGATTACAAAGGTAATCAAACAGTTACACTAGGTTTAAAATCATTAGCTAAAGAAGAAGTTAAACAAAAAGCTAATAATTATATAAAACAATTTAATTGGCTTGTAGAACGTAGTATCTATGATAGTAGTAAAACTATACCAAGTGCAGTAGGAACCTATGTAGGAAAAATTAAAGCAGACTGTGCTACTATTGAAGCAGCAATAGATGGTGCAAGTGATATGGCAGCTTTTAAAAAACTATATGAATGGGAATATAATGAAGATGGTAGTGTAAAAACTATTGCACCAATACATAACTGGAGTGATGATTATGATGTTAAGCAGTATGTTAGATAGAATAAAAGATTTTTATAAAAAGTTTAAGAAAAGATTATTTGGTAAACTTTGTGAGTGTAACGACTAATGAAGTATCTAGTAATATTATTATTTTTTATTACTAGTATATCTTTTAGTAATGAGTTTATAAATAGAAAACTTACAACAACTTATGTATGTGCAAACAGAGACTTTGCAGTTAATGATTTAGAAAATAGATTAGATTTAACTAGAACAGCTTTTTCAGTAACTTCTAATAATAGTATTATAGAATTATATACTAATAAGAATAAAGGTAATTGGTTAATTATGATAACAGGAATAGACAAAATCACTTGTGGTCTCATAGGTGGTCAACAAGAATTTATATTTGAATAGGAGAAATAAATGTCATCAACATATACAAGTAGACTAAGATTAGTAAAACAAGGTGATGGAGATAATCCAAACACTTGGGGTACTGTATTAAATGATGGTATGATAAGTTTAGTAGATGATGCCATTGCAGGTTATACCACAGTAGAACTAGGAGCAGCAGCTACAGTAACATTATCAGCAGTAGATGGTGCAAGTGATGTACCACGTAATGCTTTTATAGAATTAAAAGGTTCAGTAGGTGGTAGTCATAATACTATATCAATGATAATACCTGCTCAATCTAAAGGTTATGTTATTAATAATAAAGTATCTGCAAATACAACAGCATCAGATATAGTTAAAATTAAAACAGCAAGTGGTACAGGATATACAGTTCCTTTTGGTGCAATAGGTTTAGTTATATGTGATGGTACAAGTGTCTTTGCAACTAATACAAAAGGACAAGGATTTGGTACAGCAGCTTCTGCAGATGTAGGAACAGGAACAACAGATGTACCTGATGTATCTATAGCTGATGCAAGATATGTAAGAAGTTCAGTAACAGCTAATACAACTGTACGTGGAGACTTTGTAGTAGAAGCAGGTTCATTAAAAGTAGGAACATCTGCTAGAGCATATAACCCAATAACAACATTAACAGATGCTGCAAGTATAGCAGTAGACTTTGCATTAGGTAATAACTTCTTAGTTACTATAGGTGGTAATAGAACACTAGCAGCACCTACTAATGCAGTAGCAGGACAAACAGGACAGATATATGTTATACAAGATAGTACAGGTAGTAGAACATTATCTTATAACTCTGTTTATCAATTTGTATCTGGAGCAGCACCAACATTAAGTACAGGTGCAGCAGATGTAGATATATTAGTATATAGCACAAGAAGTGCAACAACAATAGACGCAGCATTATTAAAAAACTTTGATTAGGATTTAAATGTCAACAAGTTCTAAATTAGTAAAGATGGATTTCAAGCCTGGAATCTTTAGAGAATCAACACAGTATGCAGAAAAAGGTGCATGGTATGATGTTGATAAGGTACGTTTCAGAGCAGGTAAACCAGAAAATATAGGTGGTTATGAAACAAAAGTATCTGCTACATTTAATGGTGCAGCAAGAGATTTAATTACATGGTCAGATAATAATCAATTTAAGAGAGCAGCTTTTGGTACTTCTCAAATGTTATATGAACATAATGGTGACCAGATATTTGATATTACTCCTGTATCTGCAAGTACTACATTAGCTAGTGCTTTTACTTGTGCTATTAGTTCTAATACAGTAACAGTATCAGCAACAGCACATGGTAGAGCAACAGGTGATTTTGTTTTCTTTACAAGTTCTACTACTATTGGTGGTAATATATTATTAGGAACAACAACATATCCTGTAAGTGTTATTAATGCAAATACATTTGCTTTATCAGTAGCTACTACATCTAGTGCTGCTCAATCATCTACAGGTGGTGGAACAATACATTATTTATTAGGTAGTGGTGTAGATAATGCTGTAACAGATGTAGGTTATGGTGCAGGTTCTTATAATGCAGGTGTAAGTGTTGCAGGAGGAAGAGCATGGAATAGACCTACATCAGTAGGTGCTAGTGACTTTGCTAGTCAGATAACACAATGGAGTTTAGATAACTTTGGTGAAGATATTGTAGCAAATAGAAGAGGTAGTTCTATTTATCTTTTTGATACAGATGCATCAACAAGTCCTACTAGAGCTGCTTTAGTTTCTGGTGCTACTAATTCAACACCAACAACTGTAAACTCTGTTATAGTTTCTCCTAATGATAGACACTTAATTTGTTTAGGAGCAAATCAATTTAATACAACTGCAGACCCTAATGGAACCTTTGAACCTATGTTAGTAAAGTGGTCTAATCAAGAAGACTTAACTAACTGGGTTCCTTCATTAAGTTCTACAGCAGGAGAAAATGTATTAACAGATGGTACACAAATAGTTGGTGGAGTAAGAAGTAGAAATGCTATTAACATATGGACAGATAATTCACTATGGACTATGACTTTTGTTGGACCACCTTTTACATTTCAGTTTCAACAACTAGGTAGTAACTGTGGATTAATAGCTCCACATGCTGCAGTTGATTATGATGGTACAACAGTATGGATGGGGCATGATAACTTTTATATGTTTGATGGTCAAGTTAAAAATTTAGATTGTACTGTAAGAAGATTTATATTTGATAGATTAAACCAAGACCAAAAAGATAAAATATTCTGTGGAATTAATTCTGAGTTTAAAGAAGTAATTTGGTTGTATCCTTCTACAGGTTCTGATGAATGTGATAGTTATGTTATCTATTCACCTAATGAAGGTTACTGGACATATGGTTCTAGTATCTTTACAACCTTTGCAGATAAAACAGTATTTGGAAATACAATAACAACAGGTGTAACAGTAGCAGGTAATAATTTATATAACAATGAACCTGATGGTTTGTATACAGAAAGTGGACAACCAATGTCTTCATTTATAGAGTCAGCAGATTTTGATATGGCAGATGGAAATGAAATTATGTTTTTGTCTAGAGTTATACCTGATTTTACAATTAATGATGGTGCATTAACTTTTTCAATTAAAACAAAAGATTTTCCTGAAAGTTCTACTGAAACAGAAAAACCTGCACCACCACATACAGTAAGTAATTCTACAGTTAAAATAGATATGAGAGCAAGAGGAAGGCAAGGGAGAGTAAGAGTATCTTGTAATTCAGCTAATACGAGTTGGAGATGGGGTTCAATTCGTTTAGCTATACAACCAGATGGTAGAAGATAATGGCACAACAATATCCACTTATACCTAAGTTGTATGGTTATCAAATGCAAGAGAATGAAGAATTAAGACAGCTATATATATTAATGGAAAAATGGGGTTCTACTTTAATTAATGAATTAAATACAAGAGATGTACAAGTAGATAGTAAACCATCAACAAAAATATTTACAGTTACTACTGTTACTAATATTACAAATCCACAAGCAGGTGATATAGCTTATTCAGCATCAACTGGTAAGTTTAAAGGATATGTAAGTTTAGCTTCTGAGACATCATGGCATGATTTAAATTAATGACTGATAATATTATTATATTTCCTAAAGATAAAGTAATACAAGAAGAAGACAATATTGTAAATAAAGAATATATATTAAAACAAAAAGAACAACTTATACTACAACAAAAAGAAATTTTAAAACAAAGAGAAAAAATACTAGAGATAATTAATGAATAGTAAAGAATATTTTAAATTTGTAAATGATAGTACCTTAATAGGTAATTTAAATACTGGACAGGGTAGTGTACCTACATTATTTAATTTACAACAAAAGGTAGAACCTATAGCTAACTCTCAAAAAATAGTGTATAATAGTAGTAACTTTATAGCAGACAATACAACACCACAATCTAACTATATGAATCCAAGAGGTATAAAAAAATGATGATGAATCCCACAATGAATCGAATAGAACAACTTGACAATTTTCAAGATTCTATACAAAGTACAGAAGCAATAGATAGGCTAAGAGCTATGCAAGGACTGCGAAGCATGCCAACAGTTCAGATGGATAAAGGTGGCTCTATAGCAGATACTGCTGAGAACTTAGCATCTTATGGTAGATTTGGTGATAGTGTATTATTACACGTAAGACCTGACGAATTACAAGGATTAATGTCTCTTGGAAATATTACATATAATCCTATAACAGGTTTACCAGAAGCTTTTAGTTTAAAAAGTATTACAAAACCTTTTAGAAATATAGCAAAGTCTAAAGCATTTAAAACAATAGCTCCTATTGCTATAGGATTAGCTGCACCTTATTTATTAGGTCCTGCACAACTAGGTTTATTTTCTACTTATGCAGGTGGAATGGGTGCTGTTAATTATGGATTAGCTAGTGCAATAGGTGGTGGTCTTGGAGCATTAGCTGCAGGTAGAAGAGGTTCTGATGTATTTAAACAAGCAGCTTTAACTGGAATAACTGCAGGTGCTATGAAAGGTCTTTCTAATTATGGACAACAAAGAGCATTAGCAAAAGGATTAGAAGCAGATGCAGCAGCTAAAGCAACTTCAGGTAGTTCAAATTTACAAGCAGGTACATCAAATGCAAATATTCAAGGTAATGCTTATGTTGCTTCTACACCAGAAGGTTTAGCACAAGCATCAAATGTTCCAGGTCAAACTGCTTATGTAGATTCAGCTAAAATGTTTGGAGCTCCTGATAATCTTTCAACATATTCTAATGTATCTGATGCAGGAAGTAGACAACTAGCAGGTTTAGGTTCAGATATTAGACCTATATCAGGAGCACCTACAGCAGTAGAACCTAATTATATGGCACAAGCAAAAAGTATATTAGCTGCTGACCCAACAGCAGGTACTACTTTTAATATAGGTAAAGGTGGTATATCTGAAGCAGCAGCTCAAGAACAATTACAAGCTTCAGTTAATAGACCTTTTACAGAACGATTAATGGATTCAGCAGTTTCATTTGATGATAAAGGTGGTATTAATGTATTAGGTACTGCAGGTAAATTAGCTAAAGCAGTAGCTCCAGGTGAATTAGCAGGTACAGCAATAGATATGGAAAATGCTATGGAAGAAGCAGAAAGAGCTGAAGAAGAAGCTGCAAGAGCACAGTTAGCACAAATGGATTATGAAATAGATACAGGCTTTGGTGGTCAAACAGTTATACGTGACCCAAGTGGTGTTGTATTACCTGCTTATTTATCTTCACAAGATATATTAGATATAGCATTAGGTAGAAAAGCTAGACCTAGATTAGTACCAGGAACTCAGTTTGCTGCTACTAGAGATGTTGTAACTGCTGAAGAAGGAACTCCTGGAGGTCTTCAAGGTGTTCTTGATAAAGCAAAAATGTTATTTACTAGAGGTTATGAAGATGATGAAGAAGATACAGAAATGAGTGATGTTGATGAAGCAAATGAAATAGAAACTCAAGAAATTCTTAATCAATATTATAAAGTAGTAAAAGAAAATCCTTATGAAGTAGAAGAAATATATGGTCCAGGAACAGGTGCTAGAAGATTATTAGAAGAAGCTTTAAACTCAAGAGGTTTACCCTCACCTTTTAAACAAGGTGGTTTAATATCTATGGCACAAGGTGGTGAGTTTAGTGGTATGGTACCTGGTAATGGTGGTGGAATGGATGATAATGTTTTTATGCCTATTAAAGAAGGTAATAAACAAGTAGGAACATTAGCAGTAAGTCCTACAGAATATGTAGTAGATAGTTATACAATGGCAGCATTAGGTGATGGTAATCCTAGTGAAGGAGCAAAAGTAATGGATAGAACAGTTAAACAAATTAGACAGAAAGCTTATGGAACAATGAAGCAACCAAATGAAATAGATGGTTTACAAGCATTAAAACCAATGATGAGGAGAGTGTAATATGTCAGTATTGTCATCCCTATTAGGAGTAGGAAGACCACAACAATTAGCAGGACCTATGCAGACTACTGCATTTCCTGAAGAGTTAGCTCCTTATTACAAAGATATACTAAGTAAGTCTCAAGCATTATATGAGGATAGAACTAAAGAAGGTTTTCAACCTTATCAAGGTCCTACTATGGCAGAGTTTACTCCTGAACAACAACAAGCTTTTACAGGTATAGCAGGACTACAAGGAACACAAGCTCCTAAGTTTGCAGAAGCAGAACAGTTAACAAGACAAGCTGCTACTGCTATTGGTTCTGAAGACATAGAACAGTTTATGAATCCATATCAACAAGCTGTAGTTGACATAGAAAAAAGAGAAGCACAAAAACAATTTGAACAAAAAACATTACCTTCTATAAGAGCAGCACAAGTAGCTCAAGGTTCTTTTGGTGGTACTAGAGGTTCTTTATTAGAAGCACAAACACTTGAAGGACAAAATAGATTATTAAGTGATATACAATCTAGAGGTAGTAAACAAGCTTATGAACAAGCTTTACAAATGGCACAAGCACAAAAAGCTAGAGAAGGTCAAGCAGGTGCACAACTTGCAACTATGACTCCTCAAGCATTTAAAGCACAGTTAGGTGAATTAGGTGCTGTACAAACTGTAGGTGAAGAAAAACAAAGACAAGCACAGACAGCATTAAATGAAGCTTACAAACAATTTTTAGATGAAAGACAATTTCCACAACAATCTCTTGCACAGTATCAAGGTGTAGTACAAGCACAACCTGCATCACAGATGTTAGAAAGTGTACAGTATGCTCCTCCTGCTCCTTCTAGTAGTCAACAGTTATTAGGTGGATTAGGTACACTTGTTGGAACCTATGGTGCATTTGGTGGCTTTAGTCCTGGTGGAGTATTTGGTAATAAAACTGCTAAGACTGGTGGTGGTATAGGTGGATTACCTATAGTTAAAAGACAATTTCCTGGTCAAATTGGATATGGAAAAGGCTCTACAGGATTTTCTAAAGATATAGATTTTTTAAAACCATATCTTTCAAGTCTAGGTAAATATGGTACTATGGCTAAAAATGTTTATGATAGAACTCTTGTAGACCCTTTACAATATGGAATTGAAAAAAGTAAAGAATATTTAAAACCAGGAAGTGGTGGTATATTTAGTAAAGCAGACCCACAAGGTTCAGCTAAGATTAGACAAATAGCAGGAGTTACTTATCCAGACCCTACTAGAGAAGAACTAGAAGTAGGTATGTCTCCTGCAGATTTTGATATTAGAAGATTAAAAGAAGGTGTTTCAGAAGCATATGGAGAATCATTAGATTTAACTCAAGCAGGAGTTAATAAACTTATTGATTTAGCTAATGCAGCTAAAATACCTTTAAGTAAATATTTAAATAAAAATATTCAACCAAGTAGAAAATATGATGCAGGTGATTTTAGAGTTGCAGGTGGATTAGATAGAGATGATACTATAAATTTAAGAGATTTAGTTAATGAAAAAAGAGATAATATTGAAAAAGGATATTTACCTAAATTAGAAAGTGATATAAGTAAATTAATAGCTTCTGGAAAAAGTAAAATAAAAGATATTAAAGTTCCTGGTATTACAAGTTCATTAGATAAAAAATTAAATTCTGCAACAGAAAATGCAAATAAACTAAAAACAAAACTTCCAACAATATTAGAAAAAGCTAAAGAAAGTAAAGATAATATTGCTTCTAAAATAAGTAAAAAAGATAAAGAAGTTTCTACAGGTGATGCAATAGTAACAGATAAAAATGTTATTAAACAAATTAAACCAAATGAAGCAAATAAATTAGTTAATGAAACAATAAAAAAAGAAGGTAAAAAATTAGAACAACTTGTTAAAGATGTTAAAAATAATCCTGATGATGTTAAAAAGAAAAAAACATTAAGTTCAACTAGAGAAGCTTATTTAAATTTATTACAAAAACAACAAAATGATTTAGGTAAACAACAAGGTAATATAGATGATTCAAGAAGAAAATCTATGTTTGAATTTTTAGCTAAAGTATCTTCACGATATGGTAAGGGTGAAAATTTAAGTGATGCTGCAGCAGGTGAACTAGATGGAGCAATGCAAAGAACTAGACAACTAGACCAAGCTAATTTAGATTTAAAAAATAAACAAAGAGAAGCTGAATTAAATGTTGCTAAAGAAACTATGGGTATTGAAGAAAAGAAAGCAGCAGCTAAAATAGCAGCAGATAAAGCTAAGTTAGAAGATAAAAGAAAATCACAAGAACTTTATATTAAATATATGAAAGCACAAAATGAGGGAGCAAATAAACTAAAAATGCCTACTAAAAATAATATTAAACAACAAAAAAAATTATTGAAATCTTATTTTAATGTAGATAATGTATCAGATATAAGAGATAATTTTGGAGGAGATATACCAATAGGTGCTTTAGGAAATGTTGATGCTAATAATGCAACTACTGCCTTAAAGACTTTATTTGAAGATAGTAGATTTCAAACAGATTTTTATAATGAATTTGCTAACTATAAACAAACTGATGCAGATTCTGGTGATGCAATTAAAGATATAGTTAAAAAATTAATTGGAAGTGGAAACTATAAATTTGATACAGAAAAACAAACAATTTTATTTGGCAAAGTTCCCTTTGGAACAAAAAATGTAATTAAAAATTAATGGCTAATATACCTACATTAGATTCTTTATTAGGTAACACTCAAGAAATACCTACATTAGATTCTTTAACATCAGAAGAAATACCTACATTAGATTCTTTTTTAGAAGAAGAAGATAAAGAAGAAGATAAAAGTATTCAGTTATCTCAAGATACTACTTTAGATTCTTTAATAAAACAAGAAGATAAAGTTAAAGAAGTAGAAGACCCTAACTCTTTTACTAATATATTATTAAATGCAAAAGATAGTACAGAAAGAAATATCTATAAATCTTTATCTTTGTTTAGTGATGATTTAGCTAAATATAATCCTGATTTAGGAAGCAAGTTAAAAGATTTTTCTGATAAAGGAGTTGAAAGAAATATAGAACAATTACGTTCTAGACCTGCAGCTACTAGAGATTTAAGTATAACAGAATTATATCCTGAAGTAAAAGAAGATTTTAAACAAGGAGATTATTTTGAAGCTGCTAAAAAAGTAGGACTGTTAGCAAAAGATGCAGTAGCTACTGGTTTAGGTTCTAGTGTTCCTGTATTATTAGGAGGTGTTGCAGCAGCACCAGTAGGAGCTATTACAGGACTTCCTGGTACAACAGTATTTTTAGGTACTTTAATACCAAGTGCTTTAGCACAAAAAGCAGGTGTATATGAAGAAGCTAAATCATTAAAAGCATCTGAAGAAAAAGCTAGAGAATATTCTAATTATGGTGGACTTGTAATGGGTTTACTTGATAGAGTAGTTCCTGCTGCTGTTTTAAATTCTATTGTTTTAAAACAAGGAAAAAAAGCAGCTATAGAAATAGTTGAATCTAAGGTAAAAAAAGAAGCAACAGAAAAAGTAGGTGAAGAAGCTGCAGGAGAGGTAGCAAAAGAAATAGCTGAAACTGCTGTTGAAAATGCTGTTAAATATAAAGCTCCATCAGTTATAAAAACTGCATTAGGTGAATCTTTAAAGTTTGGTTTAGCAGAAGCAGCTACTGAAGGTGCTCAAGAAGCAACACAAATAGCTGCATCAGGATTAGCAGCAGATTTAGGTGTAGCACCTTATCAAGCAAAAGAAATAAGAGATAGAGTTATTGATAGTGCTGCTATAGGTTGGTTTTCAGGTAGAGCTATAGGATTAGGTACTGGAGCTTTAAAAGGTATGTCTGATTCTAATGTAGCAGCTAGAGCACAAAAACAAGAAGATGATTTAAATGCAGCTATACCATCACTTAAAAATTTTAAACCAGAAGATTTAGTTAATCCTTTATCTTCAGAAAATAAAAAAGGTTCTATAAAACCAAGTGCTGCAGATATATTTTTTAGAAGAGCTACTGCTCCTTTAAAAAGTTTTGCAAGTAGAGGAGAAGGACAGCAACGTATTTATGATAAATTTGTTAATCATTATAATGATGTAAGTGCAGAGGTAGGAACTAAAGGAGATAAAATAGATAAAGCTATTAATAAAATAAGAAGGTCAATTAAATTACCTGTTATTATGAGAGATTTTTCTGCAAAACAAAATAAAGAATTATATTCTTTTTTAGCTAAAGGTACACCAACTAAAAATAAAAAAGTTATGGAAGCAGGTACTATATTAAGAGATGAGTTTTATGGTAAAATAATATCTCCTGAAATTAAAATTGATAGCACAAGTTTATCTAAAGCTATATTAGATAATCAAGAATCTTTACCTGAATTAAATAAAGCTTTCGAAGAAGGAAGAATTAATAAAGATAAATATAATAGATTAACAAAAGCTTTTACTAATTTAAAAAATACTTATTCTCCTATATTAAAAGAAAGTTCAAAGAAATATAAATTAGCTTCTGTTAATGAATTTGGTTATCCTACTTATGTTTTAGATAAAACTTTTGTAGACCAAGCAGTAGCACAAGATGTTTTAAATATGGAAGCAGACCCTAATTTTAAAATATTAGCTGATAAAGTTATAGCTCCTTTTATAGGTACTGGATATATACAAGACTTTGCTAATGCAGGGCTAGAAGTAGGAAGAGAAGGACCTATTGAAAATTATTTTCCAAGATTATTTAAAGTAAGAACTAGAAGAGAAAGAAGAAAAATGAAAAGAGTTCTTATGAAAAAATTTAATATGACAGAAGCAGCAGTAAATGATATACTTGAAAATATTCAAGGTAATGGTGGTATGTATGTTCCTGAAGAGGCAACTATTTCTATTAATCCTTTTGAAACAGGAGACCCTGTAAGAGATAAAAATGTTAGTTTTCAAAAAGGTAGAAAGTTAAATGATGCTATGTTTGAAGCATTATTAGATGCAGGTTTAGTTGAAACTAATGTAGCAAAAATTACAGATAAATATAATGTAGAAGCTGTTACTAGATTAAAAGCTAAAGACTTAGCTGATACTGTTAATAATGAATTAAAAGCATTAGGACCTAAAGCAATAACTCAAGGTGAATTACAATTAATGAAAGATATATTTAATGCTATACAACATCAATATAGTCCTATAAGGTCTGATTCTTTAAAAAATGCACAAAGAAATTTTTTAACATATCAATATATGCTTACTCTTCCTTTATCTGCATTAACTGCATTAACAGAACCTTTTATTGTTTTAAGTAGAGTAGGACCTACAAATGCTTTATATGGAACTTTAAAGGCTACAGAAAATGCATCAAGACAAGCATTTAGAAGTTTTTTTCCTAAATTATCTTTAAGTAAATCTGAAGAAGCAGCTAAAAGTATTTTACAATTATATGATGGTGCTCTTGCTGAACGTCTTGGTAACATATCAGGTATAGATGTTAATAGAAGAATAACTGATAAATTTTTTAGACTTATAATGTTAACTCAAGTAACTCAATTTAGTCGTGATATTGCTTTTCAATCTGGATTAAGACAAACAAGACAAGATATGTTAGATGTAATACAAGGAACATCAGCAGGTAAATTAAATAAAGGTCAACTTAATGCTAAAAAAAGACTATTTGAAATGGGATTAGTAGAACAAAACTTTAATAATCCAGAAGTTGTTAGTTGGTTAGAAGGTCCTATTGGTGGTAAACCTCCTTTAATTATTCGTAAAGCTATGTCTAAATTTGTAGATGAAATTATTATGGCTCCTAATGTTATTAACAGACCATTATGGATGTCTAATCCTCATTATGCTATGTTTGCACAGTTAAAAGGTTTTATGTTTGCTTTTGCTAATACAGTTACCATGAGAATGTGGAGAGAAGTTTTTAAACCTTTATTTAAAGGTAGATTAAATCTACAAGAAACAGCTAAGTATGCTATTGCTTTTACTTTAATTGTAGCAGGTAGTTTAGGAATTAAAGATATGAAAGATTATATACGTTATAAAGATGAATCTAGTACATGGAAAGAATCTACTGGATTTAGTAGAATACTTCAAGCTGTAATTGATACTAATATATTTGGACCTGGAACTGTTTTACATGATGCTTTATTATCTTTTAAATATGGTGCTCCACCTATAGGTGTTTTATTAGGTCCTGGAGCTCAATGGTTAAGTAATTTACTTTCTGCTATGGGTCAATATTTATATGGTTCACCTAGAGCAATGGCAAGATTTATAGGTAATGCTTTAATACCTTCTTCTGTTTTTTCTGGAGATAGTAAAGGAACTGCAGTTGATGCTATAGAAGAAAAAATAGAACCACTTGCAGATAAATTTTTAGATATTAGAGAATCATTACAATAAGGAGACTACAATGGCAGATATGAATATGATATGGAATGCAGTATTAACTATGGCAATAGGTGGCTTTCTATGGTGGATACGTTCTACGTCTGCTGCTATTAGTAAAGTTAAAGATGAGCTATCAGAGACAAGAGAGAACATAGCTGTAACCTATGCTTCTAAAGAAGATGTTAAAGATGATTTAAAACAATTACTACAACGATTTGATAGACTAGAAAGTAAAATAGATGATATGATAAGGAGACATAAATAATGCACACAAGATGGAAATACTTTTCAGAAGATGAATTAAGATGTAAAGGTACAGGCGAAATAAATATGGATGAAAAGTTTATGAGTAAGCTTGATGAGTTAAGAGAAAAATTAAAACAACCTATGTCTATTAGTTCTGGTTATAGAAGTGAATCACATAACTTAGCTATAGGGGGTAGCACTAGGTCTGCACACTTAAAAGGTTGTGCTGTAGATGTTGTTTGTTCTGGACATAAAGCATTTGAGATAGTACGTTTAGCATTAGAGCTAGGCTTTACAGGTATAGGTGTTAAACAAAATGGTGTACATGAAAAAAGGTTTATACATCTAGATACTATGCCTAAGAGCTCTGTAACAAGCCCAAGACCTTGGATATGGTCTTACAAATAGGAGTAATATATGGACCCAATCACAGCGATTGCAGCAGCAACAACTGCTTTCAATGCTATAAAGAAAGGATTTTCTGTAGGTCGTGATGTAGAAAGTATGTCTAAGGATTTAGGCAGATGGATGGGTGCAATACAAGATGTTAAAGATGGACATAAGAAAAGTAAAGGTAGGTCGTTTGGTTCTGTTGAGGAAGAAGCTTTGGAGACGTTTGCTGCAAAGAAAAAAGCAGAGCAGATGGAAAGGGAGTTACGTAATTTTGTTAATTTGTCTCATGGTCCTAGTGCTTGGAATGAAGTAATACGTATACAAGCAGATATAAGATTAAAGAAAAAAGAAGCTATAGCAGAAGCTAAAAAACTACGAGCAAAAAGAATAGAAAATATTATTCTTGGTGTTCTTGTTCTGTTTTTTCTTGGTGCTGTTGGTGCTGTTCTTTATTTAGTTTTAATGGCAAAGTAAAATCACATTTCTTTATAAGCTCATTTACTTTTTTCTTACCTAATATTTTTAAACAATCTACTATATTAGCTTCAATACCCTCCTCAGATATATCAATATCATTCTCACTCTTAGCACCACGTACTCTAGATAATAATTCTAAAGCTTTAATAGCACTATTAGTATGACCATTATTCTTAGCATAAGTATACTGTTGTTCTAATTCAGATACAACATCAACATTTGTTTCAAGCTCTTGTTCAAGCTCGTGTATTCTTTCTTTAACCTCATCACTTTGTAACAATCTATACCCTTGATTGTACGCAGACTCTGAAGAGTATCCTGCAGACTTTGCAGCTTCAGTCGCATTTCTATGTAAGATGTAGTTTTGAGCAAACTTTTCTTGCTTTTCATTTAGTGCCATTTATATTCCTAAAATATTATTAAAACTAAACCTACAATAACACCAGTTAGTACAGCATGTAAAACTAATTCCATATATCTACTCCTATTATTTCTTAAATATGTTTTAATATTTAATATTGTTTTTAAAAAATTCATTTATATTCCTACAATTAAAATTAATATTATTATGTAACAAATTACTTCGTAATACATAGAGTCTATATCTTTTAATTTATATAATATATACTCTAATATATTCATTGATACAACCTTACGTTAGGGTTTGTAATATCTACACTTACTGGTTTACATATACCAGTATATCTTTTCTTAATACCTGGAACTGCAGGTTGCTTACTTATTCTATTAGCAAAGTATCTACATCTATTAATGTCAC
>Ga0208667_1000410_pt1 | contig 18734 bp, 23 predicted proteins | sample 11BtaG_FD_184085 | JGI IMG/M metagenome (GOLD analysis project Ga0208667, IMG submission 184085) | Marine viral communities from the Subarctic Pacific Ocean - 11B_ETSP_OMZ_AT15265_CsCl metaG (SPAdes) (version 2) | ecosystem: Environmental > Aquatic > Marine > Oceanic | place: Pacific Ocean... | reverse complement strand
GGTAACGCGCGACCGCAAAACATTTCTAGCGACAGAATTATGACAATAATTGCAACAATGGGTGGATAATGGTGCAGAAAGTTGCCGAAAAAACAAAAAGGCCAGTCGGACGGCCAAAGATCGAAGATGCAGATTATAACGCAGCACGCGCTAGAAAAATGGAAGCTGACGCGCAAATGGCTGAACTTGAGTTGTTACAAGCCAAACGCAAATTGGTGGCATCTGACGATGTTGCCGGTGCTTGGGTCGAAGTGCTGGCGGCGATGAAGGCAAAGCTGTTGGCAGTGCCTTCTATTTGTGCGCCGATCTGCGCCACTGAGACTGACTTGCCGACCATTCAAAGCATATTGGAAAACCAGATAAGGGAAGCACTGGATGAATTATCAGCTTACCAACCACACCAGCACGCAGGACGCACAGTCGTCACTGACAGCGGTGATAGCGGAAGCGATGCAAACGCTGAAGCCGCCGCCCCGTCTAAGCGTGGGCGAGTGGGCAGACCGCGAAAGGCGGCTAAGCTCGGAAGCTAGTGCAGCCGCCGGTCGTTGGATCACATCACGGGCAGAATATCAGCGCGGGATTATGGATGCGATCAGCGATCCGACCTTGCGTGATATTGTGGTTATGGCTGGCGCACAGGTTGGCAAGACCGAAATGCTGTTGAACGTCATTGGCTTCCATATTCATCACGATGCTGCGCCGATCTTGCTTGTGCAGCCAACGCTGGAAATGGCACAAGCGTTTTCTAAAGACCGGCTTGCGCCAATGTTGCGCGATACACCAGCTTTGAAATACAAAGTCAAAGACCCACGCAGCCGTGATGCAAACAACACCACAACGCACAAAGTTTTCACTGGCGGTCATATCAGCTTGGTCGGATCAAATAGTGCGGCTGGGCTGGCATCGAGGCCAATCCGAATTGTTTTATGCGATGAGGTTGACCGCTTTCCTGTTTCGGCTGGTTCTGAGGGATCGCCAATCTTGCTGGCAAGAAAAAGGTCGGCCACGTTCCACAATCGCAAAATGGTAATGGTCAGCACGCCGACCAACAAAGGCGCGTCAATGATAGAAAGCCAATATGAAGAAAGCGACAAGCGTCAGTATTACGTTCCTTGTGAAGATTGCGGCACAGTACAGACGTTGAAATGGAAACAAGTGCAATGGGAAAAAGACCGACCCGAAACGGCTTGTTATGTCTGTGAGGCTTGCGGGTCGATCTGGGATGACCCAAAGCGAAACCGCGCTGTTCGCAAGGGTGAATGGATTGCAACTGCGGATTTCACTGGAGTTGCTGGTTTCCACATCAACGGCATTTACAGCCCTTGGACGGTAATGGCTGACGCGGTGCGTGATTTTCTGGTTGCAAAGAAGTCAGCCGACACGTTGCGCGTTTTTGTAAATACATTTTTAGCAGAAACCTTTGAAGATAAAGGTGAGACTGTCGGAGAGATAGATTTTCGGGAACGCGAACAAGATTGGTCTGGCAGCATACCGGATGACGTTGTTGTCATCACCGCTGGCATTGACGTTCAAGATAGCTATTTGGCCGTTGAGGTTATCGGATGGGGTCGCGATGAGTGCAGTTTCAGTCTTGAATGGTTGACCTTGTATGGCGACCCGTCAACGCCGCATTTATGGAACGATCTGGATAACATACTAAAAGCCAGCTACACGACCGAAAGCGGTCGACAGCTAGGGATTAGGGCAGCGTGCATAGATAGTGGCGGTCACTATACGCAAGCGGTCTATAACTTTGTCCGGCCACGCGAAGGCAGACGCATATTTGCGATTAAGGGTATGGGTGGTGAACAGCGGCCATTGGTGTCCAGACCGACTAAAAACAACATTGGCAAGATTAAACTGTTCGCAATTGGCACTTTTCCGATCAAGGAATTGATTTTCTCAAGATTAAAGGTACAATCGGAGGGTGCAGGGTTTTGTCACTTTCCAGCGGGGCGTTCTGACGAGTATTATCAGCAATTAGCAAATTCTGAGAAAATTGTCACAAAATATCAAAAAGGGTTCCCACGCCGCGATTTTGTTAAAACACGCACAAGAAACGAAGCACTTGATTGCAGGGTCTACGCTTATGCGGCACTTTGCATCTTGTCGCTGAATATTAACGCTGTTGCCGATAGGGTCGTCAATGCACCGGAACCACAAGCACCACCGCAGCCGCAACAGTCTAATCCACTTGCACGCCGCCCGAAGCAGGGTGGCTTTGTTAATAGCTGGCGGTAACTGATGGCAAACCTTTTCAATACAGATAATGCACCGACAACAGAGCCAACGCACTTTGCGATTGGTGATTTTGTTCAATGGAAACGTGAAGATATTGTTGGCGACTATCCTGTTGCCACGCACAGCGCAGAATGGGTTGCGCGTTTAGCCCACGGCAATAGCAGCGAAATCAAGGTTGCAGCAACCGAAGCCAGCACATATTACCTTTTTACAATCAACAGCACTGACAGCGCGTCATTCACTCAAGGCCACTATCACTGGCAGCTAGAGATCACAGAAACAGCGACCAGCAACCGGATCATCATCGACACTGGCACGCTGGATATTGATTTTGATCTGGATGACAATGTTGACCCGCGCAGTCACGCACAGGTAATGATCGACAAGATTGAAAGCGTCTTGCAAGGCAAAGCGGATGCTGATGTTGCTAGCTATAGCATCAACGGGCGGTCATTGACTAAAATGTCTTTTGAAGATTTAAATAGTGCGCGGGATTATTACCGCAAAGAATATGCAAAAGAATTGCAGAAAGAACGCGCCAGACAAGGCGATAACACTGGCGCAACCATCTTGGTGAGGTTTTAACAATGGGCATCTTTGACTTTTTCAAAGCAAAGCCCCAACCACGCAAGGCGGTTCGGGCATTTCACGGCGCGGATACTGGCCGACTATTCAGTGATTTCGTATCAAGCAGCCGGTCGGCAGACAGCGAAATCAAGCCATCATTGCGCGTTTTGCGGGATCGTTGCCGCGAAATCAGCCGCAATCATCCATATGCCAAACGCTATTTGCAGATAATGTCAACAAATGTGGTTGGCGCGAACGGCGTGCGGATACAAGTGCGAAAGCGCAATGACGACAATTCGCTAGACAGCGTGGGCAACCGGATCATCGAACAGGCGTGGCAAGCGTGGGGTCGGGCTGGTTTCTGCACTGTTGATGGCCGCGTATCGTGGGTGCAAGCGCAGCGGTTGTTTATGGAAACGCTGGCACGCGATGGCGAAGTGCTAATCCAAAAGATTAAAAACCCAGCCGGAAACCCGTTTGGCTTTTCGCTGAAGTTTCTTGAAGCCGATTATCTTGATGAGGGCTATGACACACGGTTGAGCAACGGCAACGAAGTGCGGATGGGCGTTGAATTAGACAAGCGCACCGGCAAGCCGTTAAACTATTATCTGTTTGAAGATCATCCACATCACGATCAAGGTTATGGCAGCAAGACAAAGCGGCATCATAAGATTGTGCCAGCTAGTGAAATCATCCATTGCTATTTGCAAGACCGCGCTGGGCAGACCCGTGGCGTGCCGTGGATGAGCAACGTATTGACCCGCTTAAAGATGCTGGACGGTTACGAAGAAGCCACGCTTGTGAATGCGCGGGTTGCTGCATCAAAGATGGGTTTCTTTACTAGCCCTGAAGGTGATGGCTTTGTCGGTGACGATTACGATAACAACGCGCCGATAATGTCAGCGGAACCAGCCACTTTCACACAGTTACCGGCTGGAATGTCATTCACAGCTTTTGACCCGCAAAACCCGACTGACAGCTTTGCGGAGTTTGAAAAGGGCATATTGCGCGGGATCGCGTCCGGTCTTGGCGTTTCATATGTATCGCTTGCCAACAATCTTGAAGGCGTTAGCTATTCATCAATTCGGCAAGGCACAATCGAAGATCGCGACCATTTCAAGATGGTGCAACAATTTATGATCGACCAGTTTATTGACCCGATCTATAGGGCTTGGCTTGAAATGGCGATAACTGTTGGCCGCGTCAGTTTGCCGATGGGCAAATATGACCTGTTTGCTGATCAAGTGATATACCGGCCACGCGGCTTTGCTTGGGTCGATCCAGCTAAAGAGATCAACGCCAGCGTCACCGCACTGAATAACGGCATCGTCAGCTTGCAAGATGTGCATTCGCAATATGGGCGTGACACTGAAGAAATCTTTGAACAGATCAATCGCGAAAGCGAACTGGCTGATCGTTATGGCATCGACACCGCTTTTCAGCCGTTCGGCACTAAGTTACCAGCGCAACCATCAATAGACATAGGGCGTGAAGAAGATGGCGACCTATAAAGGCGTTGAAATCAACTTGAAGCCGACCGAAGGTATGGCAGCGCAAGCACGCAAGTTTTTCAAATGGCGTGAAGAAGGCAAAAAAGGCGGCACAGCCGTTGCGGTTGCGCGTGCGCGTCAGTTAGTTAATCGGCAAGAACTGTCTGCCGATACGGTGCGCCGGATGCACAGCTTTTTCAGCCGTCACGAAGTTGACAAAGAAGCCGAAGGTTTTAGTGCCGGTGAAGAAGGATATCCAAGTCGGGGCGCGGTCGCGTGGGCGGCTTGGGGTGGGAACGAAGGACAAACTTGGGCAAGGGCAAAAGATATGGCTTTGGATAGAATTGACGAAAGCGAACGCGCTGCACCAGATGCGCTTTCGATTGGCGACTTTGTATCGTGGGGATCATCCGGCGGCACTGCGCGGGGCGAAATTGAACGCATTGAACGCGATGGATCAATCAACGTGCCAGACAGCGATTTCACAATTACCGGCACACCGGACGACCCAGCCGCGTTGATCCGCATATATCAAAGCACAGATGAAGGCTATGAAGGCACAGATCGCCTTGTGGGTCACAAGTTTAGCACATTGACCAAGATCAATGATCTGCGGTATCTTAGCACAAGCGAGGTAAAGACAATGGACAGACACATTCAAGATATTGTCGAGACTGACGACAGCGTGACAATCACGTTTGGCAAGTCAGATGCGACACCGCCGGTTGTTGAAACTGCTGGATATAAAGATGATGATCGGCTTGATCGCGGTGAACTGGTGTTTCGTTCACGCGCTGCGGATATGGTCGAAGAAGATGACCGCCGCGTCAGAATGTCGATTTCAAGCGAAGAACCCGTTGAGCGTTCTTTCGGTTTAGAGGTTTTGCGTCACAGTGATGGCGCAGTGGATTTGTCAAGGTTGGGCAGCGGTCACGCACCGTTATTGCTAGACCACGATTTGACAAAGCAGATTGGCGTTATTGAAAGAACTTATTTGGATCAAGCTGATCGCAAGTTGCGGTCAGTGGTTCGCTTTGGAAAAAGTGCGCTGGCTCAAGAGGTGTATCAAGATGTCAAGGATGGGATACGAAGCAACGTCAGCATCGGCTATCAAATCCGCGAAATGGAGCAAAAGAATGAGCGTGATGGGACAGTCGCGATTTCATCTTGGGTTCCGTATGAAGCCAGCATTGTATCCGTTCCCGCTGACGCTGGTGTCGGCGTGAACCGCAAAGCTGAATTTGTCGAACCAGTGATTAAACAAAAGGAGGTCAAGATGACCGAAGTAAATCACGAGGAAATTCGCGAAGCCGCAGCCGAAGCTGCAAAGCGTGATTTTCAAAAGAATGCCAGCGAGATCATCAATCTTGCTGTTAAACACAACCGCCGTGACCTAGCCGATCAAGCCATTGGTGCTGGTCAGTCTGTCGCACAATTCCGCGCAACATTGCTTGACGCCATTGGCGAAGGCAAGCCACTTGAGCAGTCAGCCGGTGCGGTTGATATGTCAGCTAAAGAGGAGCGTTCATATTCATTCATCAAAGCTGTTCGCGGCTTGGTCAATGGTTCTGGCTTGCAGGGTCTTGAGCGTGAAGTTTCTGAGCAAATCGCAAAGAACAATGGCCGCGAAGCACGCGGTTTTTATGCACCGGATTCATTCTGGGGCGGCAAGCGTGACCTGACTGTTGGCACAGCCACAGCCGGTGGTCACTTGGTCGGCACAGATCATCTTGGTGATCAGTTTGTTGATGCCCTGCGTTCGCGCTTGGTGTTCAATGAGCTTGGCGCACGCTTTATGACCGGCCTAAAAGGTGACGTTGCTATTCCAAAGCTTGCAACTGGTGTTTCAGCCGGTTTCGTTGCTGAGAATGGCGCAACATCTGAGGTGAACGCAGTGTTCTCACAGATCACAATGTCACCAAAGTCACTTGGTGCATTTACAGATATCAGCCGTTTGCTGATGATTCAGTCTGACCCATCTGTTGAGCAAATCATCCGCGATGATCTGTTGAACGCGATTGCACAAAAAGTTGAAGATGTTGCTATCGAAGGCGGCGGTTCTAATGAGCCAACCGGCATCACCGGCACAACTGGCATTGGTTCAGTTGCTATCGGCACAAACGGTGGCGATCTGACTTGGCAAGCAATCACCGATCTGGTCAAAGAAGTCGAAGTTGACAACGCTGCAATCAACGGCAACACCCTTGCCTATCTGACCAACCCGAAAGTTAAGTCACATATGGCTTCAACTTCAAAGGTTGCGTCAACTGACAGCGTAATGTTGCTGGATGCGCCTTGGAACAGCCTTTATGGTTACGACCTTGCGATCACCAACAACGTGCCATCTGACCTGACAAAAGGCACACTTTCAACTGCATCTGCAATGATCTACGGTGATTTCAGCCAGTTGATGATGGGCTTCTTCAGCACACCAGACATCTTGATCGACCCTTACACAGCCGGTTCAACAGGCGCGGTTCGCATCCGCGTTATGCAAGAACTTGACATTGCTGTTCGTCACGCACAGTCATTCGCTGCGTGCCTTGACATTGATGCCTAAATAAACTGACGGGGCGGCGCAAGTCGCCCTGTCTTTCCCATAGGGGTCTAATATGAAAATAAAATGTAAACGCAATATTCTAATTCAAGGCAAAGCGCACGAAGTTGGCGATGTTGTCGAAGTGACTGATAATGTGGGTCTTGATTTGGTCAATACTGGCAAGGTCGAGGTCTACGAAGAAAAACAGGGCATCACTGATCGGGCAATTGGCCTAACAAAGAAATCAGCGTCAAGCTTAGTAAAGCGGAACACAAAGAAAAAATGACAACGAAACTGATCAAAATTACAACTATCAAAGACTGCCAAGCGGGATCAGTCGGCATTATGCTTGCCGGTGAAGATCACGATGTTCGTGAAGATGAGGCGAACAAGCTGATTGATCGCGGCTATGCAAAACTGTGGTCAGCTAAAAAGGCAAAGGCCGTTGAAGTGGATGCCGACTAATGGCAGTCGAAACCGCAGATGATCGCGCCATCTTCATTGGCGTTGACGATTTTGGGGTTGCGGCGACCTATTCGGGCGGCACTATCAATGGCATATTTGACAACGATTTTGTCGAGGTTGACGCTGGCGGGGGCGTTGGCTTTGCATTACAACAGCCACGATTTGTTTGCCGCACCGCAGACGTATCAACCGCCGTTGAAGGCGACACTATCACGATCAACGCGGTGGCCTATACAATGCGGATTGTGCAAGATGACGGCACTGGTATGACCACGCTGGTTCTGGAGAAACAATAATGGCGCACGTTAGGCAGCAAATCCGCGACCAGATCGTGACGACATTAACGGGATTGACAACCACCGGCAGCAACGTATTCCGCAGCCGTATATTTCCGCTGGAACAGACAAAGCTTCCGGCATTGTGTATTTTTACCAAGAGCGAAGCCACCGAATTTGATACAATCACTTTGGCGCGTTCTGTGAATAGGGTTCTTGACGTTGCTGTTGAAGCATACGTTTCTGGCACAGCGAACTATGATAATTCGCTTGATACTATTGCGGTTGAGGTTGAAGAAGCCATTGCCGCTGATGTGACGCTGAACAATCTGGCAAAAGATGCACAGGTTGTTGCGTTTGAGGCTGACTATAGTGGCGATGGCGAACAGCCGGTTGCCGTTGGTCGGTTCACTCTTTCGGTGCAATACCGCACCAAAGAAAATGACGTTGAAACTGCCGTTTAGGAGATATAACGATGGCGACTTTTAAAGGAAACGATGGTGTCGTTCTAATCGGCACAGATGCAATGGCTGAAGTGATCAGCTTTTCTGTTGATGAAACTGCCGACACAATCGAAGATACAGTGATGGGCGACACTGCCAAATCATACAAGGCATCATTCACAGATTTCACTGCAACCGTTGAAACATATTTTGACGACACAGACACAGCGCAAAACAACGTGACCGCTGGCGATAGCGTGACATTGAACTTGCAAATGGAAGGCAACACATCTGGTGATCATAAGCTGACCGGTTCTGCGATTGTCACCAGCCGTTCAATCGGCGTTTCATCTGATGGCATTAACACCGCGACCTATTCGCTGCAAGGCACCGGTGGTCTAACTGAAACAACCGTATCTTAAAGGGGTAAATTATGGGCTTGGGAGAACAGATAGCAGCGCGGCGTGCGTTGCAACGTAATCAAATTCAGGTTGTTGAGTGGGGCGAAGAAGGTCAGCCGTTGATTATTTATTCTGGGGCTATTACCGCTGGCGACATTGATAAGCTGCAAAGAAAGCACAAAGACTTTCTGAGCAATATGACAGTGACCGGAATGGTCGATCTGATTATTGCAAAAGCTGAAGATGTTGATGGCAAGCGTCTATTCACACTTGAAGATAAGATGTATCTTATGAAAGAAAGTGTAACGCTGATTTCTGATATTGCTGGCCGTATGTTTGGCGATATTGAAACTGTCGAGGATGCGGAAAAAAACTAAAAAGCGATCCGCTGCGGCTGAATATGATGGCTTTAGCGGATCGTTTACACAAGACACAAGCCGAAATTGAACAATTGACGCTAACAGAACTGAACGAATGGTTCGCTTATTTTAAGGTGATAGACGATGGCAAATCCAAAACTTAATTTTGTTATCGCAGCCATTGATAAGACCCAAAAAGGGTTCAGAACTGTTGCGGCTGGTTTAGCTCGCGTAAAAAGGGCTGTTGTCAGCGTGCAGGGTGCGCTTGTCGCCTTGGGTGCTGCAACGGCACTTAAACTGTTTGCCGATAAGATTGACAATCTTGCAAAAGCATCCAGCCGCCTTGGGCTGACCGTTAATGAATTACAATCATTACAATTTGCGGCTAGTCAAACGGGCGCATCCGCTGAAGAACTTGAAAAAGGTCTGACGCGGTTCAATCGGTCTATTTCCGAAGCATCAACCGGCATTGGCACCGGCTTGCGTTCTTTTGAGGCGTTAGGTATCAAGGTAATGGATGCCGCTGGCAGTCTACGACCAACCAATGAATTGTTAAATGAAGTATCTGACCGGCTGCAAACAATCGAAGCACCGGCTGACCGCGTGCGGATTGCGTTCGACCTGTTTGGCCGTTCTGGTGTCAATCTTGTGAACACATTGCAGAATGGTTCAGAAGAAATGAACAATCTGCGTGATCAATTTAATGCAGTCACGATTGAATTGACCGGCGAACAAGCAAACGCTGTTGAGGAAGCAAACGACCGATTTGATAAGCTAGGGCAAGTGCTGTCGTCACTTGGCAATCAGATTACAGCAACACTTTTGCCGGTTTTGGCTAAAGTTGGCGAATTTGTTTTAATTCACGTTTTGAAGGGTTTGAATTTCGCGACCGCTGGCTTGCGTAAATTTTTGAATGGCATTGTTGATCTTGCCGCTGAAGTTGGCATCACAATGGAAAAGTTTAAATTTGGCAAGGCTTTGGAAAAAGATATTGACCGGATGGTGTTTAATATGGAACACGCTGGCAAAGCGGTTATGGACACTGAGGGCAATATCAAAGTCTTGCTTGAAACAACAAAAAAAGCAAAAGCCCCAATTGCTGATTTGGCTCTTGGCTTTGATCGGGTAAATGAAAAAGTCGGTATGACAACCGGCACAATCAGAGAAAGCACATCTTCTTTGACCGAATACACCAAAGCAGCGCAAGACGTAACAAAGAATATGCAAGATGCGGCCACACGCGGCGTTAAGTCGCTTGAGGATTCACTTGTTGGCGTTATTGACGGCACTATGAATGCCAAGGATGCGTTTAAATCAATGGCGCGGTCAATCATTAGCGACTTGATCCGCATCCAAATCCAACAGCAAATCACATCTAAGGTTAGCAGCTTTTTATCTGGGCTTAATCTATTCGGTGCTGGTCAAATCGCCGCTGGTGTTCCAAGTTTTGTTTCTGGCCTACCAGCAAGGGCAAACGGCGGTCGTGTTACCGCTGGACAGCCCCATTTGGTCGGGGAAAAAGGTGCGGAATTGTTCGTGCCATCTGGTCACGGCAGCATTGTGCCAAATGGCAAAGGCGGCGGCGGGGCTGTTGTGGTCAATCAGACCATCAATCTGTCGGCTGGCGTATCGCAAACAGTACGCGCTGAAGTGGTCGGAATGTTGCCGCAAATACAAGAGGCCGCAAAAGCGGCTGTCATTGACGCACGCCATCGAGGCGGTTCATTTGCGTCCAGCTTTGGGGCATAGTTATGGCTGAAACCTATCCATTGGCATTTCCAACGCAAACAGGGATTGCGCGGGTCGAGATCACAGCGACAGATGTTGTGGCAATTACCGAAAGCCCGTTCACGTTTTCACAGCAAGTCGTCCGGCACGCTGGCGCACGCTGGTCGGCAACGATCACGATCCCGCCGGTCAAGCGCGAAGATAGCGAATATTGGAACAGTTTTTTGCTGCGGCTGCGTGGGCAATTTGGCACTTTTCTGCTTGGCGATCCAAATGGCGCAACGCCACGCGGATCAGCGGCATCTGCGGCTGGCACGCCACTTGTAAATGGTGCAAGTCAAACCGGCAACAATTTGAACATTGACGGTTTGCCAGCATCGGCAACAGGTTATTTGAAGGCCGGTGATTATATCCAGCTTGGCAGCGGTGCGTCAGCGCGGCTTTATAAAGTGCTTGAAGATGTAAGCAGTAACGGCAGCGGCGAAGCCACGTTGAACTTGTGGCCGGATTTGCGATCATCACCGAATGATGATGCGACTGTTGTGGTCAGTAATGCAAAAGGTGTTTTCCGGCTGACTAGCAATGAAGCAGTTTGGACAATCAACACCGCTGGTTTTTATGCGATAAACTTTGCTGCGGTCGAAGCACTATGACGCGCACTGGTTCACCATCCGGCTTTAATGATGCCAGCTTTACCGCTTTTGTTGCTGTTGAATTGCAATTTGACAGCGGCACAGTGCGCTTGTGGAATGGCTACGGCGATTTGACGGTTGATGGCGACACATATACCGGAGCCGGAACGCTTATCAATATATCAGCAATCGAAGAAAGCACAGAAATTGCCGCGAAAGGCGTGAAAATGTCACTGCAAGGCATTTCATCTGACATTCTGTCGGTGGCATTGACTGAAAATTATAGGTATCGTCCGGTCAATATTTATATCGGCACGATTGATGCTGGAACCGTTGACAGCTATCAAGTGTTCAGCGGTCGGATGGATGTTATGACAATTCAAGAAAGCGGTGAAACGTGCAGTATTGCGCTGACAGCCGAAAACAGATTGATTGATTTGGAGCGTGCAAGGGTGCGCCGATACACATCACAAGATCAACGGCTGATCGACAGCACTGACAAAGGCTTCAATTTTATCAACAGCCAGCAATCAAAGGTGATCAAATGGGGCGGCTAGTAGATTGGCCGACACGCTTGCACGATCACATCGAAGAATGGCGGCATAAAAAGTTTGAATGGGGCAAGGCAGATTGTGCCTTGTTTTGTTTATATGCGGAAAAAGCTATGTGCGGATCATCACGCTTTGATGACTTTATCGGCAAATATCGCTCCGCAGCGGGTTCTGCAAAGGCTTTGCTAAAGATAGGCGCGGGCGATCTTGCGGCCAGCGTAGGGGCTAGATTGAGCGAAATAGAGCCTATTAAAGCGCAGCGGGGCGATGTTGCACTAATAGACACGCCAACCGGTGATGCGTTATCATTGGTGATCGGTGACAAGGTTGCCGCGATGGGTCAAGATGGTTTGGTTTTTCTGCCGTTAAGCGCGGCAAAACAAGCGTGGAAGGTGTAATATGGCAGCGGCGATTATTCCAGCTATTGTCAGCACAGCGATCAGCACTGGCGTTGCGTACATCACCGGCACCGCAATCACAGCGACTTTGATTGGCACAACATTCCTCACAAATTTAGCACTATATGGCGCACAAGCAGCCCTTGCGGGTGATGCGCCAGATGGCGGCGATCCATCCGGTTCTAATGAAATGCAGGGGCGTAACGTCACAACAAGGCTGACGAACGCCACGCGCAAGCTGGTTTATGGCGCACCGCGCATTGGTGGCAATATTGTTTTTATGGATACGTCTGGCGGTGACGAATATTTGCATATGGTTATTGTGATGGCACCGCATCAACTTGAAGAATTTACAAAAATTTATTTTGATGATCGTGCTTTGACGATAAGCAGCAGCAGTAACAATGTCACCAACCCTAGTAGATACAGCGGTCATTCAAAGGTCTACACAAGAACAGTCGGCACAGCTTCAAATCAGCCATCTTTGTTGATAAGCAGCACAAAATGGACAAGCAATCACAAGCTGACAGATCAAGCGTATATTTATGTGCGATTGCAGTTTGATGAAAAAGCGTTTGGTGATGGCGGCATTCCAAACGTGTCAGCAATTGTTAAGGGTCGAAGGGTTTATGATCCGCGCACAACATCAACCGCCTATTCACAAAACCCAGCACTGGTCATTCGTGATTATTTGACTGATGCAACATATGGTCTTGGTGCATCTGCTTCAGAAATTGACGACACTAGTTTTATTGCAGCGGCCAACATTTGCGATGAAAATGTTGCAATATCTGGTGGCGGCACACAGAAACGATATTTGTTTGATGGCGTGATTGACACTGCGGATTCGCCAAGATCCAATTTGCGTAAAATGCTAACGAGCTTGGGTGGCGCATTATACTATTCAAACGGTAAATGGGAAATAAAAGCTGGCGCATATGTCACGCCAACCGTTACGCTTGATGAAGATGACCTTGCTGGCGGCTTGACGATTACAACAGCCAACAGCGGTCGTGAAAGCTTCAACACTGTCAAAGGGCAATATATCAGCCCGCGCACGCAGTATGAAACGACTGACTATCCACCAATCACAAATGCCACGTTTAAATCTGATGATTTGAACGAAGAACGCATATTGAACTTGAACTTGCCATTCACCAGCGATCGCCGGATGGCGCAGCGGATTGCAAAGCAATATTTATTCCGCAGTCGGCAAGAGATTGCGGTCAACGCACGTTTCAAAATGTCAGCGTTTCAGTTTAACGTGGGTGACACTGTGATGATTACAAATGCGCGGCTGGGCTGGTCGCAAAAGGTTTTTGAGGTTGGAAGCTGGAAGTTGGCTTTCAACGACAAAGAAGCATTTGTTGATTGCGCTTTGATTGAAACAAACAGCGCGGTTTACGATTGGAATGCTGAAGAACAAGACTTTGAAGATGATGACACCGATCTGCCAAACCCGTTTGATTTGCCGGTTCCAACAATCACGGCATCTGATGATCTGGAATTGTTCAATCAGCAAGCCATTTCGGTTTTGGTCGTGGATGTTTCATCAACGTCAGTATATGCGCGTGATTTTGAGGTCGAAGCAAAGCTGTCAACTGAAACCATATATAAAACGCTTGGCCGTTCATCTGGATCGCGTTTCACTTTGATCAATGTCAAAAATGGCGGCACATATGATATTCGCGCAAGGATTAGAAACAATCTGAATGTCACATCTGAATACGCAACCGCACAGCACACCATTTCCGGCACAACCGCAGTGCCATCCGATATCACAGCACTGAGCGTCAACATCAACGGCCAGCAAGCCGATTTGACTTGGACGGCAGTGCCAGATGGTGATTTATCGCATTATGTGATCCGGCATTCGCCATTGACGACCGGTGCGACATTTGACAACGCTAGAACTGTTGCAAAAAAGGTATCGCGTCCAGCCACATCAATAACGGTTCCAGCGCAGACCGGTACATATTTGATCAAGGCGGTTGATAAATTTGGGTTCTATTCAGCAAATGAAGCGTCAAGCGTTGCACTGGTGGATCAAATTGATTTGAATGTATCTGACACTTTAACAGAACACACAACATTCACTGGCAGCAAGACAACTTGCGTCGTGGTTGATGATACGCTGCGACTGGACACGACCAATCTGTTCGATAGCGTGGCTGGCAACTTTGACGATGCAACTGGCTTATTTGGTGGCGGCTTGGGGAACATTGCGTCCAGCGGCACATATGATTTTTCAAATTATATTGATTTGACGGCTGTTTTCACGGCGCAAGCATCCGCAACGCTCAAATTTACGCAGTTTTCGCAGCATACCGGCACACCGGCCACAGCCGCCGCTGATGTTGAATTGTATGTCAGCACAACGCAAGATGATCCGGCTGGTTCGCCAACGTGGACGGCATACCGTCAATTCGTGGTCGGCAGCTATACAGCAAGGGCTTTTCGGTTTAGGGCTATATTAACAAGCATTGACAGCCAAGAAACACCAGCGATTTCGGAACTGGTCGCGCAGATCAAACTGCCAACCCGCACAGAAAGCGACAATGATATTCAAAGCGGTGCTGGTGCAAAAGCGATCACGTTCACAAATGCGTTTAAGGCGTTGCGTGCGGTGTCGATTTCGGTTGGGGATATGCAATCTGGCGACTATTATGGTATAACAAATAAATCAGCAACGGGTTTCACTATCACGTTTTACAATAGCAGCGATGTGGCGGTGGATAGATTGTTTGATTATGTTGCAACGGGGTTTTAAATGTCACAGCACGATTATGTAATTGAAAACCAGACTTTTCCAGCCACGCGCACAGATTTGAACAATGCGTTCGGGGCGATTGTTTCGCAAAATAGCGGTGCGACTGCGCCAAGCACGACTTATGCTTATCAGCTTTGGTATGATACGACTGCCAACAAGTTGAAACAGCGCAATGCAGACAATGACGCTTGGATTGATCTGTTTGATGTTGATCAGTCTGCCGATACTGCAAGCCCTTCAGCCGGTGCCGGGGGTGACACTCTTACCGGCATCCAAACATTCACAGCATCCGGCACATACACTCCAACGGCAGGCACAACTAAGGTTCTTGTTCAGCTTGTTGGCGGCGGCGGGGCTGGTGGGGGCGTTGATGGTCAAGGCAGTACTACCGTCGCTGTAGGTGGTGGCGGTGGCGGTGGCGGTTGTGCCATTACGCTAGTGTCATCTTTAGGTGCAACTGAAGTTGTAACTATTGGGGCTGGTGGCACTGGTGTAGCTGGCGCAAACAGTGGTGGCGATGGTGGTACAACATCTTTCGGCTCACACGCCGTTGCCACTGGTGGCGATGGCGGTGGTGGCAGCACTGCCGCTGCGCCAAGCAATACTAGGATGACCTATGGTGGTCAAGCTGGTGGTGGCACAACAGGAGACCACGTTTTTACTGGCACTGCTGGCGGTTATGGTGTTGCTGGGGGAACATCCGCAAGCGAGGTTGCGTCTGGGATGGGTGGAAGCAGTTTTTTTGGCGGCGGTGAAAGAAGTCGTCAAGCTGATAACAATGGTTTTGACGGGCGCAACTATGGCGGTGGCGGTTCTGGTGCCGCAGTAAATAATATCACAACCAATTATGCTGGCGGTGACGGCGCTGATGGCATTGTCGTAATTTACGAATACGAATAGGTGATTTAATGGCTAAATACGCACAAGTGGAAAATGGGATTGTCGTCAATATATCAGTGGCAGATGCTAATGTTGCTGCGGAACGTGGCTTGATTTTAGCCACTGCCGAAACACAGATTGGTGGCACATACGATGGGTCAGCTTTTGCTAGAAAAGTTGTAACTGATGACCGCACTGATGCACAAAAAGAAAACGATGTTAGGTCAGAGCGCGATGGTTGGTTGAAATATTGTGATTGGACGGTAATGCCGGACAGCCCTTTGTCTGATAGCAACAAGGCAGCTTGGCAAACATATCGGCAAGCGTTGCGGGATGTGCCAGCGCAGGCTGGATTTCCCGACAACATAACTTGGCCGACAAAACCATAGGTGACTTATGAACGAAGAAACAAAGGTCGTTGTTGATGTTGCCGCTGGCAGCGTAACCGTCACGGCAATGATGGATATTGTGCCGGAAGCAACCGCATTGCTAAGTTTGGCTTGGGTCTGTGTTAGGTTGTGGGAAACTGACACCGTCAAGTTTTTAACTGGCCGAAAAGACGATGTTTAAAGCAATCGTTCTAGCTTGCGTTATTGGCGCACCGACTGATTGCACAGAATACCATTCGTTTATTTACAGCGAAACGCGGGAAGCTTGCCGATCCCGCGCTATGATTATGGCAAAGGACATTGGGAGTATCGCTAACTTGATGCCGACTAAATGGCGGTGTCAGCCTTTAAAAAAGGGGCAGCTCACCAATGGAACCAATTTCGACCGCGCTGACGGGTATCGCGCTTCTTAAAAGCAGCGTAGATTTCATAAAAAGCAACATATCCACCGCGCAAGATATCGGGCAAATCGCCGGTCAGATTGATGCGATGTTTACCGGCCAAAAGCAAGTTCAAGAGGCCAGCAACAAAAAGACCGGTATGGGTCTGGCTGACCAATTTGGCGTGCAGTCTGTTGCAAAGGAAATGATTGACGCAAAGCTGGCAGCGGAACAGGTTGCCGAAGTGGCGCGAATGGTTGACTTTCGTTTTGGTCACGGCACTTGGGCAGCTATACTGGCAGAACGGCAAAAGCGTATTCAGCAAGCCAAAGAAGCGCAAGCAGCGCAGCGAAAGATAGAACGCGAACGTCAGCAAGAGATGTTTGAAAATTTCAAAGTTGGGGCTATTGCTGTCGGGCTGGTTGTGGTTATCATTGGCCTGTTTATCGGCGTATTAACAGCAACGGCTGGTGTCATTGTTAAATAGTGCAGTCACAATTGGCTTGATGGGGGAATATCTTGCTGCAGCGGCTATTATTTCGATTGGAACGCATAAGGTTTCATTGTGTCAGCAAACGGCTGTCGATCTGGTGGCTTTCGATGCTGATAGCTATTTGTCGGTGCAAGTTAAAACTTCGACGCTTCATCAAAGACCGCATCGGCAACCGTCTTACCAATTTCAGCTTGCACACGGCAGCAAAGTCAAGCGCAAGCACAGTGCAAGGGATTTTGATATTTATGCTTTGGTTGCCGGTGATCCATCGCACAGACGTTGCTTGTTCTTGCCCACCGCAAAGTTGTGCTTACAAAGTACGAAGCGACTGTCGCCATCGCGGTTTACGGCTGAAGCGGAAGTTGAAAGCTGGCATAAAGCGGTTGATTACGTTTTGGAGATGAGACGATGAATATGGATCAATTACGCGAAGAAATAGCCAGCGATGAGGGCGTGCGGCTAGATGTTTATTTGGATCATTTGGGCTTGCCCACTGTCGGCATCGGGCATTTGATCCGTGAAGCTGATGCGGAACACGGCAGACCTGTCGGCACGCAGATCACACCGGAACGCTGTCGCCAGCTATTTGCGCTTGATATCGCTGTCACTGTGGAAGATTGCCGGTCGCTGTTTGAAAATTGGGATGATCTGCCGGAAGAATGCCAGCTAATCTTAGCGAATATGGCGTTTAACCTAGGCCGCAGTCGTTTTGGTCGTTTCGTAAAGTGTCGTGCAGCTATAGCTAATTATGACTATGATGAAGCGGCAACGCAGATGGCAGATAGCAAATGGGCAAGGCAAGTGCCAAACCGCGCTGGCCGGTTAATTGATAGGATGAGGGCTTTATCAGATGCTTAATTTATTGATATCACCGCTGGCAAATCTTGCGTCAACGTGGCTTGAAGGCAAGGTTGAAACTAGCAAGGCAGCGGCAGAAACAAAGGTCGCACAAGCCAAAGCAGCGGCCATCGTTGCTCAAAAGCAAGCCACTGGCGAGATTGATTGGGATTTAAAGATGGCTGATGCCACATCAACAAGCTGGAAAGATGAATGGCTAACCATTCTGTTCAGCATACCGTTGATCTTGGCATTTTGCGGTGATTGGGGCAGGGCTGTTGTTGCTGATGGGTTTACTGCACTTGAGGCAATGCCGCAATATTATCAATACACGCTTGGCACTATCGTTGCAGCCAGCTTTGGTATGCGTTCAGCAAGCAAGTTTTTCGGCAAAAAGTAAGGCGGCTATTCCAGCCGCCAAACCCGCCAACCACCAGCGTCATCCATTTTGCGGGTGGTGTATTTTAGGCCGCGATAACGCAGTGCGTCACGCAATGACATTGCCTGTTCATATGTTTCGCAAAGCACGCTATCACCAATTTCCATATCATTGATGATTTCGATTTTGCTGCGACCCGCTGGTGGGATCGGCACGTTCTTTTCGATTTGCATTTAAAATATCCAATCTTTCCCTAAAACATCCAAGATGCAGAATTTGTTTTGCGCCATCCACAACCCAATCGGGATCGCTAAAGCGCAGGGTCTTGTTACACCATACGCACCGACCTTGTGCATTTGAGGCCGGTGCATAGGTTGGTTTCTTTTTAGAACGGGATCGCATCTGCTAAAGGCTGCATTTCTGCGGGTGCGGCTTCCTGTTGCTTTGGTGGCATAGGATCGCTGATCGAAGCTGACATATATTTATTGCCCGCTGCGCTTTCGCGTATCCACAACGCA
>Ga0208667_1000405_pt1 | contig 18853 bp, 18 predicted proteins | sample 11BtaG_FD_184085 | JGI IMG/M metagenome (GOLD analysis project Ga0208667, IMG submission 184085) | Marine viral communities from the Subarctic Pacific Ocean - 11B_ETSP_OMZ_AT15265_CsCl metaG (SPAdes) (version 2) | ecosystem: Environmental > Aquatic > Marine > Oceanic | place: Pacific Ocean... | reverse complement strand
GCGTAATGACTTAGCAAGCTTTTGTCCAGTGGCTTTCGCTTTTGCCGGGCTGTTTTCTATGATGGTTGCAATGCGTACAGGTGTGTTGCTGTCGTCCAGTGCGAGTACTTCGTAAGGTCTTTTCATGACGCAAAGATAGCAAACAAGATCATACCCCATCCTACACAGCAGATAACTGGAAAGCTGAAGTTCAAGAAATCGCTGAATCGTTTGTTAAACAGTCGTTCGCTGTCGTTAGCGATCATGTCGCTTGGTGATGGTACTCGGTTGATTACTTTGATTTGTTTCATATGATATAATTTTTATTGGTTATTTGTACGGACAGGTAAGCTGTCTCTTGCTCCCTTAAATCTACGGACAGGTAAGCTGTCAAACTTAAAAGTTAAATGTTAACGAAAGATGGGCGGATTGATGTCGTTTGCTAGTTTACGCTGGGCCTATTCGCTTGTCTAACGCTTGATTAGCACGGTCTACTCAATTGCTAAGAGTTTGAACCTAGAAAGCGAAATCCACAAACAAGAGTAAATACATATAAACTAGATTTAATCGATAACAAATGTACTAAATACATACTTACATACTTATTAAAAGCTCAGTCAATCTGCCTAAATCACATAAAAACAGAGCAGAAAGTAGAATAGGTTAATAAATACTAGCAAAACTAGGCAAAACTTAGTCGCACAATATGTATTATGTCTAATAACTATCGATTATTAAAAGGATAGTGCAACTTTAACAACTACCCCCCTCCCTATAAGAAACTTGCGGGTACACACGGGGAAAAAACTTGCGGGCGTATATAGCGTAAGCCCCTCAGATTTTTCCGGCTAAAACTTTCTAGAAGTGTGGTTGGATGTCTTCTTCATCGTCTTCTTCTGGGTCTTCTGTAAGTTCACCAGTAAAGATAACATCATCAGTTTCAGTAAGTACAGACAGTTTAGCGAAGTCCAAGCATCCTGCTATTGTGTAATCGTTAATATCGTATTCGCTCTTAAACCTATATATAAGCTTGGCTAGTTCGTATTGGAACGTATCTGTTTGATCGTTGATATTCATACTGCTGTAACTATAACATAAGCCGAGACGGTTTCATAGGTAAATCGACAACCACGCTGTCTACCGCTTAGATACTACATCTTTAAATTTAATGCTTTACATGTCCCCTACGGTTGTTACTTTGTATACTAATGAGATTTAGATAAGACGCCTAGACGTTCCGTTTAAAGATATACTATTGATAGGTATAAAGATAAGCAGTAAACAACAACAACAGCTTTTACATCCATAGGTTAGCTATAGCTTTGTTGTTTCGTTTATGAAAACTATCAGTGAAGTCTTGTAGTTCTTTATGAAGTAACTCTTGTTTTCTATCAACTATCGATTGGTCGGCGTTAGCAGCCATCTGCTGAGTCCAATAACCAACAGCGATTGATAGTGCGTCAAGACGGTCATCATGTACTAATGCTCCTCTATCTCTTGTTATTCTAGATAGCTGATACATTAACATATATCTAGTTTGTTGTTCTATAGGATAGCTAAGAGCTGATCTGTAATCGTTTGTTATAACAGAAGGATCAACAACAAGTCTATGAGAGTTAAGAACTGGTTCTAAAGTATCAACTATACGAAGTTCCTTTTGTTTGTTATGTCTAACTTCTTCTATAGTTACAGGGTATGTTGTTTTAAAAATAGGTTTAATCAGCTCCATAAACATACCGTCACCAAAGTTAGACTCTATAACAACGATATTAACTTTGTTATCCTTTGCTATAGCTACTAGTTGTTTAAGCGTCTTCTCATCGTAACCTCCTTTTATACCGCCAGCATCAGGTACATATAACTGTCCGTTAAGCATTTTCACTACAGCATATCCTGTTTCGTCTTTACCACGTCCTGATGGGTCAATAGATAGTACAGAACCTGTGTAAGGTATCATATCACCTACAGTGGAAGAGGGACGTCTATAACGATCTCCAGCTAATCCTACATTAGGTAGTTCTCTATCTGTGTTATCAGGGTCACTAGACCACACGATCTTTTCTGGAGCTAGGTCTACATCTACATCTGTTATAACAAGGTCGTTAATCTTTAGCGGGTATCTATCAGCATCAGATAGCTTAGGATTAAGCATGAACTGTAGAGCGTACCCAGTACGACCGTACGACATCTTACGTTCTTCTAAGTCTAAGTCAGTGAACCGTAGGGGTTCTGTAGAAGTACCTACTGTATCAGGAGCTATGTTATCTGCTATAAGAGGTGATAGATCGTTTCCGTAGTTGTTAGTAGCTTCTATATCATCCGGATACTCTGAAGGCCATATACGACTGTTGTAGCCTCTCTCTCGCAGTTTGTTATATATACTGTCCTCGCATTGAGGAGTACCAAGAAAGATGATACGAGAGGTGTCTAGTGGTTTAATGATAGCGTCGAACTCCTTTACTTGTTCGTCTAGCTTATCTCTCATACCTTGAGTAGCACTGTTGTTAGCTACCTCTACGTCGTCCGCTACTATGATGTCTGCACGGCTACCTGTGAGCTGTGATGATATACCGAGGGACTTAACAGAGGGTGCGTGAGAGGCTGGAGCTGGTCCTACATCAAAAGCTATCTTACTAAATCGTTGGTTCTCTGATGGTTTTAATCCTTGTAGTATAGGAATCTCTTGAATAATACGAAGTGTAAATGTAGAGAAGTCATCTGATCTATTCTTACTAGCTGATACAACAAGTATGTTTTTAGATGGATTAAGCAGTAGCTGATGCACTACAAAGGCAGATGTTATCCAACTCTTACCTACGCCCCGAAACGCCATGATAACAGACCGCTTAGGTCCGTGTTGCAGGTACTCCGCTATATCGTATTGAAGCGGTGTGGGGTCAGGGAGGTTTAGATGCTTCCAAACTAAGAATACAAAGTTTCTAAAGTCCTTGAGCTTGGGTGGTATCTCGATGTTGTTCTTCTTCTTCAAATGGTAACGCTTTTAATTGATGGTCTAATGCTTCCAAAGGCGTACCTACACCGCTGTCCATAGTAACATTGTTATCTTTGAGAAACTGACGAGCACCGTTTAGTAAAGCAGCGTTGTACTCCCCTTGTTCGTCCATGAGGTCTATACTGTTCCTGTATGCGTCTGCTATCTTGTCGTGCAGTTTACTTCCCTCTTTATGGCTAAGCATGGTGTTATATTAAGTAATCTTGTTATCTTTGTAAATAAAAAGAGACGGCTCCGAAGAACCGCCCCTTAATATTTTGATATGAGTAAACTTATCTTTTATCTATCTCTCGGTATTTCTTCACTGTGGTCACCTAGTCCGTTCATATTATTGAGGATTCTAGTTACCCATGTATGTAAAAGAGTGGATGTGCTGACACCGAGTTTATTAGCGATGCCAGCAACATCCTTCTTTTGTGACCGCTTGAGACGAAAAGATACAGATGACATATCACCTTTTTTCTCTTTCGTACTCATTAGGTATTATTAATTTAATTAGGCCATTGCAGCTGTAAAGTCAGCCAATGAACCAAGATTGTTACCGTCACCAAGAACAACGTCGTTAGCTTTAACGTCGATCAAGGAAGCACTTCCGTCGTCCCCACTGATGTCAGTAGAAGCGGAAGTAGCGGATGTTTTATAGAACGCAAACTTATCGATGCCTTCGTCGTATACAGCAGCGATGTTTCCACCGTCACCAGTACCACGCTCAATGATAAGACCAGCGTCGTTTGAGTTGTTAGTTGAACCAGCAGCTCCGTCATTGATCAAAAGAATAGAGTCTTTGATCTCGGAGTTAGTGGTTTGAACGGAAGTAGTCGTGCCGTTAACAGTTAAGTTACCGCTAAGTACAAGGTTGGTTCCACTTACATCTCCGGTAAAGGAAGCTCCGCTAAGATTAGCTTTGGCAGCGTCTAAAGCCGATTCAGCAGCACGAGCAGTTGAAGCTTCGGAGTCAATGTTCGACTGAAGGGTCGTGTCAGCAGATGCTCTAGCAGTAGCTTCACCACTAACAGCAGCGACACGTGCAGTTTCTTCAGCGTCGATATTTCCTTGTAAGGTTGTATCAGCAGCAGTTCTAGCAGTTTCCTCGTCATCAATGTTAGTTTGAAGAGTAGAGTCAGCAGCTTGACGAGCAGTCTCTTCAGAATCAATGTTACTTTGGAGGGTGCTGTCAGCGGAGGCTCTTGTGGAAGCTTCACTTGTGATGTTGCTTTGAAGGGTAGCATCGGCGGAAGCACGAGCTGTTTCTTCAGCATCAATCTCAGCTTGTAAAGCGGAATCAGCAGATGCACGTGAACTAGCTTCAGAAGCGATAGCGTCGGCATTAGTTTTGATTTGTCCGTCAAGAGCTTCGTCAGCACCAACCAACGAACTTACCGAAGTAATGTAGTTAGTGGAGGAGTTAGCGGAGTACGAACCACCAGCACCAAGACCAGCACCACTTTGAGTAGCGTCCAGTTCAGACTGAATAGCGGAGTCAGCTGAAGCTCTGCTGCTTGCTTCCGTGTCAATATTACCTTGTAAGGTAGAGTCAGCGGATGCACGGCTTGAAGCCTCGCTGTCGATGTTAGATTGCAAAGTAGTATCAGCACTTGCACGACTGGAGGCTTCAGAATTGATGTTCGTCTGAAGTGTAGCCTCAGCAGCCAACGCCCGTGTTTCTTCTGCTGCAATAGCACTTTTGGTCGATTGACCGATTTGATAGAATATGGATGATGTATCTGGCATATTATTAGTATTTAGTTAGTTAGTGATTATAATAAATCAAGATGTTAAGCAGTACCGTCTGAAACAAGCTCTATCCACTCAGAACCTGACCATATGATAACTTTATTAGTATCCGTCTCGTAGTACACTTTACCAGCGGTTGGTGAAGATGGACGGGTTGAAGCTGTGATTGTGTCTAGTTTAGCCATTATTTATTCCCCTTCAACTACTTGTGTCCACGATTCATCAGCTAGTACAGTAAGCATAGCTGAGTGGCTGATTGTATCTTTTCCGTATAAACAGCGTGGTTTTGGTCCTTCGTATTTAACAAAGGTCTTATCTCCTGCTACATTATATCTTAGTGTATTAACAGACGCTTCAAGCACTTCATCAAAGTTAACAGTGCTTACTTCGTCCTTGTTTAGAATTACATATTGTCTAGTGCTCATAATTATTAAGAAGGTACATCAGTTGAAAAAGAAGCTCCGTTAGTAAGAGTTCCGTTGTTCCCGCCACTCCCTTGATCTGTTATTGTCGTGCCTGATCCTGAGTTGTCGTCTCCCATTCTCCACCATAAGTTCGGACTATAAGAAGAAAGACTAGAAGGTACACCGCTTCCGTAGATAGAACTAACATCCGAACTACTTAAAGTAGAACTAAAGAATGCAAATTCATCTACAAGACCCGCAAAAGAAGAACCCAAACTTCCAGCCCTCAAAGCTGTTTGGAAATACCAATCGTCATTGTCTGTGTAAGTGCTTGCTGCGGATTGTCCGTTAACATATAACTTTAATGTAGTTCCGTCTCCAGTGATAGCGATGTTGTACCAAGAACCATTTGTGAGTGATACAGGTGAAACCATGCGTTGATAAGTTCTGCCTGATCCTCCGCCTTGACCTGATGGCCACATTCTTATTGAAACTGCGGACGAGTCGAAATACAAAGCATATAAATTTGTACCGTAACCCCAAAGATAGTGATAAGAGCCTGACGTAGGTTTAACCCACGCCGAGAAACTTTTGTTCCCAGATATAGAATAACTAGAAGAACTTATACTTACATAGTCATTAGTACCGTCAAAGCTTGCACTATATCCGTTAGGGAACCCAACAGTAGCTTCATTAGCAAATGTCCTCCAAGAACCGTTATCGTAGACAACCACAGAACCTTCGTCTGTACTTCCTTCTGCTTTTAAATATAACTCACCATTTACAGCAAGTCCGTTTGTTACTAGCTGAGATTGTTGAGCATCTGTAATTATTGTTATATCACTCATATCTTATTAACTGTTGTTAAATATTTGCCAATCACTGCCGTCAAAAACGTAAAGCTTCGTAGAGTCGCTTCCGTACATAATTGTACCTACGTCGTCGTTAGAGCGAGCCGTTATGTTAGCTGCTGTGTCTACTGAAGGAGAAACGGTATCTTGAGGAAACCCAAGTACAGACTTTAAAAAGTCCGAAACTGCGTCCGATTTATCTACCTTTTCATCCAGCTTAGACTTAACAGTTGTTCCTATTTGTTGAAGTATGTTAGCCATCGTTTATAATTATTATGTTAGTGGTTATTGATTGTCAAAATTATTGAGCGTGTTGCCAACCAGAATCTGTAAATACATATAATTTATTAGTGTCTGTAGCAAAAGCTATAGTTCCTAACTCATCATTTGTCCTTGATTGTATATTATTTTCGGTGTCTAAAATTGCCTTACTTGTACTCGTAAGAGATATTAGTAAATTTCTAACACTTTGTCCCATTTGATACCATACGCTCATATCTTTTTTTGCTTAATTGGTTAAATCCAAACCTTGTTATTAGATCACGGATCACCTGTCAAGCCTTCAAGAAACTCTTCATGGTCGCCTACCTCTTCTTCACGTGCATCAAGGAAGTAAGGAAGTTCGTTCCAAGCTGTTGTACCGTCTCCTATCTTAATACGGTTACGGTCAGTATCTAACTCAATAGCTACTTCACCTTCTAAAAGCACAGGATTCTCATTCCGCCATTCGGTGTAAGTACCTCGTCTTAGTTGTATTCGTTTTGTAAAACTAGGCATCTGGTTGTCCTCCGTCAAATATATCGGTGTCTTCTAATACAGCACCACCTCCGTCAATAGTAACAAAAAATGGATCACTTTCTAAAGATGTCACCTTGGTTTGTAAATTATCAGCTTTCTCTTTGTTCTCAGAAGCTACAGCAGATGATACAGCAGCAACTGTACGTTGTTGGAACGATAAGGGATTAGGACGTACTACAGGTCTTCTAGTGGGTGATCTACGCATGTCAGCACTTCCATCTACGTAACGCCAAAGCCTTGCGAGTAGGACGACCTTTACTGTCTTTCATCGGTCCCTCATTACCTTCCATCCTTGCACAGAAAGAACGCTTTCTAGCACCGCCTTCTGGTTGAGGTCTTTTAAGATTAGAACCAGTAAGTTTGTTAATACGCTTTCTTCCTGATTCGCTCAGGCCCCCTTTAGGTGACTTATCAGAGGCTCTCAAAGATACTGTCCGGCGTCTAGCCATTACTTCTTCTTCTTAGGAAACCCACGCTTCATGTTAGCGTAAGCCTTTGGTGTAATCGTTGACTTCTTCTTACTACGGCTAATACCGAGGTTCTTTCTTCTGTTAATGTTTGCGTATAATCCTTTTGACATTTTTATTTCCTCACTAATATTTCCATCATACGGTCGAGCTTGTTATGCATTTCCTGTATTGCCGTCTCAACCTTTCCAATTCTATTCTCTACAGCTATATCTCTTTCCTTCTGTGCAGCTAACTCCACCTCTATCTTAGTCATTCTTTTCTCACCGAGGTCAAGACGTTCAATAACACGTTTGATAATCCAACCGATCACGCCGAGACCGACGACAAGGATGGTGTTAAGAAGACTGGAGAGGGAGTCGATCATCTATGTTATGTTTTAATAATGTAGTTAAGGATGATGGTGGGCTGGACATTGTTGTGTGCTTGTCCTCCGCCTGTAGCATTAGTCGTACCACCTGAACTAGCGTAATCATCAGTACCCGCTGTATCTCCAGCTAACGACTTTAAGCCACCTCCATCGAAAGTGTGACTATGACTAGGCATCTCAGCGGTTGAAAGGGTGTGTTCCTTCGCTCCGCCTGTATCTGATAAAGCGTCAGTACCGCTAAGTAAACTACCACCCAATCCTGCAACTACACGCCCACGAAGGTCAGGAAGATTGAATGTAGTAGAGCCGTCACCAACACCGTAAGTTGTACCAATAACAGCAAACAAAGCAGCTTGAGTTGTCCTGTTCACTGCCGACCCATCACACAAAGCGTAACCCGTAGGAGCAGTACTACCAGCAAAAGCAGACACCGTTCCAGTTGGTACAGTTGTAAGATTCGTTCCGTTTACTTTGTAGTCCCCCGTGATGTTTAAGTCGCCAGTTACGTCGAGGGCATGTGCGGGGTTATTATTTCGGATGCCAATATTACCATTATTTTCTATTTTAAAATACTCTGTGCTATCCTGTTTAATTAAAAAGTTATCCCCAGTTGCAAAGGTAAGTGTGGTATTAGTATTAGTTACATCTAAGGTAGCTATTTTACTTTGGGTTTTTAATTCAAGTTTAGCATTTGTATTATCTTGAATCGTAAGGTTACTAGTTGGACTAGCAGTACCAATACCTACTTTACCGTCTGATTGTACATTAAAGTTAGTATCTGTCGTGCTTATCTTATCAGATGTAACGGCACCGTTAGCCAACTTAGCATTCGTAACACTACCGTCTACTAAAGAGTTCGCACCTACTGTACCTGTAACTGCCACTCCAAACCCACGCTGAATGACAACGATGTCTTCTCCTCCCGTCATGCTCGGTATGATGGTAAGTGTATTAGTGTCTGGGTTTACAGTGTACTCTACAGTTGGTTCTTTAATCAGACCGTTAATACTTACCTCGTAAGCTGTGTCTCCAAGAACCTCTGCTCCTGTAACAGTGTATGTATTATTCGTACCAGATATAGCAGAGAATACCCACTTCAGTGGAGGTTGTGTAGCACCGCTGGATACCTGAGCAACTTTGTTATCTAAGTATACCTTCGTTACTGCATCTGTTGTAGCTGTCGCTGTACCAACGTTTTGTATACGAAGACCTAAAGCGTCCCACTCTGTACCGCCTGCTTCTTTCTGTAAGGATTGATCGTTCAGCTCTGCAATCTCTTCCGATAAGTAACGGTTGTGACGGTAAGCTAAATCAAGCTCTGACTCTGTAAGTACAGACCCGTTAACAAAGTCCACGAGGTTCTGATTAGGAGCACTGCGTCTTTTGACACGCACGGATTCGCCTCCTACTGTTGGTGTTGTAAGTCGTATCTTCTTGTCGCCGTTGCTTTCGACAATAACAACAAAAGCAGTCGTGTCTACACCGTTGATTTCTACCTTAACGTGTTCGTCTTCAAGGTAGTCAAAAGTAAAAGTAAAGTCCGTCTGTCCGGCTGCTGCTGGGTGATCTACGTAGGTGATAGCCATGATGTTAAGTGTATATTATTAATTATTGAGTGAGAAGAGCAAGTCCTTAGTCAGTAAGAGTTACGGGAGCATAAGGAGTTTTATTTAATAATTCCTTCAACCTAGTATCGGGTTGGGTTTTCTTGTACTCTTCGACTGGCATTTCTGATGTTATTCTCTGTAATTGTTCGGCATCTGGTGTAGTTACTAAAAGAGCATTTCTTATCTTACGTTCTCTTTCTTGCTCACGTAGCACTGGGTATTCTTGTCTCATCTTTTCGTAAGCTACTTTTTTGTAACCATTTAATACTTTTCTAAATTTAGATAGTCTTACATCCTCCTGCTTGAAACCTTCTGGTGTTTTATTGGGGTCTAACTTAGTTGGAGTAGTTAACTGTCTAGCTAATGCAACGGTAGCTTGTTGAGCTGTTAAACCATTAATCTTTTGGTTCTTGTATATTTCTTGCCAACGCTCAAAAGCATCGATGCGTGTTTCAGGGTGTATAATTTCTTGTAGGTCTACGCCGTCCTTTATGCTAGTACCTCCGTTAAAATGATACTCTCCATCTAATTCCACAGCCACAGCCCAAGCTGCATTGCGTACCTCTTTCTTATTTTTTAAATCAATGCTTTTAAATTTATTTGCATCAAACCTTCTAAGACCGTTTTCATCCTGCACAACGTAGTCCTCTACATCCATTAACTGTTTACTAAGTCTAAACGGATTTATTAGGCTTATAGCTTTTGCTGTATCGGTTATATGTAAAGGCATCGGTTCCCCCCACATATCCCTTCTAACGGGTACTTCCTTAGCAATACCGCCTATTCTTTTACCTAACATTTTAAGTATATCATCACTGCGTCTTTGAAAGTCATCAGTAGTAATCGATCCCGCATTCATAATAGAAGGAACACCAGCACCTAACATACCTTTAAGTAACCGCATCCGTTTAGCTTCTACAGCTTCCTCTGATTCGCTAGTGATTGTAATTAACTCTAATGCGTCTCCTAAGTTTTTAAAGTAAGTCTTATTACCTATGTTATTAGAAACAACTAAAGCTAAGATATTTAAAGCAGACATAGCTTCTCTTTTCTGAGCCATACTGCCCTTCGATAGTGTGTGGCAGTCTGCTACTATATTCATTACGGTCGCAAACGGTTCAAGAGCAGCTATATTAGCTCCAGCATACTCCCCGTCTCCTATTGGTATTCTTAATTCGTATTCTTTTAAACCTGTAGCTGTCTGTATGTTTTCCCTTTTCTTCCAGTTCTGTGCAATCATGCCTTCGTACAATCCGGCTTCAGCTATACCCCAAGCAGTTGCAATTATACCCGCTCCTACGACCTGCCTACCTTTTGCTCTAGCAGCTGTGATAGGATCGTTACTATTTAAGTCTTGTACTGTTTTTGACCATATCTTATCTGAAAACTTTTTTAACCCCGGTACATCAGCTAATGCAGAAGTAGTACCTAATCCTTCTCTTATAATGTTTCTACCAGTTCTTTGGAATGGATTGAGAATAGTTTTAAGAATCGGAAATGTGTTTAATACATCTTCTAAGCCTTTAACAGGTACTTCTAATGTATTCATATCAGCAAACTCACCTAATTCATCTGTAAATGTTACTTCTTTTATATTTCTTTGTACATAATCAACAAAGTTACTAGTAGATGTATCCCAATTGTTTTGTACATAATTATCAATATAAGAAGCTATATTTTCAGCTGGCACACCTTCTTTCTCAGCACTTAAAACTGCTTGCCTTCTTACTTGATCTTCGGTCATTAAACTTATGCCGTCCTCAGTAAATACTTTATTTAAGAATCCCTTGTAATAATCATCGAAGTTATCTGGTACTTCTTCACCATTTAATTTAGCAAGCCTCCAATCGTATTCAGCTTTCGACTTAGTCATAGCGTGTGCTATTCTGCTTCTCGATCTAGCATCTATAGCTGCTATTGCTTTACCAGGTACATCTACAAATTGACCAACATTTTCTAAAGATTGACCAAGAGCACCTGAAAGTCCGGTACGCTCCATCGAGAAAGCCGATTCACCTACACGCTCAAAGTGTGATCTTAAATCAGATATACCACTTTTGAACGCTTTTTTAGCCGACTTTAGTGCAATATCGTTAAACTCTCCGTAAGACGAACCAACCCGACTCCAAAAGTTATAAGCTTCATCAAACTGTTCTTTCGACATGCCTCGTCTAGCCCAAGGAGCAACAGCCATATATTTAGCCCCTACTTTCCCCATCCAAGAATTGTAACGAGACATAACAGCATTGCCTAATCCTATTTTAATCAAGGTGGTAGGTGCGGATAACATACTTGAGTACAACAAGTCCTGACCTACACCCCTAACCTTGGTATATAAATTAGCACCTTCATCGAAGTTCTTTTTGAGTGTGCTTTTATTTTGGAATGCTTGTTGTTGTTTAATCAGTATGTCTTTTACTTCGCTAACATCGTTAGCTTGCTGTACAGCTTTCAATAAACGCTTAACAGCTTCTATATTACCGAATTTTTTTATTTGTTCATCTAATTCTTCCGGAGTCATATTCTTAGAAGCTTTTAAACTGCTTACTAAGTTTTCTTCCATCTCAGTTTCAAGCTGCTCTATTTTTACTTCTAATTGATCCTTTGTGTATTTTCTAGATTGAAGTAATCTACCAGAAGCTGATCCTGTCTTTTTCCAACCAAGCATTTGAGGTATCAACTTATGAATAGATACCATTGCGTCGTTTAATTCTTCAGGGTTATCAAAGTTCTTTTCTCTAGTTGACTTTAACAAATCATCAAAACCTTTTACCATCACAGCACCGTTAGCTGTCATCTGTATAGATAACTCATTCAAAGCATCTGCTACTTCTAAGTTATCACTGAGTTGAGAGGATTTTAATACAAGTGAAAACTCCTCACCTGAATCTACTCCTAATCTACGATCTAATTCTCGCTGTACTTTTGCTAAATATTCTAGCTTTCCTTCCCGTCCGCCTTTTATATTTTTTAAATCTTCTTTAATAGCGTCCTGTACGGAGTTAACAAGCCTTTGCTTTTCAACGTCGTCTGTAAGAAGTCTGGCTTTTATTTCATCCTCGGTGTCTATAGGTTTCCCGGTCTTAGGATCAACATCCCTAGTGCCTCCACCGTCCATGAAATCATCTAATATTTCTTTAGCCTCTGCCTTACGTTCTGGTGTTAAGCCTTCAGGTAATCTTTGAATACCAGCTTCACCAGAAACAGGTTGTCGCATTTCAGCCACTTCCTCAACCTTTGTTACAAGGGTCTCAGCTACATCTAAAGTTACAGGTTCTTTTTCTTTAAAAACTTTTTTCCCTTTAGTAACTTTACCGACGCTTTGATTAAGTAAATCTTTTACTATTTCAACAAACTTTTGAAAACCTGATTTACCGGGTTCATATTCAATTCCTTTTAAAGCTTTTTGAAAATCTATATCTGAATAAGCATAAGCTATAAACTCATGCGGATTACTTATGACATAAGAGCCTCCTCTAAAGTCAGTTTTCAAATCTTCTCTAAGGTCAGGTTTAGATGCTAATTCATCTCGCATGTTATCTACTTTTTTGAACATGCGTAAAATTTCAGCTATAGGTTTAGGTATTTTTTTATTTTTTAAAGTGTCATCTATAAACTTAGCCCGTCCCTCTATATCGTTTATGTCTATCTTTTGAAACTTTTCTCCATCAACATACTTATTGACATTAGCTGAAGTAACAGCGTGAGTCCCTTCGTGTAATAGGTGGTAGACAGGATTATTCATGAAGAATGTATTCCTCTCGTCTAGTACTATCCTATTTTTCTTAGGGTCATTTTGGAATGTTTGATGAAAACTTGAAAAGTCATCTTCAGGTACTACGTCTTTTAATCCAGATGCAAGCTGACGGTTTTCTATTCTAACATCCACACCTGTGCCTTCACCTAGTGATAACAATTTGTTTATAACACCAGTGTACTTACCTAAATTACCGTTTGTTCTTTCAGATAAATCAATAAGAGCTTCTCTTAAAGTAACAGCTTTATCTGTTTGTGTTCTTTTGATTACGTCTTCAACCAATTTCTTTTGACCAAAATCGGACTCTAATGTTTGAGAGATTCCGCTGGACAAAGGCAATCTTGCACCCGCCATAGGGAATATCTGACTTAACGACTCTCTAGCATCAACAGGTGATCTACCTTCTCCTCTGAAACCAGCCTTTGGTCCTCTCATTGTTGTATCGGTAACAACTGCTCTTTTAAAAGTCGTTAAACCTACACCCTCTTCAAAAAGGGGATCAGCATCTTTAATAAGTTCTACTATATCTGCATCTTCTAAAAGTTGTCTGGCTTCATCTTCTCCTGTACCTTCTACTTTATAAAACTTATCTGTGTTAAAATCGTATTCAAAATTTTCTAAGGCTAGATCAATATCGCTTAACCGCTCCGCTACAATGTCTTTTTCTATCTGTGCTAGATATTTTAAATCGGTTTCGTAACTTTGACCGAAGTACATATCTTTCTTGGAAAGCTTTAAGTAATCTCTTTGTCTTCTGTGAAGCTCAATGTGTTTCGTAGTCTTGTTTTTTAAGGCACTGCTAAACATTGCACTTAATGACCTCAACTCATTTATTTCTGTTAGTGCATCGTCTGGTTTGTATTTCTTACCTATGTTGTGTGAAAATTGAAGTAGAGTTTGATAAATACCCGATCCTCCTCCTCCTGCCATATCCGACTCTACGCTTAGAGTGTCTCCTTCGACTGCTGCTAGAATCCTATTATCTGGTGCATCTGTTTTTGAAAAAATGTAGTAATCGTATCCCCCTGGAACATCCTCCATCTTCCAGCCTTTTACTTGCATATCAGTAAAAATACCTTCAACAGTGTCTTGGGACGAAGTCGGAGTTTTAAACAACGATTCAGTCATCGACAGTGCTTCCCAAGTATTACCTACTCTTTTAATATCTTCCGGAGTAGCTAACGCAGCTGGTATTCCTTCTTCAACTCCGGGATATTTTTTAGATAATTCAGCTAGATTAAACCATTTTTTATCCCCTGCTTGTGCGATCTTAGCGTTTGGTTTAAGCCTACCCTCAGTTATAAAAGTTTCTAATTGCTGTCTACCGAAACCTCGCCTACCCCCGTACCTAACTCCGTCTTGATATATGAAGAAAGGCTTATCTACTTCTAGTTTATCTATGCCTTCAATCTTTTCGGGTTTAGGTATAATATCAGCTCCTTCTATTTGTGGTTCTCCGAGGTCAGCTTTTCCTAGCACTTTAGCAGCTTCGGTTTCCTGCCACTCTTTAGCAAACAACTCAAAAGCTTCAACCTGTTTTTGCTCCTGTTCTTCTAACTGCTCGATAGCTCTTTGTAGTACTTTGTTTTCAGGTTCCGCTAGGTTGTTTAATTTCTGTTCTAAACTTGCAATCTTTTCTTCGTGTCTTTTTAAACCACGTACTTGACCTTCTTTTTTTGCTCTAGCTACTTCTTTCTTAACAGCTCTAATGTTTTCTTTTAAAGCTTGTCGTATTAATGGGTAAGCTTTGTCTTTAGGGTCGTATTTAATATCAAGAGCTGAACCTATTCTGTTTATTATAGTACCGAGAACAGCACCTCCAGCTGTAGTCAAACCAAGCTCAGTTCCTGATATTTCGCCTCTTTTTCCGTACAGTATTTCAAGACCTTGTTTAGTTAAGTTCTCACCTCCTGCCATTAAAGCTGCTTCAAAACCCCCGATAAGAGTTTGTCCAACTTTACCAAGTCTACGCATCTGTCCAAAACCGGGAACCATTGACCAACCACCAGCAGCAAAAGCTTCTTGGTAAGATGTCTCCTCTTGTAGTCCGGACCCTATACGCATCTGCTGTGCAAATAAATTAGAAACCGTTCCGGTTTTACCCAACGCACCAAAGTAAACAACTCTTGAACCCGGTATCGGGGAGACTAATAACGGACTAGTTACTATAGCTTGAGTCACAGGTAATCCTATCTCGACTGCTAGAGGTGCTATAGTTTCGTATCCTTGTACTATCTTACCCGTCCATCCTTCGTAGTTAGGATTAGGAATCAAACCAGCCTTAACTAGCTTCGTTGTTTCAAGCCTAGCATCTTCCAGTGCTTCAGTCGAAAAAGGATCACCTTTAGCTAGACGCTGTGCAATAGCTTGTGTAGCTGGACTCTCTGGAGGTAAGTTTGTTATCTGTGCAGCTCTCTCAAGAATGCGTTCTCCTTCTGAATACAAAGCTCTTACGCCGTGTTTAGGAAGTGTAGTAGGTAAGCCTATTCGGTCTTCTTTAGGTGAGGGAACTCCGCTAGGTCTTGTTGGTGTTTCACCTTCGGGTGTTGTTTCTACCTGTTCTTGCCTAGTAAGTGGTTCAGCAGGTTTTTCTCCACGCACTGCCTCAGTCATACTCCTCTCAGCTTCTTCTAATATAGGGCGAGTTACTTGTTCAGTAAGTTCTTTCCTACTATCTTCATTTGGTCTTATGTTAGGATTCTGCTTTAAAAGTTCGTTGAGTTCTTCCTCCGACAATGCGTTTACGTCAGCTGATGTAGGAGTAGTACCTTCTTTGGTTAACTCTTGTTTTCCTTCTTCGGAGTTAATTTTATCTTCTTCGTCCATGTTTGTTTTATTTGAGATAGACTGTTTGTGCTAGGGTAACAGAATCATCAACCCAACTTTCAAATTGTTTCTCTGCTATGGTGTCTTGGTTTTCGTCTATGTACTGTTTAGCTTGTTCAATAGACCTACCTAAACCGATCTGTTTATTAAATTCTAATTCAAGCTTATTTTTTAAAATTCTATCAAATACTCTGTACTGCTTATTAACAAACATTTTAGCTTTTGCTTCACCCTTTTTCTTTTTTATCAATCCATACAAAGAAGCTTCTGGCAGGGCACCCTCTTCTAGTACTAAATTATTTTTATTGCTATCTATAGTGGAGAAATAATTCTTTATTGTATTAGGGTCTAACTCAGCTAGTTGTTTATCTTTCCTAAAACCAGTAATAATTTCTTCGTATGAGTTCTTTAAGTCAATATAGCTAGGACTCTTAATAACCTGCACATGAAAGTCCCTAGAGTTTTCTAATCTAGTATTTAACTTATCGTAGTCTGATGGTGTTATGCTTCCTGAATCTACAGCTTTGTTTAGTTCCTCCTTTACGACATCTAGGTCTCTGCCTTCCTCAATGTTTCTAACAAAATCATCAAACACCACTTTAGTAGCTTCGTCTCTTAACTTATTAGCGTTAGCCCAACTTCCTTGAATATCAGCTATTAACTGATCTCTTTTATGGTGCGGTACTAATTCTACAGCTTTATCTAGCTGAGCCATTAAAGTATCTTTTGACACGCTTCCTGTATCTTTGATTTCTTTATAAAAAACATCAGTAACATCAAACTTAACTTCTTCAAATTTTTTGTTAAATGCTTCCTTTGCTTCGTTTTCTAAAACAGCTCTACGACCCTCGACATAACCAATGAAATCACTAATAGCATTTCCAGTCTCAGCATCTGCAAATTTTACTCCGCCTCCCAAATCTAACTCCCTTAAATCTTCTACGAAATCTAAAACGCCTGTAGGAGTATATGTACCTGTAGTTAATCCTTCTTTTAAATCTTCCTTAATCAAGTTATCCCAAGCATACTTCCGAGAACCTTTGAATAACCCTACTTTATCGTTTACCCAGTTTTTAATAGACGGATCATTTATATCTAACACGCCGTTTATTGCTTGTTGAACCAATGGTTTACCGTTTAACAACCAGTTGGTCTTAGCATCTTCTATATCGATGGCGTCAAACCTAGAGTTTACATCTTTAATAAACTCTTGCTCAACCTTTTGAAGATTCTCAAGTGCTGCTTGTCTTACTAGCTCCGATTGAAACTCTGGACGACTAAACAGTTCTTGTCGTTTTTCTTGAACCGTTTGTACTGGGTCTATTGTTTCCGATATAGTCTGCGGATTAAATAACATCTCCCGGTACACGTTGTTAGCTAACACCTTACCTTTAGCTTGCTTCGCTCCTAACATGAACAACGCATTAGCTTGCTCAGGTATCTTACCTTCTTCAGCTAACTTTCGTACTTCTCTTTCGTATGCCTCCATTTGACGGGACACACCACCGGGGTCTAAATCAAACTGTGTAGCACCTTCTGTTATTAAAGCTTGTTCGTATGCCTCACGCTCTTTACCTTTTAACGCTCTAGCTTTTTCAAGTGCTTGTCTTTGCCTGTCTTGTGTTTGCTGTATCTGATCGTAAGTAACAACAATATCAGACACTACATTCAAACCCTTCGCTAGTTCTAGCAGATTATTAGTTTGAGGAACTGGTACTCTAGGAGCTTGCAGCCGTGGAACACTGTACTGACCTAAAGCGGGAAGTGGTATTTCTCTGGACATATTAAGCTAGTTTTTGATAATCGTAAAGTTTGTCTCCGATTCTGACTGGTCCCTTTGGCACGTTCATGGATGTATCTACACCGCCCATACCGCCAGATAACTGTTGACCCATTTGATAACCTTTCATACCCCCAGCAGCTACGCTCAATACATCTTGTATACCAAGACCTCTAGGTTTAATGGGTTCCATGATTGGTTGGTTGATACCTATTAAACGCTGCTGTAACCCTAAACCTTGATCCTCAAGAGCTAATGTCTTACCAGCTTGTAGCATTTCTAATTGTTTCTCTAAAGCAAACTGTTTTTGACCTAAGAGGGCCTCGTAGTCTCTTTGTTTAGCTACCGCTGTTACAGGGTCTTCGGCAGTTCTATATATAGCAGCTTCAGCTTTAAGAAATTCTTGACGCTTTTCCTCGCTGATTATTCTTTCTTGCTGTTGTTGCTGTAACCGCTCTCCAGTCATCTGCCTCAACGATCTTCTAGTCTCAGCAGCTGCGGTCTGTTCTTGCAAGCGTCTCTGCATAGCAACCTGTTGCATCTGTGCTTGATACTGTGCTCTAGCTTGCTGTCTAGCACCAATAGCCGACGCACCTGAAGACGCTGCACCTAATACTAAACTTGCTATAGCTATGTCACACATATCGTTACTTCCTTTCTAGTATGAATGACAGATACCCGTGCAACTGACAATCGTTAAACTCAGCACCTAACCACTTCAACCACCTATAGCTCAACGTGTTACTCTTCATAACAAAGTTAGTGAGATAATCAAAGCCGTCCATCAAGTCCATCATGCGTTCCTTGGAGTGCTTCAAAAAGAACTTCTTAATAGTAGGTAACCGTCGTGTGCCTAATAACCAAGCACTACCGATATTAGTGCCTTCGATAGGAGCGACACCAAACGAACAGTACAAGTTATTCTTCTCATCTTTCACGCTGTAACACTTTGTACTACAAGCGTAAGACATAACAACAGCGTCTTTCGGGTGGTGCATAAGCCCAAGTATCTCTAACATGTCGTCCTCCCGTAAGTCGTCGTACAGATCAACTGCATCCATATCACCGTGTGCTTCATCTATTCTAAGCTCCATATCTTCTACTGCGTGATATAACCATCGATTCAAACTCTGCTGCTAGTAGCTTAACTGGTAAAGCAGAATCAGTAACAACTTCTATCTTTGCGTCGTTTGGTTGGCACTGTACAGGGAATCGGAAGTGTCCGTCCTGTGGGGTGAAAGCATTAAGTGTTAAGTTAGCACCTAGG
>Ga0208667_1000402_pt1 | contig 18952 bp, 15 predicted proteins | sample 11BtaG_FD_184085 | JGI IMG/M metagenome (GOLD analysis project Ga0208667, IMG submission 184085) | Marine viral communities from the Subarctic Pacific Ocean - 11B_ETSP_OMZ_AT15265_CsCl metaG (SPAdes) (version 2) | ecosystem: Environmental > Aquatic > Marine > Oceanic | place: Pacific Ocean... | reverse complement strand
GGCTATGACGTTATCGCCCAGAGACAAGTTGCCCGTCATGGTGCCGCCAGAAGTCGCCAGAAACCCACTACCCGCTGGCGCAGCGTTTTCCCAAGCACTTCCGTTGTAAATTTTTAGCTGATTTGCTGTCGTGTTGTAAAACAAATCGCCTTCGTCAAGACTACTTGTGGGGTCGCTAGAGCCTGTACGGTACTGCGCTGCGAAGTTGTTGACGCCGCTGATGTTGGTTGCGACTGTGTTGACGTTTGATATGGAACCAGACACGTTTGACATGGCTGTAACATTAGCTGATGTGCCAAGGATACCCATATCCTCCACCACCGCTGCCGTTCCCAAAAAGCCCATATCTTCAACAACTGCCGAGGTGCCAAGCAATCCCATCGCCGTGACGTTTGCTGATGTAGCCAGCGTATTCATATCAGACACAACATCACTAGTGCCAAGAATAGCCATGTCTGCAACAACATCTGTTGTGCCAAGTATAGCCATATCAGCAATTACAGCACTAGCACTAAGATTAGACATATTTGTAATTACTGTACTATTGCCAAGCAATCCCATTGCTGTGACATTAGCACTAGTGCCAAGCAAGCCCATGTCTTCAATAACAGCAGACGTAGCAAGTAAGCCCATATCCTCAATAACAGCAGAAGTTGCAAGCAAACTCATATCCTCAACTACAGCAGCAGTTCCAAGAAGACTCATATCTTCTATAACTGCAGTAGCAGACAATAAACCCATGTCTTCAACTACTGCAGAAGTGCCAAGAAGATTAATAGATGCAGTAACATCTGCTAAAGATTGGACGGCAGTAATAGATGGACCTGCTTCAACAGCACCAGTGCTTGCGTTAAAGCCAAGAACAGTTCCTTTGCGACTAGCTAATAATGGCAATGTTGTTGAAACACTTGAGTCTGAATCAGAAAGAATTAATCCACGATCAACAGAATCTTTAAGGTCAGCGGCAATAGCAGTAAAGCGGTCTAACTCAGTGTTAAGCGTGGCAATCTGAAACGAACCAGACGTAGGAAAGTCAGTCGTTCTAGCAAGCGCAATGTTTCTGGTAATAACTACAGTACTGCCGCCAGTGGCTCCTGTAACTGATATAGCTACTGCACCAGTAGAACCACTACCACCGCTTACACTGTAATGCGTAGTAATAGTTTTTAAGGTGCCATCAACATACACATTAAGATCAGCATCATCAAAGAACTCAAATGATACAGTAAACGATGTTTGTGTAGCGCCCTCACTTACAGAGTAAGATACACGCGCTGCGTTCTGCGCTAAACTAATAGTCATACTGCACTCCTTTCGGTCCTGCTAACAGTAGATAAAACCCATAGCAACGCACAATTAAAAGCGGGATATAGCATTCGTAGCCTCATTCATTTGATTTTTCCAAAACCACATTCTAGCAAAAGGCAACGAGCGCATAATTTGTTTAGCTCCCTCGCCGTATTCACCGTTAAGAAACTGACCAACGCCCTCTGCGTAATCTGTAGTTATACTAACGCCAGCACCGCCAACACCTGTAGCTGCATCTACCATTCCCATCGTTCCCTCACGCGGCGGGAACTTCGGGTTAAGCATTCCACCACTAATATTAGGGCCACCAAGGGCAAGAGAAGTAGACATAGCAGTGTAAAACAAATCACTGTATAGAGCCATAACACCACTCTGATCAAATGCCCTAGCAAAGCGATCCTCCATATCCATGTTGTCCCAAGCAAAGTCAGGCGTCTTAATCATTAGCGATAGATAGCCAGCGCCCATAGCTGTAGCCAATCCACCCCACCTGTTTTTCATCTGCCCTTGCATAAATGATCCTGCAACCTTGTTCGTTGCTGCCAGTGCGTAGCTGTAGAACTGAAAAGGAAGCCCTAGAAGGCCGCTCTCAATGCGTGAGTAGCCCCTTACACGCGCATCTTCCTTCATTCCGAACATACGTGCCACATTCATAGGAACGTACGCCACACCGTCCACTAGAATAGGCTTGTCAGCAGGTGTACCCATCATGATTGTGTTAAGTATTCCGCTAGAAAGCGCAGACCTAAAAGCTGTTAGAGTTTCTTTTTCTATCTTTGGCTGCTTGTTGTGTTCTTTAAATGCAAGATCGTTGATTTTGTTTTCGTACTTAGCGTAGTGCTTTGGGTTGTTGCGGTCATAAGTTTTGCCCTTACCAAGATTAAGTTTTAAATCTTCTGGCTGAAACTTTGTGTGCATGATTTCGTGCATCATAACGAAGTTGGCATATTGCTGCGGTGTTTCAAACGCATTTTCTGCTAGTGGCTTTACACCCTCCACCTTTGGCTGAGTCCAAGGCTTTTCGTCAAATGTGCCCTTAATGTAATCAACGTCAAACTTAATAGTTCCGTCTTTGTAACTTACTGCAGCAGCAATATAACTGCCATCATCTCTATACTTGCCAGTATCGCCATAAGTAATCTTAGCGTCAGGCATATACTTGCCCGTCTCAGGAAACGCATACGCATTTTCCCAATCTTTAGTATTAGGCATGTAAAAGCCTTTTTCAGTAACTTGATATGGAGCAACAGCAATGTTCAATGCCATCTCTTCACTAATGCCGTAGCGCAACAGATACTCTTTGTTCTGCTTAGAAATAGTGCCATTCTTCCATGCTATAGAATCCTTAATTATAACATGACCGCGAATGATTGAGTCTAGTGTTTTGGCAAACTGAGTAATAGGCGACAATCCGTTAGCAATGTAAAACGCATTCTTCATCATGTCGTACTTAGTTGTAGCTCTAGGGTTGTTGCTAATGTCATCAACCATACGAATGTGAACAGCGCCCTCACTCATTTCTACAGCTTCACCAGCAAAGTTAGCTTCTTCGCTAGTTAATCTAACACGCTCGTTAGATAGTAGCTCCATCAATCCCTTAAGAACATCACCTATCTCATGCTCCATAATAATCCGAGCAAAGTCAGGAATAGCAGAGAGGCCAGCACTACCAAGATAATTAAGCTGCGCCGCTTCTTTCATTACAAATGCAGCCTTGTTATCCCAGCGATCAGGGTCAGTCTTCATAACAGAAGTAACTACACGGTCATACATATGCACAAAGTCTCTGCCCACTTTGTTAATGTCACGCTGAGAATGACCAGCCTCCATCATTTCTAGGCGCACATCCTCTAGCATTTCGTCAAAGTCTTGCCCATCAAACATCTTGGCAAACTCATAACGTCCACCTGTTTTGTGTACGTATGACTTCATAGTATCTATAGGGTTCTGCACCATAAACTCCCAAACCAACTTGTTTGGTATGTCTAAGCCTCTGTGCTTTAAGTGCATTGATTTACCAGAACCAAAGAAATCCTCGGCTTCTTCTGTAGTTTCGTTAAGTATTCTGTCTACAGTAGCCTTAGCCCTAGCGTCAGTTGCGTCTTTATTTTTGTCTAACCTTTTCTTTACTACCTTACCGCTTTTATCTCTAACGTAGATAAACGGATTATCCATGTACCACTTAGATATAATAGCCTCTAATTCTTCGCGCCTTGCTCTAACTGTAGCATGGTCAAAGTATCTAGGGCTAAAGAAGTCTTCGTTAGCAGGTTTAACTTGTGTATCGCCATCAGCAATAGCATCTAAAGAATCCTGCAATGCTTCTTTGCGTTTGGTGGCTCTAGTCATTTGACTGCGAATAGATGCAACAGTCATCTTCTTGTACTTAAACTTAGGGTTAGATTCTATCTTAGCTAACCTAGCTTCAAGATCAGCAATCCTACCATCAACCTTAACAATGTCTGCAACAATTTTATTCTTATTACCTATAAGCCCTGTATCTTGTAAACGCTGGCCCCATACATCATAGAAATCATCCAGCACCTTACGCGCTGCAACCTCTACCTCAGTTTTAGGTTCTTCTTTAAATATACGCTGCCTGTTAATCTCAACTAAAAAGTCATTGTAAGTCTGCCGTTGACCACTGCCAAACTTAGACTCAAGAGCAACTGTTTTTTCTGTAAGGTTCATGCCAGCACGTTTCTTAATGTCTGTGCCTATAGATAAACCCCATAGCTCAGTTAGCTTTGCATCAGCCTTAACCCATTCGCCTTTGAGCGGTGCCATGCGCTGATACACGGAAGCACCTAGCGTCTTGCCCATAACGTGTAGGTTTTGCAGCAAGCCAGAATCAGAAGCCATACGGCTCATACGCTCTTTGACTGAATCAGGTACAGACGCGGCTAACACCCTGCGTATAGGCGTAGAAAGATAGATAGGGCCAGTGCCACCAGCAGCTATAGCATAAGGGTCTTTGCTTACAGTATCTAAGTTTCTTACAGCAAGCTCGGAAGTAACTGCCTTTAGTCTTGCTTGCTCTGCTGCACCCATAGGCATTGGGCCTTGTGTGCTTACAACAGATTTACGCAATTTTGTAGCTTCTGCTTTTAAGCTGCCTGTATTAACGCCCTCAAACTGTTTTCGTATTGGCTCTGATCTAGCTGCAGCAAGTTCTTCATCTGATAATGCACCTAGATTTTCAAAATCTTGTTGGCGCTCCACCGCTTCATCATGCGCTTTAATATGACGCTCATGTGCTGCACTTCTTCTGCTTATAGGAATACTAAACGCACCGCCAAACAAACCGCCAGATACAGCAGCCATAGCAGTATTGCTAACGCCTTCTTCCATAGTTTGTACTGGATCAAACGCTGATTTAGATACTTCCAAACCAGCTTGCAATACACCAACCCCTGCACCAGTTCTTACTGCAGATTTAACTACACCAATTCCAGCACCGCCAAACGGCAAAGGTATTAAGTTAATAGGATCAAACAAGCCAGCGCCAGCTTGCGCCCAAAAGCCTGAGTTAGCTAACACTCTACGCGCACCAATGCCTTTATCTATATTGGCTTTCATATCAGCCATATGCTCTGCATTTTGTGCAAAAACTAAACTACTAAAATATTGCTCGTAACCTTTTATGTCTTCTAATGGATCATAAGACTTGTCTATCTCATAGCCATATTTTTGATGATTGCGGTAAGCATCTATAAACGGAGAATACGAAACGCTATTCATAGCGCCAACAGTATCTAAGAAACTAATAGCTTGGTTCATTTCAGGCGTGTAGTTTTCTCTTACGCCTGAGAGTTGCAACGATGTTATCATTGGCCTTCACCTGAATCAATGCGCTTTAAAATGTTTTGAAGATCAGCTCTTACTTGTGCTGATTGTGCTTTTTCTTCAGCAAGTTTTTCCTGTAAACGCTCTTGTATTAATCTATTTGCCTCACTTTGATCTTGCTTAATCTCTCGCCGCACTTCTTGAAGGTAAGGCTCTTGATTGCTAAAAATCATTAATTCGCCATTTAACTTAATAGGCTTCATGCCACCTAGTTCATCCATTTCCATCGCCATATAGTAAACAGCACGATCATTACTCTTAGGAAGAGGATGTAAGAATGCTTCTCCAGCTTCAAAAACTACACCACCAGAAGCTATATTAAATCTTTGCAAAGCAAAAGGCGCTACTAATCCAACAGCTTCGCCTAAAACACCAGTAGGTTTAATGCCTCCACCAGAACCAGAACCAAGAGTATAGCCTGTTTTTAAGTCAGGATGTATTACTTTTGACAGTTGAGTTTGAACTTCATTTACAAATGCAGCCTGTACTCGCTCTTGAGGAAAAACTTGATGTACTGCGAACATACTTCTGTTTTGTTTTGTTTGAGCAGAATCAACAACTAAGCCTTTAGTTTCGTGAAACTTTTGATCGTAAAGCTCTTTAAGTTCTTTTGCTACGCGCTCTGTATCACCTGAGATAAGGTATAAATAATTTGCAGTTGCAGTCAGAGCCTCTTTAGCTTCTATTGAATAATTTTCAGTACCTAATTTGTCCGTTAAAAAGCTGTAACCATCGCCAAACTCGGCCTTCATAATTTGTTGAAAATCCTTGTTAGATTTATTGTCTAACATTCTTGCAAGAATACTAGGTATTTGATCTGTACCAACAATCTTACTGACCAAATCAACAGCAGTTAATCTAGCCATAACATCCTCTCCAATTTCTTTTTCAAAATTAGAAAGAATGTTTACCTTATCACCCATGCTATTAATACTTGTAGCCAAGTTTGAGAAATGATTCATAGCTACAATTATTTCACGCTCTTGTGTGGCTGGACTGATACCACCAGAAGCAACGTCTTTAAGCACACTTACTAAAGCACTAGAAATTACACCAGACTTAGCGGTTTCATAAACCATTGCGCCAGCTAATGTAGCCTCAGAATCTTTTGAGCTATGTATTGCCCCATGTATTAACTGCTCTTCCGTCAAAGGAGTAGGGGGAGCCAAAGAATCAGGATTTAACAAAGCCTGTCTAATTAAAGGAGTTGCCTCACCTTTAGACAAGCCATCTATATTAAACGCTTCCCCTGCAATCATTGAATCAAGGCCATCAGAAACTTTTTTAGATTGAGCAGGTTCATTAGGTTGAGTGCCATTAACTATATTTCTTTGGACAAAAGCCTCTCTTTCTATGTCCTTCAGATTATCAACTAAATCATTCTTAAGGCTTCGTATGTGATTTGTTATTGCGCCTCGGTCTAAGCTCTTACCAGTAATTTGATCTATTTGACCGTATATCTCTTCAACAAGGTCAGTTAATCCTGCTGGCCTAACATCATCCCTGACATATAATTCTAATGCACTCAGCTCTGCAGGTGTTATATTTTGAGACATAGCATAATTAACACGGCTCTTAGCCCAAGCAGTATTAAACTTATTTAACTGATCTTGATAAGGAGGGTAACTATACGCACCCTTTACAATGCCAAGATCAACGCCAGCTTGTTTAAGCTCGCTAAGAGCTTCTTCCCAAGTAATATCTCCAGTTCTTTCTATTGCTTTATCGCCTAAAGAACCAGCTTGCCATGCAAGATTGCGCTGTGCAATTTCTTCTCTAACAGTATTTTTGTTTTTATTTATAAATGTTGATATGTAATCAACGTCTTCAAAACGATTAAATAAATTAGGATTAGTTCTAATTGCTTCAACAACAGCAATCTGAGTTTCAGATATGCCTAAATGCTCACCTGTCTTAAGGGCATTAAAAAACTTGTCAGAATTGCCCTCAGAAATACCAAGCAATACAAATGGATCAAGCGCCCTTTGTCTAAGGTTTTTAACGTCTGCTAGTTTTTCTGGGTTTGTATAATTAGGGTCCTCTGCACGTCGCTGTTCTGCCCTTGCAACTTCTTGAGAAAGTTTTTCATTAGTAAGTCTAGCTACACCCTGTATTGCATTGTAGCCTTGAGCTTCGGGAAGCATGGGGTCTAATTCAGCATTAGTAATTGATTGAAATAAAGCACCGCTTACCCGATAACCCATAGAATCAAGCATATCAGAAGTTGATAGGTCTAGTGCTATAGTTTGGCTTTTCCAATACTTAGCACTTTCAGCTTGAAGTCTTGCAATCTTTGCATTGTCTAGCTGTGTAGCAGCGTTACCCAATCCTGTGCCATAAGCTATAACATCACGCATATTATTAGCATCTAAAAATGATTGCTTACCAATAAGGTATTTATCAATATCTGCTTTACGTTCTTTAGCGTAACCAATTAATTTGCCTTGCTTGCCCTTGGTTTCTAAATAAAGTAAAAAACTTCTACGCGAAACGTCATTGTTTAAACCAGTTAAAATATGCTCAACAGCACCATTAGCAAGCGAAGTAGAATAATTTTGCCTGTGTATTTCAGTTTCTTTTCTGCCGTTCATGCCAGCAGTTTCTATACCACGCGCCTTACTAAGACCTTCAAAGTATTCTTTACTAGCTCCTTCAAAATCACCACTAGCTGCAATCTCGCCAATGCGCTCACCATACTGAAACGCTCTATAGTTAGCAAAGTCAGTCTCACGCGCTCTGGCTCTAGCCCTTTGCTGATCAATAAGATTGATCTGCATATCAGAAAGAAACTTTTGTCCTGACTCAATGATTGTACTTCTATACTTACCTTCCGCAGTTTTATCTGCAGTTTCAGCAATGAAGCTACTCATTTGTTTTGAAAATTCTTCTGGATTTCTACTGTACTTAGACCCAAGTTCTTTGGCCTTTAGTTTTAAACGATCTTGGGCATCGTCCATAAACCTAGCATCAACAACTTTTTCATAGGCTCTACGCGCTATACTACCAAACCCTTGAGGCGCAGATAAAGGCTCAGACATTCCTGTTTCTGGATTAACGCCATTGATCTTACTTATATCTAAATCTAACGCAGCCTCACGCCCAGTTTCCTCGGCAATAGTTTGCCCTTCTCTAAAGGCAATAGAAGTCAACTGATCGGCACCAGCCTTAACTGTTTTCCACAAGTCTGCTTCGCCTGTGTCCATGCGAGTGACACCGATTGGCTTGCTAAAAACCTGTTGTCTCTGACGAATTACAGCCATCTATCTTCTTCCTGTGCCTATGCCTTTTGAGCCTCTAACTGGCCCTAGAGTTCTGCTTTGTGTGTACTTTGGTTGTGTCATACCAGACTTAGTAGTAGGGCCACCGCTAACATCAGTGCCAGTTCTAACGGTGCCAGCTTGATAAATTCCACCAGCAATAGATTGAGCAGCGCCAAGATAACCAGCAGTCAAAGCATTGCGTCCACGTTGACGCTCTGCGCCAGCCATAGCCGCTACACTCTGCGCTCTCATATTAGTATCAGATGCCAACCTAGCAATGTCTGTACTGTAGATTTCTTCCTGTCGCTCCATAAATGCGCGCACACTTCTATCCGTTACATCCCTGCCAGCAAAAGCAAAGAAGGCGTCATTAGCTGATACTGATTGTGCATAGTCTTGAGCCATAGCCGTTGCATTCTGAGTTGCCTCAATGCGACCTAGCTCCATGTCTCGTTCCATCTGCGCTGCATTAAACTGAGCTTCTTGCTTTGCAGCTTTGCCAGCCCTAACAGAACCATACGCGCTTACTGCTGTACCAGCAAAAATAGCCATTGTTACTGGGTCCATTAGAATACTAACTCCGCTATTAGGCCATTAACCTGTAAAGGTAACGGCGCTGATTGACTAATAGTTACTTGTGGTGTCCGGCCATAACCCATCAATCTAAATTCTTTACGTCCTGTAACTGCAGTCTGTTCCTGAGATAAATCATCTGTAACCTGACGAATAACTAAGTTAGTGCCATTAACACTAATTGATAACGTAGAGTTAAGATCAACAATTACACTGGCAAGACTTCTAATCTTACCACTTACAGGGCCAGCTTGAGTATTGGTATCTATAGGATTGGTCTTAAGAGTAACGTCAAACTTATAACCAATCTCTGCAGTGTTTAATCCTTCTACAGCACTGACATCAATATTGCCGCCAGAAACAGTAAACTCACCAATATAGTTATTACCGCTAACAACATTAACAACAGCACCGTTTTCAAAGTCTGATGAAACAGTGAAGATTCCATTGTTCGTACTTGTCGCGGTATAGGTCTTGGACATATCCATGTTAGAATCTGCTTTAAGTTCACAGAGTACATACCTCGTTGTATCGTTCCCCATCGGGAAGGCCACGTTAGCAAACACACGATCATCTATAGTAACTGTAGAGTGAAACAATCCTTGGCTAGTAAACTCAGCCCAGCCAGCACGTTGCTCTGCTCTATTGGAATTAAACACAGCCATCTTGCCAGATGCGTTTCTAATAAAGACATAACTTTCAGAACGATCTACGGCACCGTAAAAAGTATTCATTTCCACAGGATTGTCTATCAAATGAGAAGACAAAGAAGACACAGGAACAGCAGTGTAGGCTTCTTCTGAATCTGTAAACAAATACTCACGCACAATAGAACCACCAGCTTGCACAAAGATAGTAGCGCCATCTAAAACTTGTGGACGTATGGAGTCACTGCCAAACGGTGTCTGTCTTCTAACCTGTGCGTTAGTTGGTGTAATAGGTTTGTCTTGGAATGCAGGTACATACATTTCAGAAGAGGCAGTAAACACCTGTAAGTCCCTGTTAGAAACTAAGTGTCTGATTTGCTGAACCTCACCAATGCTTGCAGTCAGGTGTATTGAGTCACTGTCGTTAGCATCACCAACATCAAAGTTATAATAGGATGCAGACTTACTCATCCAGATAGTATCTGGTTGCGCTATTGTACCAGCAAAGCAAAGTCTATTCTGATGAAAGGTAATGGCAGATGGAAAGCCTCTAAGACTAGAATATGATTGCTCTGCCCAATCTGTAGTAGGTGCAGCAGACGTTACCTTGGGAGAACCACCACCATCTACAGAAGCGTTAGCAGAACCACCCGCCGTAAACGTATAGCTATTATCATCGGTTATACCTGTAATAACTCTAGCACCGTTAAGATTGCTAGTAGAAATATTACCCACAGAAGCACATTCGGATAGTGTGACAGAATCCCCAACCCTCATACCATGATTAACATGCGTTACTTCTACTGTAGATGAACCATCAATAGTTCTAAGTGCGTTAGCTTTAAGTTGCACAAACAAACTATCTAACACAGTTCCAGTAGCCTGAGTCCCAGACTGCACAGAAGTAATAAGTATTTCCGACTTATGATAAAGTAAAGTTACCCCAACATGCTTTGAATCAGCATAGTTGCCACCAGCTTGACTGCCAGTAGTATCAAAGTAAGGCACAGCAGCTTTGTCAGTAACACCAGCCTTTACTGTATCAGCAGGATCACCAACAGCAGCAATCTGTGTAATAGTCTTAAAGAACTTAGTGCCAGTAGCAACGCCAGCATTTGCACCAGTAATGCTTTCAGTCTGAGCATCGCCATCTACGTTTGTGCCAGTTACAGTAAATGATTTACTACTGTCATTACCACCAGATGTAATAGTAACCAGCCTACCGTACACAAACGTAACCGAGCCACCAGATGCCAGCGCGCCCCCAAGAACCAAGTTAGCATTGTTGGCTACCTGCGCTGATACAGAAATACCATCATCATCTGCCTCTGCGCTAAACTCACCAATGGTTAAAGTAACACTACTACTTGTTCCGCTAGGCGTTAAAGATACACCCGCATTGTGAAAGTTATAGTAAGGCTGATAAATCTGCTCTTTGTCAGACCGAGTATCAAACGTAAATGTTTCTACTTGAAATGCAGTAAGGCTCGTTCTTACAATCTGCCTTGGCATAAACAAAGGGTGACACACAAACAGTACATCACCCAATTGAGCAAAGGTGTATTCATGCAAGTAAGTGTCAGAGAAAGGCAACGCTGCGCTATCAACATCAGCAGTAAGTGTAGCTGTTAATGATACTGCACCAGTAGACGGGTTGATAATAAAGACCCGTACTTTAGCATTCTCCATAGAAACTATGTATTGCTCGTCATCCGAAAAGATAAACGGCATTAACCTAGCTTGCTGCGTCTTAGCGGAGTTGTATGTTATATCAGTGTACTTGTATAAATTTTGCAAGCCAGCGCGTTTAATAACCCCACCCTCGGAGCGAATAAACATATTCTCTACTCTCTGAGCAGACGCTGTATAAACAGCAGTATCAGTTCGGGATGACAACGAAGGACTAACCTCACCGAATTGGAAGTTAGTTATCGGAACCTGTACCTTCTGCATTAGCTGCGCCTATTACTGATAAATCTTGATGTGTCCAGCCTACGTGTTGTTTGCGATTGTGAATCAAGACCTCTGGCTTTAGCCATAAGCATTGCGCCTTTTTGATCCATAAGCTGAGAAAGACTACCATCCCGCGCTAATGATACTGCAAATACAGATGCCAACTGAAACTGAACAGCCATTGTAAAGTAAGAAGGCCAATACTCTTCGGTAACTCTGTATGTATAATCAGCCACTACTTCATCAGAAGCATCGGCATCACAAAATAGATTGTCACTGTAGGTTTGAAACTCAATGTTAAATCCATTTACTGTTAAGGCGTGGATCATAAGTGAGTTGTTTGGCATTTGATATGCTGCTTCATATCTGCCAGTAGGTGCATCGCTAAGTCGGTTTAATACAAGTTGATCCGTTGCAAAGCGCCACCGTGTATTAACTAAAGCTGATTGGGCTACATCCTCATACATATTAGAAGCAACCAGTGCTTCATTGTTTCCATCATCAAATGACGTAATAGGCTCGGCACCAATAAGAATTAGTGCGCGGCTACAAATGTCAATCGGGCTATCGGATGCTGTGCTTGCCATACTGAGTGGTTAGGGGGCCGAAGCCCCCTCTCCTTAATCGCCGTCTGTTTCAGCAACGGCTGTGCCATCAGACACATCCACCACTGAACCAGTGTTAGAAAGTACAGTTACAAAATTAGTAGTCGGTACATTTGTATCCTGCACAATAATTAGATCACGAACATTTAGCATTGCTGCTGCAGTATTAAAGTAACCTGCTGTGTTGACTGTCGCAATCGCGTCTGCGGTGCGATACATCCAAAGGGCAGCGCCACTAGCGCCCCCGATGCGATGTAGTCCTGCTGCGTCATAAGCCATGATGAAGTCCTTTCTTAAGAGTTGTTATCAAGAACTTCATAAATGCCGTTGGCGTCAATAGCGACTGCGCCCATAGACATCATGGAGTTTGCAAGGTGGGATGCTTTCTCAGCAACATAATTAACCTCAGTAGAAACTTCTGCGTTAATACCAAGACCAACTGCCGATGTATGATAAGCCATATTCTTACCTGCTGTAACAGCAGAAGTAGAGAATACTTTAAAGCCCATAAATTCCTTCATGGTCATACCACCAGCAAACGGCAGATTTTGCTCTCCAACAAAGTCGGATGATGCAAACTGATTAATTGCAAAGAGATCAGCGTACCCTTTAGGGTGCATCGCTAGATAACGCTGCCCGTCTTCTGGCACATCAGCAACACCCATGGTTTCAAACAATGATAGAATGTCAGCAATTTCAATAGCTGAACCTGTATCATGGATTTGAGTACCACTAGCGCCAGCATCCATAGCTGTATAGATAAGCTCGTCAGTCTTACGACCAAGAGCCGCAGCAGCAGATTGAGCAACAGCTTGACGCTCGTTGATGTTAGTCTTCAACTCGTCCAGCTTGTCAATGTACTCAGGAGCGTAGAAGTCGCTCATGGTTGCTTCAACAGTTGTGTGCGCCAGTTCCATAGGAGTGACATTACCGTTGCGTGATTTAGTAGTGGCAACGCCAGCACCAATCTTTTGAAAACGAACAACAGACGCAGTAGCGTTTGCAGTACGAACAGTGTTCCGCAGCTTAGAACCCATGCGTTGATATGCTAGGTGCACATCGGATTCAAACTGCTTGATGAAGGCTGTATCAATTGTATTAGCCATTTCAAGAGTCCTTTATTAAGGTTGCATTTGTTCTCTGGGTATCCTTCTGCATCCTCAACGTAGGTATCCTAACGGGCTACTCAGTGCATTACGGGCCGTGACGCTAGAGCGTAAACATTCTTTCTGTCAGGATTGCAACGCACAAAATGCACTAAGGTTGTACCATCTTCATCATCTATATACCCAGTGGGTGTAAATCCAAGCCATGCTGCCCAGTTAAGAGAGCCTTCACTTTCTGCTGATATATTTAAATTTATCTCATAGTAAGTCTGATGAACGTATCTAAGAATGTCAGGGGATACTCTAATAACGCTGCGCCAATCTGTATCCATTTGCTTAGTAAACAAAGACCACATGCAGACTTGTTGATTGCCAGTAGCTTGCAGACCAATAAGCTGTACGGATATACCGTCTTTATTTTCTAACACCATGCAATCCTGTTCTTCTTGCATTTTATCTAAGGCATAGAATAGATCAACGTCCTCATACTCTGCCGCACTATACGGAGCTATGTCATGGTAGAACTTCATAACATGAGACTTTTGCATAGGGACTAATTGAAAGCCCCTACGCTGCAGAATAGGATCAGCCATATAGTTTGCGATACGCCTGATCTACTTGACTAACGTAAGCATTGTCACGCTTTTGCGGATTCCAATAGCGTTCGTCATTCTGCATACTGCGTAAAGAATCCTCGGTAATCTGGCTAGACATAGCTGAGTCACCTGCAAATGATGGCCCTTTCATCTTTTCCATAATGTGTTCTAAGGCAACAATACCGCCAGCCGTTTCACACATACGTTCTATTGCATCTAGGCTTTCTTCTGGAAAGAACTGATTGGCAAACAAACTAGCTGCCTCAATGCGATCAGTTGCAGAATCACCTAACAGTTTAGTTTCTGCCTCTATGTCAGGTTGCCCTGCATTCATTGCTTCGGCAAATAACTCAATGCCCTTTTGAAACTCTTCTTGACCAAGCCCACTTTCAAAAGAATGATCAGACCACCAATCAAGCAACGGACTATCTACCGCAGTTTCGGGATCAATACTTTCTGGCAGAAGGTAATCACCCTTAGTAGCAGGGCGATCAGCGTAAGCCTCTCTCTGCATTTCCTCTTGCCATGAAGCCTTTAGGTCTTCTTCCTTTGCGCCCAGCTTAGAAGATAATTCATTGTACGCCTTGCCCAAATCCTCTGGCGAGTTAAATTTCTCAGGCAACCAATCCGGTCTATCGGTCTGCGTTTGCGTAACTTCTGCAGTTGCTTCTGCGGGTTGAGGCGATTCATTTAATAATGACTCAGACATTTTGCTTTACCTTATGACCATGCTGTATTCTTGCTTCAAGTAGACCAACTATATATCGCTGCCCTTCGTGATGGCGCAATTCTTCTGTAGTTATGTTTGGCCCATGCACACGGTTTACCGTTATAGATTTAAGGTATTCCATGACAGCTTTACCCATTTCTGTTTCAAACAAGTGGGCAACCGTAGTGCTTATGATTTTATCTTGATTAGCTGCGCGTTGTATTCCATCAATGCCGATGTTTGTTTTTGGCAACTTTATCTCCTATTGCAGTTGTTCCTGTGGCGCTCCTTCGGGAACCTGCTCCTGCATTTGTTGTTGCATTTGCATTTGCTGCGCCATTGCAACTATCTGCTTACGTTCTTCTGGATCACGAATCAACCCATCAGGCACACCAAACTTCTTAGCAAGATGTGCTGCCGTTTCTTCTGAATTGATTAGTAGGTTGAGAATCTCTGGCCCAAAGGTGCCAAGAACCATTTCAAGAAACCGACCAACAGATGATATATCTGCGTTAGCCTGTGCTTGCGCTAGTGGAGATATAGACTTAACTTTAATCTCACGGCCATTAACATTCGGTATCTCAATGCGGCCCTGCTTTTTAAGAATGTAGATAACGCGCTGCAATACTGGCTGAACTAACTCTGCTTGCAGTCTGCCAAACGCAGAACCCATACGCCTAGATAAATCAGCCATACGTTCCGCAACCTCAGTAGCAGATGCAGGAGTTTTATCTGGATTGCCAAGCATGTCATTATACAACGCACGTTTGATGTTTAAGCGCATATCAGAAAGTATAAGCTGAGATACACTAAAGTCTCCTGCTGCAGCAACGGGCTGTAACCCATTGGAACCAATAGCCTTTGGTATAATAGACCCCGGCACTAAAGATATAGTATCAGGATTAATGACGCCATCATCATCCATTTGATACACGCCAGATATAGCCATCTGTGCATTTTCTAGGATTAACTCAATGGTTAGGTTGGTTGTCTTAATAGCAGACAGTGCATTGATAAGAGGGCCGCGACCATAGACTTCGCCAGCGCACTTAGACCAACGAAAACAAATAAACGGATTAGCGCCATTGCCTTTAAGCTCACGTTTGTAAATCACACTTTCGGTAGTCATGCAGTAAGCGTAACTCATATACACTTCTTGGTTTTTTTGTGAGTAATCACGGCAAACCAACTCAAGTACAGTCGTTGTATCTTTACCGCCATTGCCCATGCGGTTTTGTATCTGCTCATTCATTTCAGCATCAGGGTATAAAACCTGCAACTGATTGTATCTAATGCCCTTACGCTCACGGTAGATGTGATCTATCCGATCATCGGGGCCAGTATCTAGAACAACATGAGGCAAAGGAATAGCAGAGAAGCGTATTGGATTGATTGCATCGCCTTCTTCTGCAACCAAAACGCCAGTGCCTACAGCTAAATCCATAAAGGACTCATGTACCTCTTGGCTAAAGTTAGAGTTCTGCAATACCTCAAATACATAGTCAGTGACTTCATCAAGATCATTATTAACAGCATCACGTTGTTCTTTAGGAACCTCAGAGCCAGCAGTTAGATCAGCCCACCGCGCAAAGTTAGGAACAATGCCCGACTGCAATCGGGATGCAAACTCTTGCACACCAACAACAGCAGTCTCGTCAAAGATTTTATCATCGCGTCTTTGCCCTACGCTCTCATAATAAAATGACTCACGCTGAGGAAGGGAATACTCATAGCATTCTTCAAACAAAGGTATAAAGTTTTCACGCTTGGCTTTTGCCTTAGCGTAATGCTCGTAGTAACCTTTAGCTATTGGATCATCTATCATAATTGAAACCTGTTATAAAACCCAGCGCCACCACCAGACTTAGATCGCAGCAAAGAACGGCGACCACGCGATCCGCTTCTAAATCTTTTAGCTGTAGTTTGCTGTATAGTATCTTCTGTAGCCTTGCGCTTTTCTTCTGCCAACTCTTCGTTAGCTTGAGTAGCCAAAGACTCAATGTCGCTTGGCCCTTCATCTACCATAGGCGCACCGGCTTTTCCCAGCTTCCCGCCAAAAATATTACTGTTAATACCAATAGGCTTAAGTAATTTATTTTGAACCTGCTCTAACTTTCTAAGCGGCCTACTTATAAATTTGCACATAGCAATCTCCTTTGTTGTTTAGCGATAAGCACAACACAGAACAATCAGCAACGCACAATTACATACGCGCCCATAGTCCTTGTCTGCGCTTGGGACTACTACGCTTAGCAAATACATCAAAGTCCCTTTTGGCAACAGATGGCCTAGCCGCTTTTTGATTATTCATCAAGGCCCGACCTTCGCCAGCGCCCAACAGCATATACTGCAGCGCATCGTGAATGTGACTAAACATATTCTTGTCAGGCTTATCTGCGTATCTTTCGCCAGATACTTCCATGCGGCGATACTGGTATCCACCCTCAAAGCCCTTGATAAGCTGAGAACAACGGCGATCTACTAGAAAAGCGGGTTTGCCCTCTGTCATTTTGTTAAGCTGCGAAGATACCGACTCAAGGCGCAAATCCACGGAATTAGACGGGGCGGGGAATGCTCTAAGGCCAGCACCTCTAAGTATGTGGAACGGGGTAGATTCATCGGTTTGCGCCCGAAAGTCACCCGCAGGATCACCATAAATAATAACCTCAGAACACTGAGAGAATCTAGTAGCAATCTGCTCACGTAAAACTTCCGCAAACCTAACAATACCCATGTCAAACGCAACAACTTCATCCTGTACTAACCACCTACCTCTAACCTTTTGACCCATAGTAGCTGCAGGGGTTAGACCAAAATCCAAACCAATATACAAAGGATAACCAGCAGCAACAGGGATTTCCTCTTTAGCAACGTGTGTGTCAGTAACAAACATAGGATAGATCGGCTTACCGTCCTGTATAGAACCCAAGCGATTCATAACGTAAACATCTATCCAGCTTTTAGTCTTACCCTGTATTAAGTTAGGATAATAAGACCCCATCATGTTCTTAGTATTCTCTGCGCTCTTACTAGGCTTGTAACTATCCACTTCGTTCTCGTCATTCTTAACTTCAATCATACCAGCAGGTTGGGTAAAAAATGACCAGTTGTCAGGCTTAACTAACATCTTAGCTTGCTCTCGCGGTATGTGATCTGGAATCGGAACCTCACCAGACATGATAGGCCACCAGTGATCTTCCTCTGGTGCATTGGTATCGGCAATAACTCCTGTCCAAGATGGCCCTCCCTCACGCATAGAAGGAAAGCGTCCAACGCGCATAGTACACGCATCCATAATAGACTTGGGTATTTCTCTAGCTTCGTTAACCCAAATGCCAGTAAGCTCTAATGACAATAACTTCTTAACGTCTTCGGGCCTATCAAGAGCTAAGAACAAAACCTCAAGATCAATGTCACCCTTTTTAATGTGGTGAGTATACGGAACCGACCAAGTAAACTTACCCCAATCGGATTCTGGAAACCAATCAAGCCAAGTCTTAATAGTAGTTGTTCTAAGCTGTGGGTTGGTATTACGAATGATTGCCCATCGGCTTCTGCGTATACCCTTGCTATTCTTTTCCTGACCAAGCGCCCTGCGGAATACCTCAATGCAGCAACCAACAGACTTGCCAGAACCTACAGGGCCGCGAATGCCACGAAAGAATGTATTGTCTTTCATAAACGCCTTGAGCGTTTCTCCGTCTGGTTTGTATTTAAAATCAACCATTAAGTTTTAGGCATAATTTTTTTAGCCAAAAGGCTTTTAGATACACCGCCACGCTGAGAGTCAATAGCTGCCGCCGCTTTACCCCCACCGCTTAAATCTCTTGACTTACTAAATAAAGATTTAGCCTTACCTTTTTCCAACTCTAGCCTCTTCTTAAAATCTTTTGTGCTTGCAATATTTTCTAGCTTCTTAAGATTCTTTTGGTTTTCTGAAAAATTACTTTTTGTTAATGAAGACATTTCGGCTGTAGAAATACCTTTAGATTTTGCATAACTGTTCATAGCACTTGATGAACTTAAACGCTGCTGCCTCTTAGCTTGCTCGGCTTTTATCTGACTTATTTCTGTTAAGAGTTGCCTTGCGTTGCGAAATGATTTTGAAAAGCCTGATAGCTTAACTTCTATTTTATCCACAATATTGCCTCCCAAACCTCAACATTCTATCAACAGTCTCAGGGGCCATGCCATCAATCATCTTATCGCATTCCCTGTCAGTGGCAAAGTCTAGTGGCACATACGTTAGATGAACCTTTCTAACTATCTGCCTAAGTACTTCTAGCTCTGCTAGGGAAAGGGTAGATATAAAACTCATGTACGATACTGCCTTACTTTTTTAGCAATAG
>Ga0208667_1000397_pt1 | contig 19050 bp, 24 predicted proteins | sample 11BtaG_FD_184085 | JGI IMG/M metagenome (GOLD analysis project Ga0208667, IMG submission 184085) | Marine viral communities from the Subarctic Pacific Ocean - 11B_ETSP_OMZ_AT15265_CsCl metaG (SPAdes) (version 2) | ecosystem: Environmental > Aquatic > Marine > Oceanic | place: Pacific Ocean... | reverse complement strand
TGAGAACAGTATTTTTAATTGTATCGTTAGCAATAGGAGTTACGACTTCTGCACAAGTTAAGCTTAAAGGTAAGATAGTGAACACGTATAAAGTTCACACAGCAGACAGAGAGGCAGCAGGAGAGTCTAACGACTGCTCAGTTAGAGCTATAGCCTCAGCGTTTGACATAAGCTACCAGAGAGCCTTAGAGTTGACTACAAAGTACGGTAGAGATAAGGGCAAGGGTATGGACGCTAAGTCTTTAGTAGGTATGGTAGTTAGTGAGCTAGATAATGAAGCTAAACACTTCGCAGTTAATCACATAAACTCTAGGAGGTTCTCTAAAGAGTTGGCCTCAGAAGGAAGTAGCTACATAGTAATAAGCCAGAGACACGTGCATACATTGAAATACAATAGTGAGACTGGCAAGCTACACTTACACGGAGACCCTCTAGACAGTGTACTTAACATTATATACGCAATAAAAATAAAATAGAAATAACTAAATAATATGAAGATAGATAAATTTATTACCAGTGACGAGTTCAAAGAGCTCCCAGCAAATGACAGGCTAGATTACTTACAAGACTACGTCTACCAGTATATAGAGACAAGCCTAAGAACTATAACAATGAAGCAAGAAGCTTTAACTAACCTCCTAAAAGCAATTAGAGATGTTGAACAAATTAATACTAAAAGCTAAGTCTAAGCTAGAGGAGGCTAAAGACAACCTAAACAAGTCACCAAATGAGTTGATACACAAGAAGCACGTGTTATACTGGGCTAATGAATTAGTCAGACTTACAAGGATGAAACAACTGTCTAGCTTAAACAGAAAGAAACGCTCTCAGGAATGAGGGCTTTTTTTTTATAGTCACATCACCTTATTTAGAATGTTTTTAAATAAAGAATCAAGATGTTTTCAAGATCACTTATATTAATAGTCCTTATGATTTTATCAGGTTGTAAGAGTAATGACGCTCCAGACTGGGAGTACGTACATCCAGAGCTTAGGCCTTACTATGAGGACTTCCTTAAAATAGTAGGTGATAGAGCTAACAAAGGAGAGACTGTGTATATTCAGTTCTCTACTAATCTCCCTCAGGGCGTTCTAGGTATAGCCTTCGGTATGGATGCTAATGTAACTCACATACAGATAAACGCTCATAGTTGGTTACGTATGACTAAGTATCAGAAGCGTATGACTATGTATCACGAACTAGCACACGACCTATTAGACTGGGAGCACGATAACGGGACTCTACTTATGGTTAAAGGAATGCCAAGGTATGTGGATCAAACTACTATTAATACAATCACTAAAGAGCTTAAGAATGGCTGGTAGAAAGAAACAAGAAGGAGACTCACCTAACTGGGGTGGCCGTAGAGAGAACTCTGGTAGGCCTAAGAAGGAGTACATAGAGAACGTCAAAGAGATACTCTCAGAGCACATAGATCAAGGTATGGTCATAGAGAAGCTAGGAGAGCTTATTAATAAAGGAGACTATAGAGCTATAGATTTATTTATGAAGTACGTGCACGGAACTCCTAAGCAATCTGTAGACGTTAAGATGGACGGTAAGCAAGACATCAACTTCACATTAAGTAACCTAATCAACTTCAAAGAAGACGAGTGATAACCCTACACGGTAAATATAAACCTCTTATCCAAGACCCTAGTAGATACTTCGTATTGACTGGAGGTAGAGGTTCTGGTAAGTCATATAGTGTAAACCTAATGGCTCTGTTTCTTACATTCGAGAAGGAGCAGAACATTCTATTCACTCGTTATACTATGTCGTCAGCATATACGTCTATCATTCCTGAGTTTACGGATAAGATAGAAGCTTTAGGACTAGAGGAGTACTTTGAGATAAACAGGACAGAGATAACTAACAGAGTTACTGGTAACCGTATATACTTCAAGGGCCTCAAGACTGGCTCAGGGAATCAGACAGCTGCTCTAAAGTCGCTAGCTAATATCACAACGTGGATATGTGATGAGGCTGAGGAGATACCAGATAATAACCTATTCACTAAGATAGACTACTCTATCCGTGCTAAGGACATACAGAACAGGGTTATCCTAGTATTAAACCCAGCTACAAAGGAGCACTGGATATATAAGAGGTTCTTTCAGGAGGCTGGAGTTAACTCAGGAAGCAATATGACTGAGAAGGATACTACATATATACACACTACCTATCTAGACAATATAGAGAACTTAGGAGAGTCTTTCCTTGTCTCAATGGATATTATGAAGGAGCGTAGACCTAGTGAATACAATCACACTATACTGGGTGGGTGGAGAGAGAAAGCAGAAGGAGTTATCTTTACCAACTGGAGCATAGGTGAGTATAAGAGTCAGGGTATAGATGTGCTAGGGGCAGATTTCGGCTACTCCACAGATCCAAGTACCTTGTTATCTACGTCAATAGACAAGGCTAATAAGCGTATCTACATAAAGGAGCATCTTAATAAGCCTAACCTTAATACAAGCCAGCTAGGAGCTATATTCAGTCAGGTTGCTGGTAGAGATACAATCGTGGGGGATTCAGCAGAACCTCGGCTCATATCGGAGCTCAAGAGATATTGCAATATAGTACCTACCATTAAAGGACAGGGCTCTGTAAACTACGGTATAGCTTTACTACAGGACTATGAGCTTATAGTAACACCTGACAGCACTAACATCATTAAAGAGCTTAACAACTACCAGTGGAGTGATACAAAGGCAGAGACACCACTACAGAATGGGTTTGATCACCAGCTCGATGCACTCAGATACGCTGTCTCTTACCAATTGGCCAACCCTAACAAGGGTAAGTACTTCATAGGTTAACAGGTTAAGGGTAAAGTTTTTTAAAAAAAGTTTCTAAAAAGTTTGGTAGTATATAAATATGTCTTATATTTGTATCAACAAAAGCAAACAGTTATGTACAACATTACAGAAATAAACGAAGGAATCGCAGAGGCTAACAGAGTTATAAACAGAGAGCTATCTTTTGGAGATTTAGCTAACTTAGACAGGGTAGCTAAGTACACTAAGTACGTGGCTGATATGAACGAGCTTAAAATGTCAATCTAATGGAAACAATCAAAAGTATAATAGCAACGCTCCTAGTAGGACTAGCATTTCTAGGAGCTATGTTGATAGGAACACAGGCCAACGCTCAAAGCTGGGAGGGTACTCATATATACACACCAGTACACACTAAGCACTTCTCTAATAATCCGCTATATGATAACTCTAGACTAGGCTCTGAGGGAGGCTCTGAGGGCTTCCTTATAACTAGGAGTAGTAGAGGACTTCACTTCACTATGGGTATAATGCAGAACAGCTATGGAGACTACAGTAAGTACTTGATGTTTGGTTTTAACTTATCAGAGAGCAATACCAGCCAACTATCTATACAGTTAGGGGTTGCTGACAACTACGGTAAGGCTTATCTAGATGAGGTTAACGCTAGGCTTATGAGTAGATATCTACCTAGCACTATGGTAAAGAACTCACGCATACCTATAGTGACAGCTACTTACAAGGTTAGGCTAACTAACTTAATAGGACTACAGTTCAATCTTAGTCCAGCCTTCATAAACTCAGGGCTCTATATACAGATATAACTATTTAGAATCAATATAAATAACGAATAATGTTTGGTGTTTATAAAATAATACCTATATTTGTATCATAATAACAAAGCAATGAAAGTAACATACACCAATCAGAAGTTTAACCCTACACTACCAGAGAATGAGGTAGAGACTGTGTTCGACCTTAAGGACTACATAAATAGCGACTACAGAGGCTCGTACATTATAGACGAGTATACTGGCCACTTCGCTTATAACTGGCTTATAGAGCAAGCTGGAGTAGAGTTTGACGAGACTGTTGAACATATAGACTACTTTATGTTAGGTGGAGGTAAGGTAGACTACGTACTAACAGAGGAAGGTAGAGAGATACACGAGGAGCTATCTGTAGAAGCCTACGGAGAACCTTTTAACCCTTATACAGATTTATAATGAAAAAATACATAAGCTACCATATAACGTATGATGACTACCTTGTTTTAAAGGTAGGTAACACAGTGAGATATATTGCACTATGGAAACTCAATCCTAAGGATATGATAAATAACATACTTGTTAAGATAAACGTAAGGCCCTACAGAACTGTAACTCTTAAGACTGGAGTAATTGTCAACCATTATAAAAGCGGCAAGATAGATGTACAGTCATAAAACTATAGAAAAGGCTAAGAGCTGGGCTATGAGCACCAACTCTCTAAGGGTGTACCCTCAGTGTACTGTAAACACATATACTTATAGAGGTGTAGGTGCTAACGGTAAATCAAAGACAAAGACTAAGAGCTATGTCAACCTAGTTATAGAGACTGGGAACGCTAGACACGTAGGTAAGCACGAATATGAACAAGGGCAGCAGATGACTGACAAGGTTAACGAGATATACGTACATTACTACCTAAAAGCTAATCCAGATGAAAACAGTTAAAAAGAAGATAGATTTAACGGATAAGGTAGCTTATATGGGTACTGGCGTACTCCTAGTAGCTCCATATCTAGTAAGCTATCAAATAGGCTTTGTGTTACTGGCTCTAGGTATAGCTATGCTTACACCTCAAGTGTACAAGGCTAAGCAATGGAATTTAGTATTACTTAACATATCCAGCGTAATAGGATATACTCTACAAATATTCAACGTAATATGAGTAGGAAGGAGGGCACAGCAGTTTGTCTGTTTGTAGTCATCTACATAGCCATTAGGGCACTAACTTTATATTAGTATATGAGAGAATTACAGTCAATGCTTAATAAGCTCACTACTCACACAGCTCCAGAGACAGAAGCGTCTCTTAGATATAGACGTGAGGCCATTCTAGAGCGTATCAATCAGATAACAGCTACTAGAGCAGAGTTAAAAAAGCAACTTACTAGAATAGACAGAGTTTTACGATGAGAGAAGATGTTTTTGATATGAGAGACGTAGTCAGCAATAGACTATTCTCTACTGTATACTACAAGCTACCACCTGAACAGAGGGAGCTGGTAATTCTAGAGATGAAGGAGCACCTTCTTTATTTAGAATGAGTCTAAATTAAGAAAAAGTCATCAATTATTTTGGTGGCTTTCTTTTTTTGTGTATATTTGTACTAACAAAATGAAACAACAGATGAAAACAGTCAACACAATAGAAGTAGAGTTCTCAAGAGACACTTACAAGCTAGAAGTTCTAGAGGGGGAGTTCGGAACGAAGTTTTACCACTTGTTTATCAACGGAGACTTTGATAAGAGTTATAAAAGATTACCTAGTGATTTAAGAGAATTTTTTAACATCTAAAAGAATGACAGTAACGAATCACACTAACGAGAGAATAGAGCAGAGACTAGAAGCTCTTACAAGCGTAGACGTAAAGGTAGAGTCTACTACAGCTAACTACACTAAAGTAGGTACTATGTCTATATCGGACAACTTCAAGAAACAAGTTAAGGACAAGTTAGAGGCTATCTCAGCCCTTAAGACAAGCTCTAGGAAGTCTTATGCTTTTATGTTAGGCCAACTACAAATGAGCTTAACTAAGTTCAATAGCGAAGCTGACAAGCAGTCTAGCAAGGGTAAGCAGTTAGTTGCATCTGTACACAACAGTAGAGGTGAGTCTCAAGGCACTATGTATTACGCTATAGTAAGAGACGGAGTTATCACTACGACTTGCTTAGTGAAGCCATACACATCAGTAGGTAACGGTATAGCTGACAAGCTTAGAGTTGACGCTGTAATAAAAAACATTAAAAAATTTCGTGGATAATTTGGTAGTCTCAAATATATTTCGTATGTTTGTACCAACAAAACGATAAACGTTCTTTAAAATACAAACTAAGCAACCGAAGCCGAAGGAGTGAAATCCAAGGAAATAGTAAAGTGTAAGTCTTAGTATCTTGGGGGATTAGCTCAGCTGGCTAGAGCACTTGATTTGCATTCAAGAGGTCATCGGTTCGACTCCGATATCCTCCACATTAACCTAGCGATGGTAAAAAGCGTGAAAGCGTAGAATAGAGTACCTAGGTTGCCTCTAGGAAGTCAGGAAAGTCAGACGAGGCTATAAAATTACTTTTTTCATTTGTTTGTTTTGTTGAATTAGAGCCCTTGTAATAGAGGGCTTTATTCGTTACAGTATATCTAGACCACTGTTTTTAAAGAAACTATTATAATGAGTTGCAATGTAACAGCTGGAAGGCTAGAAGCGTGTAAAGACCAGATCGGTGGCATTAAGGCTATCTATGTAATAAATTCAGGGTCTAACGACTTATCTTACTTTATCAAGGGTCTTAATCAAGGAGACCAGCCTCTGACTCCTAGAAACTCTAATGGCTCTAACATATCTGGGTCACTAACTGCGTTTAAATTTGAGTTAAAGGGTAATAATCTATATGAGACTGAGATAATAAGCTCTAGAGAGAACGGCACTACCTATGAGCAAAAGACGTTAAACATAGAGCTGAAAGGTCTGGAGTATCAACTATTTAACACCATTACTAGCCTGTCTAAGGGGCGTTTTGTTGTTGGTGTAGAGCCTAGAAGCCAGAACTATCCTGGAGGTGATATAGTATATCTTATGGGTACTGGACACTATGCTGGAGAAACTCAAAAGGCTAAGATAGGCTTAAGATATGCGGAAGTAACAAACGTAGATGTGACTACTGGTGCTTCTATGGGGGACTTCACTGGAGCTAAAGTGACTATCGTAGCTAACGATGACTGTGGCTCTGATGAGTCTGGACACGCCTTTACACTTATAAACAATCTAAACGTAGTTTAATGATAGCACAAATCCCACTTAACGGAGCTGGAATCACTCTAGAGCAGTACCAAAAGTATACACTGATAGCTGACGATGAGGATAAGGACTTCGTAGGTCATAAGATGCTAAACATATTTCTAGATATACCTATGAGTGAGGTTAGGTCTATACCTCAGTCTCAGGCTGACGAACTTATAAAGGACATAGTTGACGCTATAGACGAAATGCCTCCGCTAGACTACACCTTTGAATTTAACAATACTACCTACGGATTCATTCCAGACTTAGAGGAATTAACTCTAGGAGAGTATATAGACCTAGAGGAGTACTTAACTAAGCCCTCAGAGTGGCATAAGGCCGCTGCTGTTCTATTCAGACCAGTTAACGATAAAGTAGGTAATATGTACAATATAGAGCCTTACAGAGGTTCTAAAGGAGATCACGAGATTATGAAGTCTCTACCAGCTAGTCAGTTTGTAAATGCAACGCTTTTTTTTTACCGTTTAAGCAGTCACTTGTTAGTACATTCAGCTATTTATTTGGAGAAGTTAAGCAAAAAGATGAAACAAGAGAACTCACTGACTTCTCTCTTGAAGGACAGTTTGGCCAAAGGTGGGGTTGGTTCGGATCATTACACTCGCTTAGCGGAGGAGATGCAACTAGATTTAGAGAGAGCACTAAAATAAACATATACGATGCCCTAACGTGGTTATCGTTCGAAAAGGATAAACAAGATACTGAGAATAAAATTTCAAAAAGAAGGAAGTAATGAAATCACTATTAAACTTGACAAACGCTATTAAGGCTGAGCTAACTAACAATAAGCTTATCAATTCCGTTACATTTGGAAACATTGACGAGGTTGAGTTATTGAAACAGGATATCTATCCTTTAGCTCACGTTGGCATATCCACTGGCTCAATATCTGACGCTACTAGCGAGATAGAGGTCTCTATATTATTTCTAGACATAGTTGACGTATCTAACGACAATGAGGAGGACTTCAATGACTCCGAGATATATAAGCTCAACAATATGCTAGCAGCAGCTACTAAGACCACACAGGAGCTTAAGAGAGGTAACTTATATGAGCAAGGTTATCAAGTTGAGGAGGACGCTGACGTAGAGTTTTTCTCTGACAGATTCGAGGACAAATTAGCTGGAGTAGGACTAGATTTGAATATAACCATACAAAACAGCGTAGACTTGTGCTAAAAATTACCTCTACATATCCTAGAGCCACAAAGGTGTTGGAGATCTACAAGAAATATGTAGTATCTCAGGCTAAGAAAAACCTTAAGTCTAAAGGTGATCTACATAGCTCTATAAAGGGGTACGTTACAAAGAAGTTCAATAGGTCAGTTTCTGCTAAATTCTTAGGAGGTTCGTCTATGCCTTCTGTTAGGTTCGAGCTTAACGACTATGGAGTATTTCAAGATCAAGGTGTTAAGGGCACTAGTCCAGTTGACAATAGACACGCAGCTAAGACTGGTAACTCTATATTCGGTAGACAAGGGCGTTTTAGAAAGTCTAAAAAAGCTCTACCTATCAAAGCTATTAAAGGCTGGGCTGAGAAGCGAGGTCTCAATCCTTACGCTGTGGCCAGATCAGTACATAAAAAAGGTATCACTAAAACTCTATTTTTCAGTAAACCCTTTATGCGTAGATATCAACCTATGCTAAAACAATATCACGAAGCTATCTCTATGGATATAGCTCACAACATAGGAAACCAAATAGTAAAACAACTAAAGAAAAAGAAATGAGTTTAATATACACACGCTCTCCGTTTTTTATCCAGTCAACAAGTGGAGATTCTACAATCGTATCTCTATACGTCTGGAACGGTAACTCTAGCTCAGTGCCATCTTCCGCACAATATACACTAACAAAGACTCATAATAGCTCAGGAAAGGCTACATTCGAGGTATCTGAACTTATCAGAGACTATGTAGACCAATCATTCAACGGAGACTACGTTACAGAGGCTGTATGGGTTTATATCTCTATGTCAGTTAGTTCTGGCGGTGGCGGTGGAACTGTTTCTAGTGATAAGTATCTAGCTACAGATGGGTATATAGATGAGGACTTTGTTCAGTACTGGAGCAGTAATTCAGATAACAACCTCAAATCAGACGAAGTCTTAATGTCTAACGACTACATCTCAGTTCCTGAGGACACTACGGCAGTTATCCCTACAAAAGACGCTGATATGGCTGTATTTTACAAAGACGGAGAAGTTAAGTACATCTCTGAGTTAGCTAATAAAAATTTAATCGATTACTCTGAAGACTTCAGCTCTTGGGACAAAACAAATGTTTCTGTGTCAGAGGAGCCAATACAACCCCCCTTGGACGGAAACAAGGCTAGCAAGATGTCTGAGAACTCAATAAGCTCTGAGCATTACGCTGAGATTCCATTTGCTATGACGTCAGGCAGCTACTCATTTTCAGTTTTCGCTAAATCAGATGGAAATAGAGACCTACGCATTAGACCAGTTCATATAGGAGCCGACCAAGGCTCTACTACCCAAGTTAACTTTGATTTGAGTAACGGCACAATAAATAGTTCGGTTGCCTCTCACGCAACAGCACATATAAGGGATTTTGGAGGTGGCTGGTATAGGTGCGTACTGAATATAACTGTCACTGGCACTATAACAAGTTCAGCTCATAGGCTTCAACTTAGTGCTAACGGTAACTACGTATATACTGGAGACGGTTCTAGCGGAATATACCTTTGGGGAGCTCAAGTTGAGAAGTCTAACAACGCTACTGAATACAACGCTAGTGACTCTAGTTCATCTGGAGCTATCAATTACGCTACATCTGCTGGACAGTCTGCATCTACATTCTATGCTAGAGTTATTAGAACTGGAGGAACTATTATAGACGAGAACTGCTCCGATGACATTATGGAGTACGTTTCTGAGCTAGACATAGACGAAGCTCACGTTATTAAGTCTGACGGCAAAGTAGAGGTTATCTCTGTTGAGACGTTACCGTGTAATAAGTATGAGAATGTAAGGTTAACTTTCGTTAACAAATTTGGAGCTCTACAAGATATCCACTTCTCAGCTAAGACTACTGAGTCTATGTCAGCCAAAGGGAGTAGCTACAATAGTATCAACTTTGACTATGATAACCTATCTAACAACTATGGCAGTCATTCTGTCAGGGATTTTAATAAGAACGCGACAGTTCGTCATACTTTGAATACCGACTACCTTCACGAGAGCTATTCTGAGGTCTTTAGACAGCTTGTCGTATCTGAGGAGGTATGGATGGAGCACAAAGGTAATGTTAGGCCAGTAAATGTAACTACAAACAGCTTACAAAAGAAAACACACGCCAATAACGGTCTAGTACAGTTCACAGTATCAGTAAAAGAATCACATTCACTCATTAATAACATAAGGTAATGAAGTACCCTCTAGAGATATATATAAACGGAGTAGAAGTAGACCAGTTCAGTGATGAGAGTGTCACTATAAAAAAGTCAGTCAAGTCTTTTAAGGACGTTAAGAAGCTCTTTACTGAGTTCTCTAAAACTTTTAGTATACCTACATCAAAAAAGAATAATAAGCTATTTAAGCACGTCTATAGGGTTGACACTACTGCTGTAGACTCTAGGGTATTGATACCAGCCACACTCAAGCTAAATGGAGTTGACTTCAAGAGCGGAAACGTATCTGTAGAGGGTACTCAGTTCAAAGACGGTAAACCATACGCCTACAAGGTTCGCTTCTACGGTAAGTTAACTGAATTAAACAAGCTTATAGGTCAAGACGAGCTAACTGACTTAGATTTCAGCTCTCTAGATATAGATAGCCCTAACTTCTCGTCACTATTCAGCGACAGGACATCGACAAGCCCAGTTAAGTTTCCTTTAGTTTGTAGGAGTGGTAGATATATAGCTCACTCTGGAGACTTTGACTTCGCATCTACAGAGGGGTTGACCAATACTAAAAACATAAGATACTCTAGTACGTTTAGGTCTCCTGATCACTATGGCCTAGTAGATAATGATCTCATAGGAGCTCTTAGGGTTAAGAATATACTAGATGCAATAGAGTCAAAGTACGGTCTCACTATATCTGGAGCTATGAGAGCTAACTATGTAGAGGACTTGCACCTTATATTACAGAAAACAGATCAGACTACAATAGAGGGAGCTTCTGCTAAGACTGACTACAATATACACAACCTATCTGGATCTGTAAACTCAGAGAGTACTCTTACTACTACGTCTATATCTGTTGGCTTGCCACAAGGAGACGCCTTTACGGATTATGACTTCAAATTAAGGTTTAAACTAGTCACTACAGCGTCAAATTTTGACGGAGAGCTACTGACTAACGGAAATGTGCGTGGAACGGTCAACACATCCAATGCGTATAGTACGTACGTGGGTGCTAGTAATGGCAGCGTGATTACGTTTAGGGTGTCTACAGCAGAGACAGCCACATTTACCTTAACATCACAAATTGTTGTGACAGAGACCGAGGTTGACCCTTTCGACGGTGAAACTTATGTTAGTTCGAATACTTACACTATATCTGGAAGCGTCGGAACTGTTGCTGGTGGAACTGGAGCTTACAACATCACTCCTAACCTGCCAGAGATGAAAGTTTCTGACTTTCTGGGAGATATGTTCAAGAGGTTTAACATAGTAGCTCAGGTCACTGACGACTTAACAATAAACACCTACCATTACGACTACTATATTAATCAAGGTAATGAGTATAATGTATCTCAATATGTAGACATATCAGACTACAATATCAATAGACCTAACTACTACTCTGGGGTTAAGTTTACTGGAGCTGAAAAAAAGACTATATTGGAGCACGGATTCTCTAAAGTTAACGCTAGAAAGTTTGGAGAACTTAAGTACTTACCTCAGTCAGAAGGTAATGTTATAGACGGAAGTGTTTACTCCGTAGACATAAAGTCTCACCTTATGCCAGTTGAAAATCTAACAGATCTTAACGACGCTAGCCTCTCTGATCTTAATGTAATAACTCTAACTGACAAGGATGGAACTGAGCAAGTGTGTAAGCCTGTATTCACATACTTAGATAGAGCTGGATTCTCTGACCCTGTAGCTTACGATATTGGAACTTCTGTAACTTCTAAGGTTAATTACTGGATGCCTAGTGTAGTATATACAGAAAACACTATAAGTTCTACTCTAGGTATTGTAGGTGGTTATTTTGGCTCTGAATTTAACGAGTCTGGAGAGGACACTTACTCTAATCTAGGCCTATTCAATTTGCTCTGGAAAAACACTATATCTCTCACGTTTGACGAGAATAAGCGTAGAGCTTCTTACACAGCATACCTCCCCTTAAGACTGGTAAAAGACATAGAGCCTAATGATACTTTAATTATACATAACTCTAGACACCTTATAGAGTCTATAGAGACTAATTACCTTACAGGAGAAAGTAGACTTGAGTTGATATTAATAACTGAGGAAGATAAGAGTCTATTTGATACTACTACTGTAGTTAACTCTACTGGCAGTACTGATAGATTTGTTATACTACAACCGTCTACTGGTATACTAGATAATGTATCTATATCTAACGGAGGCTCAGATACTTCTGTAGGTGGGTTGTTAGCTCAGATAAATTAATATGTATTTTGCTAGCCCTCTACCTCTGTAAATTTAAAAGAAAATTTTGTCTCACTCATAGAGTGTTTACGTAGTATCTGCTAGCTAGCTGGAGAAATTTACAAAGATTCACAGGCTATCGTAAAAGCGACAGTTATCTGTTCCAACTAACGTCCATCTTTATTAGGGTTTAGAAGTTTAGGAGGGGGTCTCCATATTAAAAACAGTTTTTAGTATGTTTTGTTTTTACACCTCTGTTGTTTTTAAATAAACGGTAATGCTAAAGACTATCCAACTACTACTATCACTCCCTGTAAAGTATAACGAGGACGTACGCAGAGCTAAAGGTTACTACAAACTCCCAGAGAATACAAAAGACTTAAAAAAACTAATTAAGGTTCGCTGGAATGGCTAAAAAGGTTACTAAAAACGTACATATTAACGTTACTTCTAACGTAAAAGGAATCACTGGTAAAGCTGGTGCTGGAGCTGACAAGCTAAAAGGTAAACTAGACGGAGCTAAGGGTTCTGCTGGTAAGTTAGGCGGAGCTATGAAGGGTCTAGGGGCTCGTTTCCTTGCGTTTGCTAAACACCCAGCCACTCTAGTAGCTGCTGCTGTCGCTGGTATAGTTACTGGCCTTAAGGCTGCTCTAAACGTTGCAGAAGGCTTCTCTAAGTCTATGAGTAGGCTATCCGCTATCTCTGGAGCTACTGGTGATGACTTAAAGAAACTAAAAGAAAATGCTGAGGACTTAGGTAAGTCCACTCAGTTTACTGCTGCTCAGGTTGCAGACGCTCAGACAGAGCTCGCAAAGATGGGCTTTACTACTACTGGTATATTGAACGCCACTTCTGGAGCACTTGATTTAGCTGTGTCTTCTGGTATCGAGATGGCTGAGGCTGCGGAGATTATGGCAGCAACTATGAACGGATTTGGAATGGAGACGTCTGAGGCTGGTAGAATTACTGACGTAATGGCTAAGTCATTCGTAACTAGTGCCTTAGATGCTGAGAAGTTTAGAGAGTCTATGAAGTTGGTAGCTCCAGCTGCTAAGAATATGAAGGTAAGCTTAGAGCAATCTACTGCTGCTATAGCTGTACTAGCTGACCAAGGTATCGCTGGCTCTATGGCTGGAACGTCACTTAGGAGGGTTCTAGCTGAGTTATCTGCTAAGACTGGTAAAGACTTCCGACAGTCTCTAGATATCTACGCAGAGAGGCTAGAAAACGTCACCAGCACGTCTGGAAAAATGGCTATAGCTACTGAGGCTGTAGGTATGCGAAACAAAGATGTACTTTTGTCTCTTATCGCAAACAGAGAGAAGCTAGATGACTTAACTGTAGCTTATCAGAACGCTGGAGGCTCTGCTAAGGGAATGGTAGACACTATGGAGGAGAATCTCTCTGGTGATAAAAAGAAAATGCGATCTGCACTTGAGGGGCTAGGAATTACCATATCAGAAACACTAGGACTGGAGAAAGCTATGAGGTTCGTAACTCAAAAATTCACTGGATTTGTTGGCTCTATAGACAAATTCTTTGGCACTATGGGTCTAAAGTCCGAAAAGACTGGTATAGCTTTTAATAAGTTTGGCCTTAATATACAGGAAGGCATACTGGAGATGCGTTTGGCTTTCATAAAACTACAGAGAAAAATAGCCGACATTCCTTTAATTGGTAGGGTTATAGACAAGAAAAACTTGGATGAGTCGGAAAAAAGTATTCAGAAAAGTCTAGATAAGATAACTGGCAAGTATGAAGCTTACGGTAAGAGACGTGAGGACATCCAGACTGAGATCGATAACTACGGCGTCACTACAGATGTAACCTCAGAAGGAGACACTGCACCGTCAACTACAGCACTCCCTACAGATGAATTTGTGGAAGGTGAAGCCGAAGGGGACGGAGATGGCTCTAAGCTAGCGGACAGGATGCGTTACTTAGAAAAACTAAGAAAAGCCGAGGAAGATTTTGAGGATGAGACTCACCTAGCTAAAATGGAGAGAGCTAGAGCTAGAGCTCTAGAGGAGGCTGAGTTACTAGGAGCTAGTCAAGAGCAGTTAGACACTATAAGACAGTCATTTCAGGGCCGCATAGATGCTGCTAGACAAAAGGATGTAGATGACCATCACAAAGCAAATCAAGAGAAGATTAACAAGGAGCTAGAGAATCTAGACTTAATGGCTAGAATATTTGGAGAGGAATCTAAAATGGGTAAGTTAGCACTTATAGCTAAAGCTCAGATGTCTAAGATAGAGATGAAGATAGACGGAGAGGTCACTATGAGCAAGATGATCAAGGCCACTGCTGAGGCTGGGGTTGACTACTTCAAGGGTATTGGTAAGGCTGCTAGTGCTGCTCCATTCCCTTTGAACATTCCGTTAGTTGCTGGTCACATTGCTACAGCACTCCCTTTGTTTATGCAGCTAAGATCTGTGTTCAAAAAGAATAAAGCTACTGCTGGACTCAAAGGCGGAGCTGACATACAGGCCCCTACAGCGTCAATAAGTGGAGGTTCTGGAGTTACAGCACCTGAGTTTAACGTAGTAGGACAGGCTTCTGCTGGAGAGTCTATGATCGCTGACAGTATATCTAACGCTAACCAGAAACCAATAAGAACCTATGTGGTGTCTACAGATGTATCTAACTCTCAGGAACTTGAGAGAAAGGCTGAGGGCACTGCGTCAATTGGCTAAAAAATTGTTTTTAAATAAAGGGATATAATGAAGTTATACGAGCTACTTATTGACGAACTAGAAGAAACTATGGGAGTTGAGGCTATCTCTATTGTAGAGAACCCAGCTATCCAGTCTGATTTCGTAGCTCTAGCTGAAAACGAACAAGTAACTTTATCTGAGGTTGACGGAGATAAGCGTCTACTTATGGGGGCTGCCTTAATCCCTGACAAGCCTATCTACAGAAATATGAACGGTGAAGAGTTTTACATCTTCTTTAGTAAAGACACCGTGAGAAAGGCTGCTGAGTTATTCTATAAGAACTCGAACCACCAAAACGCTACGTTAGAGCACAAAGACAAATTGAACGGAATGACCGTGTATGAATCTTGGATTGTAGAGGACACTCAATTCGATAAGAGCAGAAAGTATGGTCTTAACGTGCCAGTAGGGACTTGGATGGTTACAATGAAGGTAGACGATGAGGAAGTGTGGCAAAACTACGTTAAAGACGACAAGGTTTTTGGCTTCTCAATAGAGGGCCAGTTTGCCAACGCCCTTAGACGTGAAGTAGAGACTCCACTCCCTGAGATGCTATCAGACCAAAGACTAGACAGTCTACTAGTCGAGCTCAGAGAGCTTGTATCTGAACACTACGAAAAAAAAAAGACTGAGCTAAAAACTTATAACGACTATCCGCAGTCTGCTGTCAATAACGCTAAGAAGGTTCTAGCGTGGAGAGAGAAGTACGGAGATGAGGTTACAGGAATGACTAGAGTAGGCTGGACTAGAGCCTCTCAGTTGTCACGTAGAGCTAATCTAAGCCGCTCAACAATCGCTAGGATGGCTAGCTTTAAGCGTCACCAAAAGAACGCCGCTATAGACCCCAAATATAAGTCAACCCCTTGGAAAGATAAAGGATATGTAGCTTGGCTCGGATGGGGTGGAGCTTCTGGTGTTAACTGGGCTATCCGCAAACTAGAATCAATCGATAAAAAGAAATAATTATGCCTATAACTAGAACAGTTACTGGAAGTAACGATGGCTCTCCGTTATTTGACGACCAGTCACAAGGTACGCTGGTAAACAACAGAGCAACCTCAACGGTAATAAACTCAAGTAGAGACGTTTCTGAGGGTGGTAAACAAGGGGAGACAGGATACTCACACACTGGAGCGTTTGCAGACAAGCCAACGTCAAATGACTTCGTTTGGCAAGCGGGAACTGGTGTATCTTACAACCAATCTGATGTAGATAACGAAACTTACAAAGTACTATCACTTAGTAGAGATGTTCACGAAGCTGTGGATAACCCATACTGGAGTACACCTACGCCAACAGGATCTCAGGGAGTTGGTTTATTTCAAGGAGCTAACTTACCAGAAGGAATTGACACTCTAGTCGATTATGATTTTGACTTCAACTCTGTTTATGGTTCTACTGGTAACACTGGATTCGAGGGCTCTACTGGTAGAATAGACTTATCTAACTGTGTTTACGGAGACCAGTTAAGAGTTCGTTTTGACTTTAACGTAATACCTCAAATAGCAAACACTACAGTGGAGCCTGCTTTATGGTATTCTAACAGAAACGACGAAAACGATATTACTTTCACATTCCCACTGACCACGTCACCTATATTCTACGGAACAGGAACTGTAGGAAATACTTACTTGAATAGGGTTGAGATTTCAGCTTGGATAACATCTAACGAGGACGTAAATGCACTTACTTTACCAGCTATAAAATCAGACAACCCAGTACTTATCCAACCTTTAGGTCTATTAATAACAATTTTAAGATAAAAAATGGCAATTAGAATACAAAGAAACGAACAAGGTAACTGTATAAACTTTCACGGAGCTACCAACCCGACATACTGGAACGCTTGCCTTAGAGCTGAAGTTGACTCAACAGATACAAACACGGTTAACGTAATTAATGACATAATAACTGCCCAGACGGGAACTACTCAATATGAGTTTTTCAGAATACCTTACACGGAATTCACTGACGCTGACGGTAACTCATTCAGTACACCTCAAGAAACGGCTAGCTACATAACCGAAAAAGCTAACGTTGTTGGTTTGGGTGGCGGTGGCACTGAGTTAACAGGTGAGACTGTGTGTTTTAAGTTAGATGAAACATCAACATCTATTATGTTAGATAACGGTCATTCTTACGGAGTTAACACTATAAAGGCTGTAAACACTGGAGACGGATTGATTACAATAAACTCAGAGATTGGAGATGTAACTCACTTTACTAAGTTAGACCACGCAAATGTATGTGACGGAGACGGAGCTTCAATAAGCGGAGGACTTAATGATGTTATAAACTACCTAAATGAATTATTTACTGTAGGAGCTTTCCAATCTGTAGTTATATCTGACCCTTATAGCACAATGATTGCAGATGTTGACGGAGTTGCTACCACTGAAGCAGGTGGGGCTCAAGGTACTGCTATTGAGACAGGTGCTGACGAATACGGGGCCACTACCTCAGGATATAATGCAGGGGGGTACAAGACGCCTGAGACTATTAATCAGGCAGGTGAATACTTTACATTTGATATAAGAAATGAAGGTGTTATAGGATTTGGTTTAGTTCCTAGTGATGCTGATTACGCTAACGGAGACTATAACGGGAACTCTAGTTATGCAGACCCTTCTAGCTTCTGCAATGGGCCTAATAGTGGTAACTATGGCTACCAATTCTCTCACTGGTTCCACCCTTCTCCTAACGGGCCTTGGACTAACTACGGAGCTAATACATCTTACTCTATGCGGGAAGGATGGAGTAATGCAAACTTTGCTTTTAGCTTAAGCCCTGAAGGTGCTAAATGGCTAGCAGGAGACTTAGTTAAAATTAAAGTAGGTATTGATGAGAACAACTTTATTGTTATCTCTTATTTTGATGAATCCACTTCTTTGTTTGTGCCTATTGCTAGAACTAGCTACCCTGTCCCTAATGGATTAGAGTATCACTTAGGCGTCAAGTTTGGAGACACTACAGTTAGAATGGTAGGTCTACCTAAAATTCACGAACTAGAGGACTTAGCTCCTACTATGAACTTTAGATATATAGAAAGTCCTGACGGAGTATTCCATTATCCTTTATTCACTACAGCAGAAGAGGCTGAGTATTACGATAAAATAACAAACGGCGGAGACGGGTTCTCTCACACACATACCTACGCAGATGACCCTACTAACACCACTTGGTATATGCCTGAGGCAACTCACGACGTATCCACATACCAACACAGCTCAGCACCTGATGGAACTGAGACCTTTAGTGGCAATGTTATTAACTGGACAGAAATAACTAGCTTAACAGATGCAGACTTAACACCTAGCGCCTTTAGTGCTAGTGACATAACTCAGGAAGAGGGTACTAATGTTAATATTCAGGTAACACCTGCAGGGGCATCTTGGACTACAAGTGTATCTATTACACCTTCAGGTAGTGGATTAGTATATGATGGGTATAGTGTTATTCAAGGAACTTTATCTGACGTTGGAGCAGATACTACTTACACGATTACAGTAACAAGAGCTAACTCTTATGGTAGTACTGTAGGTACATTTACAATTACCGCTACCGATGTAGCGCCTGTTCAGACTAACGATACACCTTGGACTAAGGCTTTAGACTTTAGTGGTTCTAATGAACACTTGAAGCAAGTATCTAACTCATCAATTACTAATCCTCTTAGTATGGGCTTTACAGGAACTACAGTACCTGCTCACAATTCATTCTCAGGTAAAACTTCTAACAATACTTATTCAAGACCTTGGGCTACAGCAATTGTATTTAAAGCTGATAGACATAATAGTAATCAACACATTTGGAACTATGGAGAAGGCGCAGGTACTAATGATGATAATATCTATTTAAGATTGGCTTCTAATGGTTATCTATACTTTGGATGGGGTCGTGAAGGAGTTGGATAT
>Ga0208667_1000394_pt1 | contig 19218 bp, 26 predicted proteins | sample 11BtaG_FD_184085 | JGI IMG/M metagenome (GOLD analysis project Ga0208667, IMG submission 184085) | Marine viral communities from the Subarctic Pacific Ocean - 11B_ETSP_OMZ_AT15265_CsCl metaG (SPAdes) (version 2) | ecosystem: Environmental > Aquatic > Marine > Oceanic | place: Pacific Ocean... | reverse complement strand
TGAGAAAAGCGCAAACGAGTCTTTTAATTCATCGGCATTCGAAGAGAATCCGTTGCTGCTTGCAATTCCAAATAATAATGGGCTAGTGACATTGTGAGAAAGCATGATTTTCCTCAAGCATTCCTCGCTGAGCGTAGAGTATAAGTCAGGCGCATCATTGACAGGCATCGCATCGACTGTGGTCTTGCTATCTTGGTTGTTATTAAAACTTACAATTACCTTTTCGCCGCTTGTTCCTGTAAGCTGAGAAAGCACTTTGTTTTTAATCATATGCTGCTGTTCCTCTGCAGGTACTCCATTGTTAAAATTGACCACAGACCGACCTGAGAAACCATTCTCAACCTCATTTATTAGATACTCGCTAATATCCTCTTCTAAAACCGCGTAAGGAATACCGCCTGTGTAATCAACTAGGGCGTAGTATTTTAAACCTACACTGTAAGGCTTGACAAAAAAGATTTCAATAGGATCATTTGAGCATCCAAAAGCGCTAATTCTTTTAGGCTCATATTTCTTTGTATCTGTCCAATCGTCGCTGTAGTAATAACCTTCGATTTTTCCGTCTTCGTTGCACTTTTCTGCTCGTAATAATTGAACAGGAATATGATGCACTTGAGCAATCTTTTTTCTATCCTTTGTATAGATTACTTGCATTGCGCATTGGCCTAGTAGTTTAATATCTGTACATAGATGCCTTACGCATTCTTTGCTCAATAGCGCCATCATATGAGCGTACTCATTAGGCTTTCTATTTGCATCTGTAGCTGATAGGCCTCTGCCATAGACTAAACGTATAACGTTGTTTATAATAGCGTTGTTTGTTGTGCTATTCGTGTATCTGTCGATGAGATAACCGTAATAGTTATTGTCATCTCCGTACTCAACCCAATTGTCTCGTTTAGATTCTTTGATTACAGGAGCTTCATAACCTGATAGCTCTAATATGTGAACGTTGTTACTCATACATTATAAATTCATTTGTGCTGACGCTGGATATGTACTCGCCATCATTTACGGAATAATTAACTACAGGCGTTTGGTCAGTTACAAAGATTCTGTCTTTATGCACTACCGTTGCGCCATTTCTTAGCTCCAGGGTATAAAAGGAATCTTTAACAAGGCTAAAATCTCCATTTACAAACGTTGCGTTTATGGTATCGTAATAATCTCCGTTTATGCTGCTTGCAATTGTTATCTCGGTTGTAACATTTGTAGATTCGCCTCTAATAAATAAACCGTCATAGGTTTGGCTTCTAGGTATAAAGCTAAAGCTCTGCTCTGTCAATATAGGCTGTAGTATTATCATGCTGTATATATAACTGAATTTGGCATTATTTGTTTCTTATTGGATCCTGGAAACAAAAAAAGCGCCTATTTCTAGACGCTTAATTACACATTATGAAAGGTAAGGAAACTTATACTACTATCTGAGCATCTCCTGCGCTGCTTGCAAATAATGTTGCTAGCTCTGCCTCGCTAGTTGCTAATAAGAAATTCGCAGGTAGTTCTTCTTGTGCTGTGAACGTAAGTGAATACCCATTAAAATCTCCAAGTGCAGCTCCGCTAGAAATTTCTCCTGCAGAGACATCTGCGCCTTGGTCTAAGCCCATTAAAAAGAATTGGTCTGTCATAGTCCTTACGACTATTCTTGGTCTTCCGTAAGCCAAAAGCTTTACGTTCTTGTGAGTTACAACGTCTTGTCTCTTTAATGCTGCCACTAAAGTTTGTTCAAAGAATGTTGTCCCTGCATCCCTAGAGCTGTTAATGCTTGTCGTGAAGGAATTGGTTGTTGATTTTAATTCGAATTTAAAAATCTGTAATTGAGCTGTATCGTCTACAGGTGCCCAATCTATAATTTCGTCAACGTTGTCTCCTGTTCCGTAAGTTACATACGTTGGAGAATCTGAGTTTAAGTCATCGTAATTGATTAGATACATGGTCTTGAGTCCGCTTACGGAGTCCTTGCACTGTTCAATTCGACCTGCTGTGATGTCACACGCCATTTTATTTAGTTTTTATGAATAAAAAAAGGCAGGCAATCTTACCCACCTTTTTCTAATTCTGATTAATTATTAAGAATAAACTACGCAATCGTTAGGAATACCTACCTGAGCGCCACAAGACATTCTCATAACAATTCTTACGTTGTCTGAACCGTCATATAAATGTACAGGAATTACAGCCGCCTCTTGGTGGTCTGCTAGTAAAGATGTTCCGAAATATAGGTTGCTAGTTTGCGCTGCTACCATGTTATTGTCTGCCAATCCGTTAGCAACAAATACAGGAATACCATCGAAAGATAATGCTCCGTTTGTGTACCATTGCGTTCCTTTGTTGTCAGTACCGTTAGCTCCAAGACCTGCTGCTGCAAATCCACCAAGTGCGCGAACGTAAGCTCTTGCAACATTGGAAGAAACATACAATTTTAAATCCTCAGCTCCGTAGACCGTTGTAGGAATAGCGTCAATTACCGCTCCCATTTGGTCGATTACATTCGCTGCGTCAATAGCAACCGCTGCAATATCCTGAGCTGCAGGAAGGCCTGCTGCATTTAAGATAGTAGTAATACCATCATAAGCATTTGCTCCTGCAACACCTGTCCAAAGTAAAGTCTCATTTGAAGCTGCTACTTTAGAAGCAACATAACCTAGTAGGTAATCTTCAAAAGATGCAGGAATGTCTGCGAATGCAGATGCGCCCATCTCAGCCGCTGACCATGAGTTATGGAATTGTGAGCGACAAAGCTGTAAGTTTACTTGCATATCTTTTACTTCAAGCACAGACTCACCCATAGTAACGGTACGAGTATCATCGAAGTCGCAAGTTGCGTCAGTTAATAATGTGTTAGTGTCCAAAGTTTGTAATACTTCTTTGAATTTAACATTTTCTAAAACGGTTACCCCACCGTTTTCGATTGTTGGAGCGCTTAAAAGTGCCGCAGAGATATATTTACCTGCTGCTTTACCTGCATAAGTGCTTCCTGGAAAAGTTGGCTGATCTGCCATAATTTTTAGGTTTTAATTATTAATTATTTATTTAATTTTCTGTAAATTCTGTCTAGAGTTGTTTCCGTTCTATTCTGAGCGTACAAAATTCTTTCTGTTTCTTGTTTGTTTTCAGGATTAAAAGAAATAGGCTTAACTGCAGGATCCAATTCTTCTGTAGATAATTCCGTTTTTTCCTCAACTACTTCCTCAGTTACTTCCTCAACTTTAGAAAGTTTTTCAATCTGAGACTTAAGCTCTTCATTTTCTTTTTTCAAAGCTTCGATTTCTGAGAAATAAGTTTCTTTGCTTACAGATTCAACTACCTTTTTAACAGGCTTAGCCTCTTCTGCTGCCATGTCTTCCTCTTTCTCTTCGTATTCCTTTTCTGCTTCCTCTTCAATAACTTCCTCTTCTGCGGCCTCTTCTTTTATTTCTGCTATAATGCCTTCCTCAGAAACTACCAGGATCATTCCATCCTCCATTTTGTACTCGCCTACAGGCAATGGGATTCTTTGTTCATCTTCTGTGATAATTACAACCTCAGCCTCTGCCTCAAAAGCATCTGCTTCAATAATTGTAACGCCATCTTCTAGCTTTCTTTGTTCTAGCTTTATCTCCATTCCGAGCAGCTCGCGTACTTTGTTAAGTAATGTTATTTCTTTCATTTTATTATTTGTTTCTAGGTATATAACTGAATAATGCTATTTCTGTTGCAAATTGGTTTTAATTAGCAGCTATACAAGCAGCGCAATCAACGTAATTGACTACTGAATCAACATGCAATCCTGAGCCTGAAATTATTTCTGTAACGGTATAGCATCCATTATGGTGAGCATTAGCAAAGTCAAAATAGTAAACATTACCTACAATTAACTCTGTTCCATGTATATGAACGTTATGGTGATGGCCTGTAGAGCAATGCGTTATTTTGTACTTATAGGCGCTAGATACATCTCTAGTCGTTCTGCCTATGCCTTGCGCCCATATAGAGCCATCGCAGCATTTTACGCTGTATGTTCCGTTTTTACATAGGCAAGCCTTCCTGCCTCCTAGTCTTCCTGTTTGGCTACTTTTCAAACTGCTTAATTTTAGATTCTGCCCAATTCTTTGCTGATTTACCGCCCCATAATAAGTATGAGATATATCCACAACTTTCTTTGTCGCCTTTTTCGTAATATACTTCTGCCCTGGATAAGTATGAAAACATTCTTTTTATCGTTGCCTCGCTGACTTTTTCTTTATTAGCAAGCTGCTTTGCTCTGATTTTTCCCACCCTTGTCGCGCACTTATTATTTACCTTTTCATTTAAGGCAATACCTCGCTTTGCATTGTTGCTGACAGCATCAGGATAGTCGTTAAATGATTCTAATTCTGTAACATCTAAAAACTCCTTTAACTCTTCAACTAAATACTCTCGCTCTAGGCTTTCGAATGTATCCTTTTTTAAATCATATCTGTCCGCAAAATACCCCTCAATAGAAAAGCCCTTAATAGTACCCTCCTTTGCCTCGTTGTATATTTTCTCGTCATCTACTTTCATGCTAACCATCCAAGTTCCTGCAGGTACATCCATGCCATACAAAGCTGTCTTATCTTTTGCAGGATCCTCAACAATCCAGGATTCAACAATAGTCATGTTGTCAATTTTTCTCTCATGCTCGTAGGTAGCATTCTGATGGTTTGACTTTTTAAAGAATAATTCGCTAGCTTTTCTTACGGTATCTTTGCTAAAGTATATGTAGTATTCGTCTCCGTTATCATTACGTCTGTAAATAGATTTGTCAGGAATGAGCGCAGGACCCATTAGAATGCGTTTCTCGCTGTCTATTTCCTTCAATAATAATTCGTGTTTATTTAGCGCAATGAAGTTACTCTCAATCGCAGGAGTTTCAACTAGACTTATCGCATCAATACCGCTAGCCTCGTCATTCTCGTCAATAATTAGCTCTACTATTCTCATGTCTATATAACTTAATTTTATTTAAAGTGTTGCATTTTGTACTCTGTTCCTATCTAGCGCCTGGGCTGTTGTAACCTCTCCGCTGACGACATAGGCTTGAGCAGGCTGCTGCTGTAATTCAGCGAGCTGATTTACGCCTGAGTCTCCAACCACATTAAAACTTGGCGCTTGTACTCCGCCTCCGCCTCCTGCAGGTAAATTTCCGCCACCATCAGGATTACCTCCTGTTCCTAATGCGCTAAGGCCTTGCGCTGTTGCTGCTACAGATGCCGCAATACTAATACCTGCCGCAATATTATTGGCAGCGATAACAGGAGCTGCTGCTGCACCACTTGTTAAGATAGCCTGCGGAGTTGCTAAGGCTGCTGCATTTGCTGTTTGCGTGTTTATAATAGTTTTTGCAATACCTACTGCATTTTCAGCAATCAATGCTGCCGCTTGTACCTTTTTATTTTCTCCTGCTAGGCTTTTTATTAAACTTATCCCTGCCTCTACGTTTGAAATTTGAGCATCCTGTATTTTCTTTTCAGCTTCTGCTGTAGCTTTAGCATCTTTTATTTTTTGGTCTTTTATTTCCTTAGATGTCTTTTCCTCTAATTCTTTTAATTTCTTTTGGAAATCTGCCTCTATTTCTAGCTGTAATTCTTTATCGTCTTTTGCTATGGCTAACCTTGCCTCAGATTCTGCTACTAATTTAGCAAGCTCTTTGTCAAAACCGTCATCCATTAAATCGATCCTTAGCTTATCCTGAGCATCTTGCAATTTTATGCGCTCCTGCCCTTCCTTGACTATTAAATCGTATTTAGCTTTTGCTGCCTCAGTTAATACAATTATTTCCTCATTAGTCATTTGCTTAGTAAACTCAACGCCATATTCTAAGGCTGCTGTTTCTACTTTTTGTCGCTCTTTTGCTATTCTAGCAATTTCCTTATTTACTCTATTTAATTCCCTTTGCGTTGACCTTTGAGCATCTGTTCGCCTAGATATAATGTTGAATAAATCTGCCTCTGCTTGAGCTTCTGCATCCTTAGCCTCTTTTGTTGAGCGAGCTAGCGTGTTTTCTCTTCTTATGGAATCAAATCTTAACTGAGCAACTTCTAGCTCCTTTTTAAGCAAGCTATCCTCTAAAGCCTGAGCATCCAATAAAGCCTTTTTCCGTTCCTCAGCGCTTACTGTGTCCTCTTCCCTAGATTTTAACTTTAATTTAGATATGTCTGTCTGTAATTTAGACCTTTCTACAAGCAGCTTTCTTTCTAATATATCCGCTTTTGCTCTAGCATCTGAAATTTCGCCTGCAATTTTTAATTCCTCTTTTTGTTGCGCTAAAAACAGAGCAGATACCTCTATTGCTTTCTCTGTTTTTTCAACTACATTTTCAACGCCGAAAACAACCTTACCCATAGCATTAGATGCAATACGCCCTGCTGTCTTAAAATTACCGCTAAATAATTCAGCAATAGCGCTACCAATAGCAGGTATTAATTCAAGCATGCCCTCAAATCTTGTAATTATATTGTCTATAATTGCTTTACCAAAGTTTTTTATCGTTTCTATTGGATTCTCAAACGCTGATATTAACATCTCCCCAACGTCTGCTAAAAGGTCTAGTATGTTATCCATTATAACGCCTATTCCGTACATCAATTTAGAAAACTTATTCTGCCCTTCCTCTGAACCTTTGAAAGCTTGCGTTACTGATATAATTGCAAAGGCCAATGCTCCAATGCCTGATGCAATTATTGCGCCTTTTAGCGTAAAAAAAGCTCTACCTACAGATGCTAAACCTGTTTGTAATTTACCAAATGCGCCAACAACACCTGCGATTGCAGGATTCATGCTTGCCAAGTTGCTGCTCATTTCAGCAGTTGATTCTGACGCTTCCTCAGATGCTTCTGCTGTTTGCTTTAGGCCATCATTTAAGTCATTGAGATCCTCTGCTGTTTCCTCAAAATTGTTATTGATTTTAACATTTATGGTTTTATTTACTGCCATTATTCTGCTTTTTTATATGTATTTCTCTTTTAACTTGTTTCCAACCTTGTTTAAAGCCTTTTGGCATTGCGTATAAACCTTTAGCTATTTGTATGTTGTAGCTTTCCTCTATAAAATCGTCTATTTGTAGTAAGTCTATTATGTTTTTTAGCATTATGGTTGTTGTTGTATAAATATTTGATTTGCTACTTGCGTTCCATCAGGATAGTCATAAGTAACTGTAATAGTATAAATCTCTACATCGCCCTGTTCTGTTCTGAGCCTTATAAAGTCCTCCGAGTTTATGTAGTTTGCATTATCCTCAGTAACAAGTAAATCTAATGTATTTGGATTTGCAGGAATACAAACCTCTACTGAGCCATCTGTTGACAATGTACTTGGCGTTATGGTTACCCCAGGATCCGTTGTCGTTATGGTTGCATTATTTGCGCCATTAGGAAATAATATGCGAACATCAATGCATTGCGCTTGGTCAGATGGCTGAATAGGTACAGGTGGCTTGCCTCCGCCCTCTCCAATAACCTCAGTAAAATCATTTAATAAAACAAAATCAACTTGGCCTGTGGTTAGGTTAGACTTCATGTCATTGATGGTATAGCGCTTGTCTCTGATTACGAGCCTGTCATTTAGCTTGAGATTTGTAAGCAAGCTAATCGGCAAATAGGTTTTTACGCTTGTTTCTCTATTCTTGAGATTAAATAGATTGCTCAAATAAGGTTCATAGTAAACGCTGTATAAAGTATTTGGCACAATAGCATCTAGGAGCGTACTAATATCTGCATTGAAATTTAGCGTGTAGTTTACATTTTGGTATAAAAGATCCTGGCCAAAAGGAACGTATGTAGTTATTTCCTCAGGCGTTGTATTATCTGTAAATCTAAAGCTAGTATCTAGGTTGTCATATTGGTATAGTATAACAGGCTTTGGCGTGTACTGATTGCCATCTGCATTCAATGCTTCGCCTATCTGCAGGTTAGTACCTTGAAATTTCTGCATCATGAGATTCTCAAAAGGTAGTTTTACGCTAAACTCTCCGCCATCATAATTAAATGCTTGCCTCGTGTTTCCGTAGCCTCTGCTTGTTAAGTCTTTAAATATTGTATTTGTTGCGCTGTCGCTTTCCTCATATTCAAAGCTTATATTCTTAAACAGTTTTACTCTGTTTATATTTATGCTCTCAATATCTGTATATTCAGTTATGTCAATAACAGCGCCTTTGTTATACCAATCTGCCAATGGTTCTATTTGAAATTTATCTGCCTCTGTTCCGTAACAAGTTAGATTAAACATTTTAAGGATGCCTGCAAAAAAATCTGCTACCTTCATTTTAGGAACGTAGTTTATAACGTTCATTTCAGCAGTCAATGCAATATTGTTTGCTGTAGCTGTATATATGTTTGGGATTGTTGCAGATACTCCAGGACCTATATAAAGAACAGCCTCCTGCGTGTAATTTATGGTAAAGTCTAGGTTTATCGCATCGTCAGCTTTTACATTAAATTTAAGCTGCTTATTTAGTATTTCCGTATTGTTATCTAAAGCTACAGGAATCTCGCCTGTTCCTGAGCCTTCTAATGTTTGTACTAGCTGATTGTTTTGGAATACATCAATGTAATAAGTATCGCTTGTGCTTGCGCTTGTTACGTTTATAGAAACCCTATGAAATATGTCTAGTATTGTAAACCCTCCTGCCGTTGCTCCTGGAAACATATCTGCAGGAGATTCAAAGCCATATGTAAGCGTATCATCTGCTATACTGAAATATGTACTTGCAGGGTTCGTGTTTTCGCCTGTTGCATAATTGATTGCTGTAATATCTAAAACCTCAGGAGCTGTTAAAAATTTAAAACTATTGGAGTTTTGGCAAAGTAAAAAAGCTTTGTTAAATCTAGGATCCGAAAAGAATGTGCCGCTAAATGTTATATCATACCTCGTTTGTAAGGCATTGAATACTGCAAGAATCTGAATGGCAGGGAATAGTTCATCATAATGTACTGCGCCTGTTCCTGTACTATAATTGATATCTGTACTTCCTCCATTACCGTATGTAATATCTCTGTCAAATATTAATGGGTATCTTACGCCATAATTAAATGCTCCGTTCGTGATTCTGTTCTTGACTTCCGTTGCATCGTAAGCATGGTTATAAATATCTAGCTCAGTAACATCGCTCAGCATCTCATCGCCAAACTTATCTTTTAAGCTTAATACATCGCCATAAAAAGTAATCTGATAACTATACGCTTTGTTGTTTTTTACCTCTGCTTTTTCTAGGCTTATTTTACCTCTGCGAAATGGCGTTAAATCAATCTCTATATTTGCATCTCTCCTGATGTTATAATCTAAAGTGCTATTTACATCATTCTGATAAAAGTGTTGAAATATTTGGTTATTGTTTGGAGTTGCAGGAACCGAAAAAGACTGCGAGAAATCGGTAAATACTTTGCTTATATCCTGAACGTTCTGCTGCGTAGATGTTACGCTGATAGTTTCATCATTGAATAAATCTAGCCTTTGGCCTTCTATGTAAACCTGTACTATTCGCATTAGACTACAGTTTGAATTAAATCGTAAGCAAAGTCGAAAGTAAGCTCGTAATTTATAACTCCTTTATTTATGCCTCTTTGCTTCAATAGGCTTTTTGTTTGAACATTTACAGGCGTATATACTGCAGTAAATAATCCGTCTTTTTGTTCAGGATCGTATAGCATAACTTTCTCAGATAGCAAAAGCTCTTGTATATATTCTCCGTACAAATCATTTACCCACCCTGTATTTAGCTTGATTGATTCTGTTCCGTTTTTATTAAATTGTTTTACTTGACCGTCAGAGCTAGGATATGCAGGCAATGCGCTTGGATTTACTTTGTAGGTTTCTGCCTTTACGTTTATGTTTCGTGTTTTTGCTTTTTGGAAAAAGATGCGCGCCCAGGATCCGTAACGATTTATAAAGTCAACAGCTACAGGCGAATATTTAGGTTCGCATTGTGGCCTAAAGTATGCAGTCCAACGTACTGATGTTCCGCTTACTAAATACTCTACTTTATTGCCATCTGCAATGTATGGCAAATAAACCCTGCTAAATGTTTTTATGCCCTCTGTTGTTGCTGTTACCGTATGTGTTGCTCCGCTAGATAGGTTCGTGTATCTTATTGCATCTGTTGCCGTTAAATCAATGTCAAAGCTTCCTGCCATGTTTGTGATTACAGCAGATGAAACAGCGCTGTCATGATTGTAGAAATACGTACCCTCAGATAAAAATGGCGTGCTTGTGAATGTATTTAGCGTTTCCATGTAATAGTTTATGCCATACATAAACTCCTTAATATCGCTTGTTCCGCCTGGAGTAATTAGCGTATAATCTCCGTTGGTTTCTCTTTTGTATCTCTTAAAAACTACATTTACTTTAAAATTCGTGTTTATATCCGCATCGTAAGTATTATATGAATTAGGCCAATTTGTAAAGGTGTAATATTCGTTTATATATGGCGAGATATTATAATACGTTTTTATGTTGTTTGTAGCAGGAATTAACTTGCTTAAAGTATATTGCGGAGATGCAGGCTGTGAACCTGTTTGCCAAATAAACAGCTCTAGCTTTGAGCCTGTTTGCCCTGCTTCTGCTATTTCAATATTATAAGGGGAACGTGATGGTATCATTGTTTAAAGCTTTCTTTAGTTATTGTTGTAAATAATTCATCCATATCTAAGGCATATTTTTCTATTAATTCATCAGGCAATCTTTTAAAATACTTTTCATATGGCTTTGTAAAAAACAGCGAAGGCTTCAAGCCTCTGTTGTAAATGTTTCCTGCTATTATGTGCGCTATTGCTTTATAGCTTCCTTTTTTAAATCTGCCCTTTTCATCTCTGAGTCTAACGTTTTTACGCTTTGCCCATGCTGTCAAGCTCTTTACAAAGCTGCCCCATGTTCCTCTATACCTTCCGCTTCCGAATTTGTATTGCGAGTTAGGAGCTTGCTGCCCTCTTATTTTTGCATTCGGAGAAACCTTGCTCGGATCCTTACCCTTGACTCCTTCATCCTGGAACCATCCATAGTCATCCATTGTGAAACTAATCTGTATTGAGTTCTTAGATTCCTTTACATAAGATTTCAGGCTTTGAGCAAGCGCCCCTGAGCTTCTAGGCATTCCTTTTTTTGCCTCTCGTATGACGTTATCTCTAAAGTCATCTAAAACCTTCTGTACGTTTTCTAATTCCATCAGCAAATAGTCATTCCGTTTGGTATCAAAATATCTAGCGTCATTGCGTGGCCTGCGAGCTTATTCTCAAAGCGCTCTGTAAATGGTTCGCAAGTTGGATTGCCATCTACTTGAAATTTATCGCTGTATAAATCGCCTCTCCTTAACAAATCATAACACCTGTTAAGAACAGCTAACATAGTATTCAGTATGTAAAGCTCGTTATCGTTGCCTGTAAATTTATCCGTTGTTTCCTGCTTTGATATGTCTGTGATATCCATTGCCAGGATCGAAATATTGTAGCGTATAACATTCTCTTCAAATGTTGCTGTATTTACAATGATATGCACAAGCGGAAATATAGTCTGCTTGTTTAGGTCAACGTCAAAGATGTCTCCCTGAGTAACGGTATTTACTAGAGCGTCATTTGTAAAATGCTCTTTTAGTTTATCTATAATATCAAAGTAATTCATCGCTTCATTTTTTGTTTAAATTCTCTTGCTTCAATTTCGTTTTTTTGCTTTTCGAACGTGAGATAGGTGAGACATTGAGTAAGTCTTGTTGCTGTAACTTCGTCAAGCTTGGTAAAATCTCCTTTAGCGAGCGCATAGATACTGCTATACCATCCCCAATGTTTGGCGAATTGGTGCCTTTCGCTGTATTGATTGAAGCTGTCATCTTCATCGTTTCCCTCTCCAAATAGTTGACTAAACTGCTGTACAATTCTTTTGCTAAACTCCAAAAAAAAACAGAGGCGCTTATTGCAACATCTAAAGGAGCAAATCGCATTAGTTCCTGCATATCTTCATTTGGTTCGTAATCTTTTATCTGATACTTTTTACCTAACGCGCTTGTAATTGGTCTATACATTACAGCCATAGCCTTGTGATATGTTTCCCAGGATTTTAAGTAATTCTCTAAGTCAACGTATTCTCCTAGAGTTATGTCGTCTAGTTTTGGAATGAATCCAAACTCAATATTTTTAATTTTAAACTGTCTAATTAGCTTTGGCTTTTCGCTGAATACTTTGCTGAAATGGTCTATTAATTCATTAAGATCCTTCATTTTTATTTGAGCAACTTCGCCAAGCTTTATACCGCAGAATATCTGTATCATTTTCTGAGCGATAAACTCCTCATCGTTACTCTTTTCCTTCATAGCAATAAAATCCTGATACCTAGATAATGGTATTTCAGATAAGCTTGTAGGCAATAGTAAATCTACTTTCATAATTATATAACTGATTTATGTGATTTTTGTATACTACAGAATATTATAGCTTCCGTAGTTTCTGTTCATTCCTAAAGTTTCCATCTCATGATAACGGACTGCATCCAGGGCATGATTAAAATTGTCAATGGGTTTATTTAGGCGCTTGCCTGCCTTGTCAATATCCCAACAATAACTGCGCAGCTCTTTTATTAGGTTTGTGCTGCTAGATGTAACTAGATAGCTTTGCGTCTGCATTACATCAATTCCGTAGTTTACAGAATCTCTGCCTTTAGTTACGCCTTTAATGGTTATTCCGTAGCGTTGTATATCTGCGATTGATTTGGGTTCTGCGCTATCTGCGTAAACAGGTATTGATTTAGGCAATACTTTTGCTATGTCGCTGTTAAGCATTCCTGTTTGGTATTTTACTTCGTTCAGGATTCGTGTTTCATTATGTTTATAGACTTCAATGATTGCGCTAGGATCATTCGTATAGCCAAAGTCAAGCCCCAAACCTATCAATCTAGCATCCTGAGGAATCTTGTCAATTATTTTATAATTGGTAAATACTGCGCCTTGTAATTGTCCGAGCTGTCCAAGTCCGTAAACTTTCCACCAATTAGACCAATAGCTGCTCGTCGCTGCTTTTAAGCGATTCTTTTCAATCTGTTGCACAATACCTTCATCTAGGCCTTCATTGTCCTTGTAGGTTAAAATAATAAAATCGGCATCTAATTCATCTTTGAGTTCGGTATGTACCCAAAACTCATTGGCAGGGTTAAAATCCAAATAGACTTCTCGCTTTGTTCTAATGGCGAGTTCATTGTAAGCCTCAAAGTTTACATTGTTGCACTCATTGATGTAAAGAATGTCTCTTCTAGCTCCCCTGAGTTTGCTGCTGTCATCAGCACTAAAAAATTCTATAAAGCTACCGTTTGCAAATTCGTATTTTAAATGAGATTTGTTAAAGCGTTCCTCATAATATCTATTGGTCCACTTCATAATCTTAAGAAAGTCTCGCAATGCTCCCCTCCTTAAATGCGGAATACTCTCTGCTATTATGCTAATCTCTAAGCCTGATTGCCTAGCTGCTTTATCTATGAGAATAGGCAGGATCCCAAAAGTCTTGCCTGCAGATGTGCCGCCCTGGATTATTTTAATTCGCTTTTTTAAAGCAAGTATTTTATTTATTGCTGTCGTTCTCTGTAACATCAGGGAAAAGTGGTTGTTCTATATTATGCTGCTCTATTTGTTGTATAGGCGCTCCGTATGCTGAATCTAGCAGTTTCTGATATGCTTGCGTATCCCCTTCCCTAGCTCTTTTAATCAATGCTAAGGTCATTAAATCCTCTTGGCTCATGTTTTCCTTTTCGCCTGTTAGCGGATTCTTTAGGTCTTGCTCAACGCTTAGCCATTTCTTTGCTATTGTACTGCGGTTTTTGCTGCCTACAGGTCTTCCCTTTGGGTTTCCGCTTTGACCTTTCTTGTATGGGATTAAATTATCTTCATTAGCCATTTTTTTACTATATTTGTTTTATATGCGCAGTTGGTGTAATTGGTAGCACGTTATCTATTCCAAGATAAAGGTAAAGTTCGAATCTATTGCTGCGCTCTATTTCTCTCGCTTAATTTTATCTTTTCGCCTTTATACATTCCTGCGCCTACCTCATCAATTTTTGAAAATGGTAAAATAGGAACAGTTATTTTGCAAGATTTGTCTATTAAATAGATATACCTTAACATATTTCCTTTTAACCTTTCCCAATTATGGTCTTTTTTAGTCATTGTATGATAAAATTGCATGTCTTGCATTATCTTATTTGTTACTTTATTTTGCCACATAGATGAGTTCTTTTTTAAACCAATTAACTGAAAACCACTTGCTCTATATATAGTTCCATCTCCGCATTGTGTACCATCTGCAAAACTTATGATCCACTTAATTTGAGGTGCATTCTTTTTAATTAATTTAATGCTTATAGCAATGCATCTGCTTTCTGAGTATTTAGGTAGATAGTCATCAAAAGCCATTCTGTTTAATTCTATAAACTCATTCCAACCTGTACCCTCTACAAGATTAATAGTTCCCTTTTTATTTATACTTGGGCCGTACTGCATAACGCCATGTAATCTATTATCCAAAAAGCAGCCAAAGTGCAATGTACTATTTGGCACAACCTTTCCTGAATAGTGATGTTTCTTTACAAACTCATTAGCAATCTTTGCAGGTATTACCTTAACTATTATTTCCTTTGCTCTGCCCATTGCATAATTATTAAATAAAGTGCGTTCCCATTGCTGTTTTCGTTGCCCATAGTTTCGCAGTATTTATATTCTTCTGTTTGCTTAATATCTGTAATTGCGTTTTTAATTTGCTCTGCTTGCTCATCTGCTAACGTGAAAGTCATTTGCTGAAAAGGCTCTTTGTCTCCATCAGGCAAATCAAAGTCAGTTCCAAACTCATCAGAATCTTCTATAAAAACAGGCATATCTAAACCATACGTTTTAAGCTGCTCAACATCCCAACCGTTTGCAATGTCATCCCAATCCCATTCACCAAAACCAACATTGTCTTTTATGATAAATTCTCTTTGTTGTTTCTCTGTTAGTTGGTCCGCTTTTATTATATGCACTTCTTTTAAACCTGCTTCCTTACAAGCTCTCAATCTCATGTTGCCTCCCAGGACCACATTGTCATTATCAACTACTATTGGGCGTATCTCTAGCATCTCAGGAAATTCCTTTATTGAGCTTACAAGTTTTTTAAATTTGTCATCCTTTATGAGTCTAGGATTGTTTGGGTTTGTCTTTACTTGTGATATGCTTACCTTTTCTGTTTTCATTCGTGTTTTTTTAGTACGCCTCGTAAACTCTTTTCATCTTATCAGCAATATCTCTTACGCAACTACTGCATGTCGTTCCTGTATCTTGTTTTACCTTGAATACTCTGTTGTATATCTTAATGAGTTTGACCTTATCATGATGGTTCGCTCCTTTGCCCCATTTCTCTGCATCTTTATCCCAATGCTCTGACATAAACTCTCCTAGCCAAATGTATTCGTGTTCTTCTAGGCAATTTGGATTCCTGCGCCAAATCTTATTCAAAAATTCCTTACGCTCGTCGCAGCCGCAGTCATCTCCTGCTAGCCATTTAACAGCGTCTTTTATTCCTGTAGCCTCTGTTATCTTTTCTACAATATCGCCTAAGCCTTCGGCCTTCTGCTTCTTTTTCCATTCTTTGTACTCCTTTGTACGTTTGTCTAGTTTCTTCATTCGTTTTTTATTAGGATCCGCAATACAAGCAATCGTCATCCTGTTCAGGATTGTTTTCTATTGCAGGGTTTAGTATAACCTTTAATTCGTAAATCTGTTGCATCAGCTCCATGTCTTCATACATATCGCCTGTAATTTTTGATTCTAGGCGCTTAATCTCTGCCTGTACATCTTTTTTGTTTATAGCCATTCGTAGTCTCCGTTTATATAATCCTCGTAATCTTCTGCGATGTTTTCCTTTAGTTTATCTTTTGATTTCTTTATAGAGTAGAATATTGTCTTTGTGCTTATTCCTGTTTCTGCAGCTATCTGCCGCATGCTCATTCCTGAGTCTCTGTAAACTTTAAAGAGCAGCTCGTCAAACCATTCCCAGGTGTTCATTTCTTTTCGCATTCTGAGTTCTAGATTGTACTCAGCTTCGCCTTTGGATATGTACTCGTAATTAACTCCCATCTTGTCAATGTATTCTAATGGTACTTTTTGCAGCTTTTTTTTCTCTGCTCGCAAATCACATACTATTGCTCGTAATACTAAATAGATGTAGCTCTTGTTTATCTTGCCCTCTTCGTTTACAATCTTAAAAGGCTTGTAGTATTTGGTTAACCTGATGTACATCTCCTGTACTATATCCTCAGCGTAAAACTCTTCGCCTAAACTTTTGACTATCCTAATGTAGTCTTCATGTAACTCAGCAACTTTTGAAAGCCATCTCATGATTAGTATCTAAACAAATGTAGTTATTTATTTTTAATAGTTGTAAGACGCATTTATCAACAGAAAGTTGTGCATAAAAAAAGCGCCCATCTCTGAGCGCTCTCCATTTGGTTTACAACTTAACTAAAAAGGTAAATCATTTGCAGGTAAATCCTGCGGCATGCTTTGCTTTGGAGCTTCTGCTTCCTTATAAGGTTCTGAAAATTTAACGCTAAAGTATTTTACTCCGCTTTTAGATTCGTTTAACCACATGGCCATGTCTTTCATTTGGCCGTCTATCATTGCTTTGCCTTTATAATCAGGCTGCTGCTCCGTTTTTTTGTAGTCGTTCTTAAAGATTGCTCCGCTGTTGTTTTTCTGTTCCATTTATTTATTTTTTGTTTTTCTGTATTGTTGGTAATTTATTCCAAATTTTGCATTTAATTTATCTTGACTTGATTTTAAACCTTTAAAAACTGCAGTCATGCTTATGTTTGTATCTTTAGAAATTTGCCTCATTGATTTTCCTGTTGAGTGATAAATTTCAAATAAAATCCTATCATAAACATTCCAGGTTTCTATTTCTTTATATAGAATTTCATCATTAAATTTTTGTTCCATTTTATTTATTTATTTTTTTTACTGCTTCTAAAAATTCTTTTTCCGTATAGGTATTGTGATATTGTTCTTCTTTTTTTAGTTTTCTTTTAAAAAGAGTAATTAACTTTTTTCTTTCTATTTTTTCTAAACAATCAAGATTTATTAATGTGCAAGCGCAAAATAAACGGTTTTCTAAATCAAACAAAAAACAAGAAAAAGAACCATCGCAAAGGTCATCTTGTTTCATTAAAACTTCATGGCAGTATTGCCATTTATACAAAGGCATGCACCTTAAGAAACTTACAGGTATTTCAATTTTTGTTTGATGAAATGCTTCGTCAAATATTGTACTATAACTTATGTATGTTTCAATTATATTGTCCTTTCTCCATTCTGTATGTTCCATTTATTTATAGATTTTAAATTGTTCTTTTGGCATCCATACAAGCAACTCTTGGTCATTTGCGGATCCTTCTCTTGGTTTCCTTCCACCATACTTAACGTTTCCCTGTATATCTATGCATCTAATATAATACAGCTCATCTGTAAAGTTTAGGAAATAATATGTAGGCAAAATTCTATCTGCCTTTTGCATCTTTGTAAGCTTAATAATTGATACAATAAAATTTGAATAATTAGAGCTTGGATTGTTGTAGTTTTTTATTTCAATGTATACTTTGCCTGTTATCAAATAGTCTAAATCATAATCGCCTAGCTTTTTATAATCTTGGCCTTTTGCAATAAGCTGCATTACCTTTTTTTCCCTTTCTATATCCTTGCTGCTTTCAAATCTAACCGCCATGCGTTTGCTTATCTAGATATTCATTTATTATTTGGCGCATAAGTTCTGATGTTGTTACGCCCTGGAATCTAGCAACTTTTACTAGATCCCATTTATCTTGCAGGTTAAGCCTTACGCTGATAGTTTTTACTTTTCCTTCGTCTCCGAGTTTTCCTCTGCCCATAGTTCTTTTATTAGTTTATCATAGTATTCTCTGCATTCATCTATGCGCTCATAGATGGCTTTTACTACATCTTTATCGTATCTTACTTCAAATACTTTGATTCGTTTTTTTGCAGGTATATGGTCAAAGTTATGCTTTGCCTCAACCTCTGCCCTTAGCTCTTCGCTTTCATCAATCAAATGATGTTGCCAATGCGCTCGCCTTATCTCATCCTCAACAATCTGCTCAGGAGTATTTAACAAACAATAACAAAGCAAGCTTTTACGCTTGCCTGTTAAAGCCATGTAACCCTGCAACTGATAAAAATAGTCTTTGTTTGGTATATCCTCAGCAAACCAAGGAAAGGTAGTTCCGTCATAGCTACTCTTTATATCTAGCAAAGTTTTATCTGTGTTTACATCAGGAGTACCTGTTAAATAATCATTATTAAAATGGTCATCGTTTTTATAAAGCAAACCTAGCTCCAAAACATCCTGGCATAAATCAATACCATAGCGTTCCACTTGGTTGCCTTTATCTGTGTATCTGCTAGAAAACTCTTTGCGTATTCCATAAACCTCTTCTAAGGCTAACTGTTGCAGATATGTTTTAGTAGTCTTGCTAAGCGTTTCTGTTTTACTTCTGCTGTTGGTCATTATCTTGCCAATGGAAGAACATCTAATCTTCAGCATAACTCTAAGGCTTTAGCTTGCGCTGTGTTTAATTCAAACTTGCTAGTGATTGCTTCCTTTTCAACTTTACCATCCTGGAGCGCTTTTATAGCATCTTTAAATCTAGCCTCTGTAAGTTTCTTTTTTTTAGGCGCTGCCTTCTTATCATGCGTATTTGTGCTATCTGCGTCTTTGGTATCGTCAATAAGAAACAAACCGTTTAAAGCATACTTGCGAGCGTATGAGCTGCTGCTTCCAAAACTCTGAGCAATATCCATCCCCTTGCGAGTAGGATCAATTCCTGCCTGAGCCTTTACAGCTTGCATTTTATCGCCATCTGTTATCATTGCAGTAGCTTCTACATACATATAGCCTGCTGCTTCCTTAACCTCATCTGTAAGATTCAATACTAGGCCATTCAATAAAGGCTTTACAGCCTCCATAATATCCTCGCAAGACCTGTACTTGTAGTTTCCAAACTTGTTAAACTGATTCTTTGGAGCTTTTAGCTCCTTTTGGATTGTTGCCAATCTCTCAATAATTGATTTTTTCATAGTGTGTATTTTAAATATGTATTACAAATATAACAAAAATTAATTGATTTCTTTAATTTTTTTCTTGTAGGTTTCTATTATATCCCTTAGTTCTTCCCTTGTATATTTCCTAACCTTATGCGCCTTCTCAT